>Ga0228658_1000757_pt1 | contig 10055 bp, 8 predicted proteins | sample 71DmetaG_FD_183040 | JGI IMG/M metagenome (GOLD analysis project Ga0228658, IMG submission 183040) | Seawater microbial communities from Monterey Bay, California, United States - 71D | ecosystem: Environmental > Aquatic > Marine > Coastal | place: USA: California | collected 2016-10-18 | reverse complement strand
GGAACTCGACGCGGGTATGGACCTACATTTTGCCGTGCAAATCGCAGTCTCACGTAATGACCTTCCCTGCCTTCCTGAAAACTTTCAAGGGCTGGAAGCCGTATGGAAACAAGATCAATATGGATTATTCAAATACTATTGTGGAAGGTTGGCAACATTTACAGAAGCCGAAGCGTTAAGAGAAACAGTACTGGAGCACTACCCAGACGCCTATCTAGTTGCATTTGAGCAGGACAAGAAAATTGACTTAAATGAGGCTAAAAAGCGCGCACCTTAATGTATTTTAGCACATAAACGAAACGACTTTGAAAACAGAATTTAAAATTGGCTTGGCCATAGTTCTCGGTATATTCCTATTGTATTGGGGGGTAAATTACCTCAAGGGCAAGGATGTATTTAGCACAGAGAACAAATACTACGTCGTTTACGATAACACGGAAGGCCTGCTTGCTACACGACCTATCACTATTAATGGCTACCAAGTAGGACAGGTTAGCGACATTTCTTTCCTTCCTGATGCCTCAGGCAAATTAGTGGTTACTCTAAACGTTGGTAACGACTTCCCTATCACTCAAGGAACCGTTGCAAAGATTTATTCAGCGAGTATCATGGGAGAAAAAAGCATTTCTTTAACGGTCAACAAAGGCGCACCCTTTGCATTAAGTGGTGATACGCTAGTGAGTGCCACTGAACGCGACCTTACTGAGGAAGTAAATATGCAACTCGCCCCTATTAAAGCGAGAACAGAAGAATTATTAGGGACTCTTGACACTGTGATTGGATTGGCCTCAGGGTTTTTAGATGAACGTACCTCTCAAAATTTCAAATCAACCTTTGAAAGTTTGACAAAAACGTTTGCCAGTGTCGAGGCGAGCGCTGCGGAAGTAAGTGATTACCTCGGTGACAACAAAGGTAATTTCGATGCAATGAGTCAAAACTTCCGAATCCTAAGTGAAGAATTGGCCGCAAAAAGTAAAGACATCAGTAGCACCATTACCAATTTGGAAGCTATTTCAGACAGTTTAGCCAATGCCAAACTCACCGAGACAGTCAACAATATGGAAAGCATCACCGCCCGCTTTGATCGCTTAATGGCAGAATTAGAGACGGGTGAAGGTGCAGCGTCAAAATTGATTTATGACGAAGAGGTCTATGCCAACATGAAAAAAGCGACGGAGAACTTAAACCGTCTCCTTTTGGATATTAAATACAATCCGAACAAATACCTACACGTGAGTATGTTCGGAAGCAGAACGCGCTACACAGAGGAAGAAATCCAAGCCATTGAAGAGGCTATGGAGGATAGTAATCCAGAAAAATAACGATGACCTATTTGCCCAACATTCTATTCATTGTAGCGCTGGTAACGGCAATCGCAGTCTTCGCTAAGAAGGTGGGTCGAATCCGTAAGAACATTGGTTTAGGAAAGGATACCGATCGTAGCGATCGCCCTAGCGATCGGTTACAAAACATGCTTCGTGTGGCCTTCGGTCAATCTAAAATGCAGGCACGTCCCATCGCTGGTGCCCTTCATTTTATCGTGTATGTAAGCTTCCTCATTATCAATATCGAGGTATTAGAGATCATCGTTGACGGTATTTTCGGCACGCACCGCGCCTTTGCACCGTTTTTAGGGAAGGCATATGCCCCTATTATCAGTGCATTTGAAATATTAGCTGTACTTACGGTGATTGCTGTCCTTATCTTTTGGTGGCGTAGAAACGTGAGTAAATTGGACCGATTCCACAAACCGGAAATGAAAGGATGGGCATTTACGGATGCAAATAATATCCTGTACATAGAATTGGTCCTCATGTTTGCTTTCTTAAACATGAATGCATTAGAGGCCAATTTTGCCGATGCGCACCATAGCTTTTTCATCAGTCAATACTTAGCGCCACTTTGGAGTGGTGCGAGTGAATGGGGACTTCATTTTGGTGAGCGACTTTTCTGGTGGGTTCATATCCTAGGCATCTTTGCGTTTTTAAACTACCTCCCGTACTCCAAGCATTTTCACATCATTCTCGCCTTCCCTAATACGTATTATGCCAACCTCGAAGCTAAAGGCCGTTTTGAAAACAATGCAACAGTAACGAAAGAAGTGGCAATGATGATGGATCCAACCGCTGATCCATTTGCGGCACCAGCGCCCGATGCCGATGCTCCCGTAGAGCGCTTCGGTGCAAAAGACGCCAACGATCTAAGCTGGGCGAATTTACTCAATGCCTACACCTGCACAGAGTGCGGTCGCTGTACCAGCGAGTGCCCTGCTAACCTTACAGGTAAAAAATTATCACCGCGTAAAATCATGATGGACACGCGCGACCGCATTGAAGAGATTGGTGTGAACATTGCCGCTAACGGTTCTTTTGTAGATGATGGTAAGAGTTTATTAGGTGATTACATTACCAACGAAGAATTATGGGCTTGCACCAGTTGTAATGCTTGTGTACAGGCTTGTCCAGTTGATATAGATCCGTTAAATATCATTATGAAACTTCGCAATTTTGCTACCATGGAAGAAAGTAGCGCGCCCGGCGCACTGAACGCCATGATGACCAATGTGGAGAATAATGGCGCGCCTTGGCCATTCAACCAGATGGACCGTGCGAATTGGATCAACGAATAACGTAACCCAACACCCAACATACAAACAGTAATTCTAAAAACGCGTCAAACAACACACATGGAAAAAAGCGCTAATGCACACATCGATAAGCTACTAAAAGAAGCCTCTGAGGACGGTCAATTGATCAGCCCCATGCTGCCTGAAGATGTGAAGAATTATCTGATCGACATTGACGGTACCGTCTGTGACGATATACCTAATGAGGAACCCGAACGTATGGCAACCGCGAATGTCTACCCTGACGCTCTGGATACCTTAAACAAATGGTACGACGAAGGACATGTCATCACGTTCTTCACCTCTCGTACAGAAGACCACCGTGAGGTGACAGAAAAATGGCTCAAGGAAAATGGATTCCAATGGCACGGCCTGTTGATGGGCAAACCACGCGGAGGAAACTACCATTGGGTCGACAACCACATTGTTCGTGCAACGCGTTACACGGGTAAATTCACCGACCTTGTGGAAAAAGAGAGTAAAATTCAAGTTTTCGAAGACTAGTATATGACCACATTTCAAGTTCCCACATTGGCACAAATGACCGCCGAAGGCAAGGCTCCTGAAGTCTTGTTTTGGGTGGGATGTGCCGGCAGTTTTGACGATCGTGCAAAAAAGATCACCAAAGCCATGGCAAAAATTTTGCATCATACAGGTATCAGCTTTGCCGTGTTGGGAACAGAAGAAGGATGTACTGGAGATCCTGCGAAGCGTGCTGGTAATGAGTTTTTATTCCAGATGCAGGCAATGATGAATATCCAAGTGCTCAACGGCTATGAGGTAAAGCACATTGTGACCACCTGTCCGCATTGTTTCAATACCTTGAAGAATGAATATCCAGAATTAGGCGGAAGCTACCATGTGGAGCACCACAGCCAGTTTTTAAATCGTCTTCTTAAAGAGGGGCGACTCAAAATCGAGGGCGGAAGTTTTAAGGGTAAAAAAATCACTTTTCATGACCCTTGTTACCTCGGTCGCGCAAACGACGAATACGAGGCGCCGCGCGCACTTCTAGAAAAACTTGATGTTTCACTAAAAGAAATGCGTCGTTGCAAACAAAATGGTCTATGCTGCGGCGCCGGCGGCTCTCAGATGTTCAAAGAAGCCGAAAAAGGAACCGCAGAAATCAATCACGTTCGAGCGGACGAAGCCATGGAAACAGGTGCCGAAATTGTTGTTGCTGGATGTCCTTTCTGTAACACCATGCTTACGGACGGCGTCAAAAACCGTGAAAAAGAAGATCAGGTCCAAGTCTTAGATTTGGCTGAAATGATCGCATTAGCAGAAGACCTTTAGTATGAGTATGCAATCCATGCATCCTGAATCGCGCATTTGGTTTTACGGCCTCGCTGCGCCTTTGACGGATCAGCAAGCAGAGGTGCTTAAAACATTGATGAGCGATTTCGTGGGGCAATGGAAAGCACACGGAGCGCAACTCGCAGCAGCCTATCGTCTTATTGGCAACCAATGTCTCATAATAGCCGTAGATGAACGTCAACAACAAGCCACGGGTTGCAGCATCGATAAAAGCGTGCACTTGTTAATGGAATTTGGACAAGAATTTGGCGTGGATTTTTTCGATCGAATGTTGGTATTTACAGCTGATCATGCGGGCATAAAAGCCTTCTCCCCTGTTGCGCTTAAAGAAGCTATAGCAGCGGGCAGCATCACAGCAGAAACGGCAGTCATGCATACCTTAGCCACGACCCTACACGAAAGTGGAAACGGAATGATTCCTTTGGGTGAAAGTTGGGCGAAGCGCTACCTCTAGAAAATCGCGCTAGCAATCTCGTAGATGTTGTGACTCTTCCCCATGCTATAATAGTGCAATACGGGTACTCCAGCGTCCCTTAACTCCTTACTTTGCTGGACACACCAATCTATTCCCAATTGTCTCACCTGCGCATTATCCTTGCATTTGATGGCTTGTATGGCCAATTCATCTGGGATATCCACATGAAAAATCTGGGGAAGAATACTTAATTGACGTTTTGTTGAGAGCGGCTTCAGTCCCGGTATAATGGGAACGGTAATTCCAGCAGCACGGCATTTATCGACAAAGGCAAAGTACTTACTGTTGTCAAAGAAAAGCTGCGTCACGATGTAATCGGCCCCAGCTTCTACTTTAGCCTTCAAATATTCTATATCTAAATTCAACGAGGGTGCTTCGAAGTGCTTCTCCGGGTATCCGGCGACGCCGATACAGAAGTTCGTTGCGGTAGTATTTTGCAATTCCTCATCAAGGTATTTGCCCTGATTTAAATCCTTTATTTGGTGTACTAAATCAATAGCAAAAGCATTTCCTTCTTTATGCGGAGTAAAGTAACTCTCGTGCTTAGCCTGATCGCCGCGCAATGCCACAACATTTTCAATACCCAGGAAATTTAAATCTATCAGTAAATTCTCTGTATCCTCTCGCGAAAATCCGCCACAAAGGACGTGTGGTACGGTTTCAGTATGGTAGCGGTTCATAATCGCGGCACAAATCCCAACAGTACCCGGGCGCTTACGAACTACTTTTTCTTGAAGTAAGCCGTTATCTAACCGCTTATAAATGGTTTCCTCCCTATGGTAAGTCACGTCAATAAAAGGCGGTTTGAATTCCATCAAAGGGTCCAAATTATCAAAGATCTCCATTGCCTTCTGCCCTTTAAGCGGCGGAAGGATTTCGAACGTGAATTGGCATTCCTTGACATCTTGTAGTAACTCGGTAATCTTCATTGCTTAATAGTTAAGGTTAGGCGCCAACCACTTTTCTGCAGTCGCTACATGAATACCACGAAGGGCAGCATACGATTCTATCTGATCTTTGGCCAATTTTCCAACGGCGAAATATTTTGAATCTGGATGGGCAAAATAATACCCACTCACGCTTGAGGCAGGATGCATGGCTAAACTTTCAGTTAACGACATGCCAATAGCTCGTGCATCCAGTAGGTCAAATAGCGTCGATTTATCGAGGTGATCGGGACAAGCAGGATAGCCAGGTGCTGGACGTATGCCTCGGTATTTCTCAGCAATGAGTTGCTCATTTGTTAATTGCTCTTCAGGAGCATAGCCCCATACCTCACGGCGAATTTTTAAATGTACATATTCTGCCAACCCTTCGGCCAATCGATCAGCCAGTGCCTTTAGCATAAGGCTGCTGTAGTCGTCAAGAGCAGCGTCGAATTTCGCTAAGGCCTCCTCAATATCGAGTCCTGCGGTCACAGCAAATCCACCGACATAATCCTGAACAGTCCCTTCTGGTGCAATAAAATCTGAGAGCGCCTGAAATTTCGATTTCTCACCCGTTTGTCGGAGGGCGTAAAAGCTCCCCAGATGGCCTTTGTCGCCTAATAAAATTTCTTCACCTCGACTCTGCGCAGGGAAAATTCCATAGGCGGCATTTAGGGTTAGCCATTGCTCCTTTTGCATCGTATGCAGCATTTTTTGGGCATCGGCATACACACTTTTTGCCTGCTCCCCTACAACGACATCTTCGAGTATTCGGGGGAATTTGCCAAAAAGCTGCCACGTTTGGAAAAACGGAGTCCAATCGATAAACGGGACAACCTCTCCGATTGGAACGTTCAAAACATGCTTTGTTCCTATGAATTTTGGCGTTGGCACCGTAGACGAATCAAATACGAGTTTCGGTTTGTTCGCCTGCGCATACATCAGCGGGACTAATGCCTTTTTCTCGCGGTGTTTCGCATAGCCTTCACGAACCTTCGCCAAGCCTTCTTTTTCCGTTTGTGCGTACAATGCACCCTGCTCACTCAACAGTTTGGAACAAACACCTACTGCCCTGCTGGCATCAACAACGTGTAAAACAGGGCCGTCAAATTCCGGATCAATCTTTACAGCGGTGTGTGCACGTGAGGTCGTAGCACCCCCAATCAATAAAGGCTGTGTCATGCCCAAACGCTTCATTTCTTTTGCGATGTGAATCATTTCATCCAGAGACGGCGTGATTAACCCGCTCAAACCAATGATGTCTACCTGATGCTCTTGCGCAGCTTGCAGGATCTTCTCTGGCGGCACCATCACTCCAAGATCTATGATTTCAAAGTTGTTGCATGCCATGACGACACCTACAATGTTTTTCCCAATGTCGTGCACATCCCCTTTTACGGTAGCAAGCAAAACTTTTCCTGCACTCGAGGAGGTGCCTACTTCTTTTGCTGCCTCTAAATAAGGCAACAAATAAGCCACCGCCTTCTTCATGACGCGAGCGCTTTTTACCACTTGCGGCAGGAACATTTTCCCCGCTCCGAAAAGGTCACCAACCACGTTCATTCCATCCATGAGTGGGCCTTCAATCACGTGCAGTGGCTTCGCAAAGGATTGACGGGCCTCCTCAACATCTTCGTCGATGAATTCTGTAATCCCTTTTATCAGTGCGTGCTCTAGTCGTTTTGCAACAGACGCATTGCGCCATTCCAATACTTTAGCTTCATCTTTTACGGTACCTTCAACCGTTTGGGAGAACTCCAACAATCGTTCTGTTGCATCGCCCCTTCGATCCAGTAATACATCCTCAATATGCTCCATGAGTTCCTTATCGACCTCTGCATACACTTCTAACATGGTCGGATTCACAATGCCCATGTCCATACCGTGTTGAATAGCGTGGTACAAGAAAGATGCATGCATCGCCTCTCGTACGGTGTTATTCCCTCTGAAAGAAAAACTTACATTCGAAACGCCACCACTCACTTTTGCATAAGGCAGGTTTTCTTTGATCCACTTTGTGGCACGGAAGAAATCGAGCGCGTTTTTCCGGTGCTCCTCCATCCCTGTAGCAACCGGAAAAATATTGGGATCAAAGACGATATCTTCTGGAGGGAAATCTAATTGTTCTCGTAGAATTCGGTACGACCGCTCGCAAATCTCAATACGACGCTCGTACGAATCCGCCTGACCGTCTTCATCAAAGGCCATGATAATAACCGCGGCACCGTAGCGCTTGATGATACGGGCTTGAGTAATAAATTCTTCTTCGCCGCCTTTCAGCGAAATGGAATTCACTATGCATTTACCCTGAACACATTTTAAGCCCGCTTCTATGATTTCCCATTTAGAACTATCGATCATGATCGGTACACGAGCAATATCAGGCTCAGCAGCGACAAGGTTCAAGAATGTCGTCATGGCTTCTACCCCATCGATCATTCCTTCGTCCATATTGATATCAATGATTTGCGCACCGCCCTCTACTTGATCGCGAGCTACATCAAGCGCCTCATCAAAATTACGCTCTTTTATTAGGCGCAAGAATTTTTTCGATCCCGTCACATTGGTGCGTTCACCCACGTTTACGAAATTGGTATCCGAGGTGATGACTAAGGGTTCTAAACCCGAGAGACGCATAGGTCGATTTGGAAGATTATGCGACATACGTGCGGGGTTTGTAGTTTTTTGTCAATGCAGCAATGGCCGCAATATGCGCAGGAGAAGTCCCGCAACAACCGCCAATAATATTAACAAGGTTCAATTCCAAATAGTCCTTAATCTGAGCCGCCATTTGATCCGCAGTCTCGTCGTATTCGCCAAAGGCGTTTGGCAAGCCTGCGTTGGGGTGTGCACTGATTGCAAAAGGCGCTTTAGCATCTAAGGTCTGTAGGTACGGCATCAATTGTTTCGCACCTAAAGCACAATTCAATCCAATACTCAATAAAGGTGCATGCCCCACAGAGATTAAAAAGGCCTCTGTGGTCTGCCCGCTTAGGGTACGTCCTGAAGCATCCGTAATGGTGCCACTGAGCATGATCGCGACCTCACGGCCAGAAGCCTCTATGGCATCTTGCGCAGCAAAAAGAGCAGCTTTCGCATTCAATGTATCGAATACAGTCTCAATCAATAATGCATCCACCCCTGCGCCGACAAGCGCCTGGCATTGTTCATAATAACAAACGCGTAAATCGTCGAAGGAAACTGCTCTAAAACCTGGGTTGTTCACATCCGGACTTAGGGAGGTCGTTTTGTTGGTTGGCCCAACTGAACCTGCTATATATTTCACATCTGTACCGCCGTTCTCGCGGTACTGCTGTATGGCACGACGTGCACTTTCCACCGCTGCGACATTCAACTCTACGACTAGATCACTCATGTGGTAATCTTCCATAGAAATGCTGTTCGCGTTGAATGTGTTCGTCTCGACAATATCTGCACCGGCTTCTAAATAAGCCAAATGAATAGTGTCAATCGCCTCAGATTGTGTGAGAACCAATAGGTCATTATTGCCCTTTAGTGAATGTGGATAGTTTGCGAAGCGTTCACCACGGTAATCCTCTTCCTCAAACTTATAGGCCTGAATCATAGTGCCCATGGCACCGTCCAAAACCAAAATTCTTTGCTGTACAGCTTGTGTTAATGTCATCTCTTCCAAGGTTAGGTGCTAAGAAGAAAGGAGGTGGCGCTGCGTCTGCGATACGTATCATTCCCTTGTTCGGGTGGGTGGTGGCACCCGGCGCTTCCGGGTTGCCAAGACATCACAGGGCCCATTCCCTCCGTCTTTCTTGATAGCGGGGTAAAATTAGAACGTATTTTTCGAAAAAGTTGCATCTCAAGCATAGAAACTCAAAATCTTTTCTACTTTTGGGGCAGTGGAAGGATTTGACTGCTTGCAACCACGATAAAAAATGCTAAATACAGCACACATCTCGCAGGGCAAGCAGCTTTTATATTTCTACCTAGTTTTAGTAAACCCTAATAAATCTATAGAGAGATGTCTTATTTCTTCACTTCTGAGAGTGTTTCCGAAGGACACCCAGACAAAGTTGCAGATCAAATCTCAGATGCCATTATCGATAACTTTTTGGCCTTTGATCCGCAATCCAAAGTAGCTTGTGAAACCCTAGTTACCACTGGACAAGTTGTACTTGCCGGTGAAGTCAAATCCTCAGCGTACCTGGATGTTCAAAGCATAACTCGCGATGTTATTCAACGCATTGGCTACACGAAAAGCGAATACATGTTCGAAGCCAATTCTTGTGGCGTTTTAAGCGCTATTCATGACCAAAGCGACGATATCAATCGTGGCGTAGACCGCGGTAATCCTGAAGATCAGGGTGCTGGAGACCAGGGAATGATGTTTGGTTACGCTTCAAATGAAACTGAAAACTATATGCCATTGGCGCTGGATCTTAGCCACCGCATCCTACAGAAACTAGCCGATTTCAGAAGAGGTCGCGTAGAGATTCCGTATTTGCGTCCGGATTCAAAAAGTCAGGTGACTATTCAGTACAGTGACGACAACAAACCCGAACGCATAGAAGCCATCGTAGTCAGTACGCAACATGATGATTTCGACGCGAATGACGAAGTCATGTTGGCAAAAATCAAATCTGACATTGTAAACTTGGTTATTCCTGCTGTAAAAGCAGATTTACCTGCTAACATTCAAGCATTGTTCGGCGAAGACATTGCCTACCACATCAACCCT
>Ga0228658_1000747_pt1 | contig 10117 bp, 10 predicted proteins | sample 71DmetaG_FD_183040 | JGI IMG/M metagenome (GOLD analysis project Ga0228658, IMG submission 183040) | Seawater microbial communities from Monterey Bay, California, United States - 71D | ecosystem: Environmental > Aquatic > Marine > Coastal | place: USA: California | collected 2016-10-18 | reverse complement strand
GGTGGGGAATAAAGGTATTTGAGACTAACGCGCCCACATTTAATTGGGGTGCAGATTACGACGGGCAAATTCTCACTCCGGGAGTGTATTTTTACCAAGTCGAAGCTGAGAATAGATGCGGCATCACGTCTGAGGAAGGAACTTTACACATAACTTATTAATATGATTACGATTTATCACAATCCTCGCTGCCGGAAATCGCGCGAAGCGCTGGCAATTTTAGAAGAAAGAGGTATTGAACATTTAGTACGATTGTACCTCAACGATGAGGAAAGCATGAGTGCAGCAGAATTTCAAGACGTACTGGATGCGTTAGATATGGATGCTATAGATCTTGTGCGTAAGAACGAATCGGTTTGGAAGGAAGAATACAAAACGTTGGAACTGGATGAGGATGAAGTTATCCTAGCGATGATAGAACATCCAAAACTAATGGAACGTCCTATCGTAATGAACGGTGATCGTGCAGTGGTGGCGCGTCCGGCAGAAAAGCTGTTAGACGTACTGTAGAAAAATACAGGCACAAAAAAAGCCGACCCCTGGGTCGGCTTTTTTTATATCCAGTCGGCAGAAATTATTCTGCTGTTTCGTCTTCTTTATGACCTATAAGCGCATGTGCTAACTTAGGATTGATAGACTCCAAGCCGATCAATGTCAACCAGTACCCAACAAAAAGGCCTAGAAAAGCCAACATTGAAAAGCCCATTAGTGCTACTACTAAGAATACGAGGAATCCTAAAAATTTCATAGTCGTTGATTTAAGTCGGTGTAAAGATAGCAACACAATTCGTTCTAATGGAAATCTGTGCCCTAAATTTGTGGTAGAAATATTATCCTTTAATCACACAAGCAAACAGCATGGAATACAGAATAGAGCAAGACACCATGGGTGAGGTGAAAGTGCCTGCAGATAAGTACTGGGGGGCACAAACGGAGCGTTCACGCAATAACTTTAAGATTGGTCCAGCGGGCACTATGCCGCTTGAAATCATTGAAGGTTTTGCCTATTTAAAGAAAGCAGCAGCATTTGCAAATTGCGATGCAGGTGTTCTGCCTGTTGAGAAGCGCGATCTTATTGCTTCGGTTTGTGATGAAATATTGGAAGGAAAACACAAGGATCAGTTCCCTTTGGTAATATGGCAAACCGGATCAGGAACACAGAGTAACATGAACACGAATGAGGTCATTGCGAACCGCGCGCACGTCCTTTCTGGAGGCACTTTAGGTGATGGAAAGAACAGCATTCATCCAAACGACGATGTCAACAAGAGCCAAAGCTCGAACGATACCTTCCCAACGGGCATGCACATTGCGATTTATAAGAAGCTGATTGAAAACACGATCCCTTCTGTAGAACTGCTTCGCGATACCTTGGAAGCAAAAAGCAAGGAATTTTGGAAGGTCGTTAAGATTGGTCGCACGCACCTCATGGATGCGACGCCACTGACTGTGGGTCAAGAATTCTCTGGCTATGTAAGCCAATTAAACCACGGACTCAAAGCCTTGCGCAACACCTTAGATCACATGAGTGAAATAGCGCTGGGCGGAACAGCTGTGGGTACAGGTATCAACACCCCGGAGGGCTATTCAGAGACTGTGGCGAAATACATTGCGGAATTTACCGGAATGCCGTTCCGTACGGCTGAAAATAAGTTTGAGGCGCTAGCGGCGCACGATGCATTGGTAGAAACGCACGGTGCGTTAAATCAATTGGCAGTGAGTTTGAACAAGATCGCAAATGACATTCGTATGTTGGCTTCTGGGCCGCGTTCGGGTATCGGGGAGCTTATTATTCCTGCGAACGAGCCGGGATCGTCCATAATGCCAGGCAAAGTAAATCCAACCCAGGCTGAGGCCATCACGATGGTGTGTGCTCAGGTCATGGGTAATCACACGGCAGTAACCGTAGCCGGTGCACAAGGCCACTACGAACTCAATGTTTTTAAGCCGGTCATGGCGTATAATGTGCTTCAAAGTGCCGAACTTATCGGTGATGCTTGTGTGAGCTTCAATAATAATTGCGCAGTAGGAATCGAGCCAAACTATAAGGCCATCGAAAACCATTTGAATAATTCATTGATGTTGGTCACCGCGCTGAACACAAAAATAGGCTATGAGAAGGCCGCGAAAATCGCGAAAACGGCGCACGAAAACGGAACAACTTTAAAGACGGAGGCCGTCAACCTGGGCTACCTTACGGCAGAAGAGTTTGATCAGTGGGTTCGTCCAGAAACCATGGTTGGGAAACTGTAACTGCTGAGATTTAGCTTTCCTTAAAATTAGTCATGGCTCTTCAGTCGTTAGTATTTATACAAACGCTTCGCCCAACTCTATTTTGACCGCTTTGACAATCTGCTTGATTGCTTGGTCATTGCCTTGCGGAAAAGTTAAGGTCGTAGATTCCGTTTGTACGACAATCTTATTGTTGAGGTCAGTAAGCACTAACGCTTTGTCTTTAGTTGCATTCACAACTAGACAAGAGGTGCAATTTTGAAGTAAAACATGTGCGCCGACGACCACATTCTCAGCAGTGTCTTTTGCGCCTAAATCATATATGGCCCCCCAGTTACCTAAATCTGACCATCCCATTTCAGCTGGAATTACGCAGACTTGATCCGCGCGTTCCATTAACCCGTAGTCAATAGAAATATTATCGCACTCGCCATAAATTCGTTCGATACTTGCCTTTTCATAGGCTGTGTCTAGATCATTCCAGGTCTCTCCCAAAGTTGCCATGAGCTCCGGTAAATGAATATCTAGGCCACTCGACAGCGCATCGATATTCCAAATAAACATACCTGCATTCCATAAGAAGTCTCCACTTTCTAAGAATTTCTTTGCGTGCTCTAGATCGGGTTTTTCGGTAAATGCCTTTACAGCAAAGCTTCCGTGATCGTCACCTGCGGCTTCATTATATTGAATGTAACCGTAGCCTGTTTCTGGTTTATGTGGTTGAATGCCGATGGTTACGAAAAAATCCGATTCTTCAGTTTTCGCTAGCCCTTTTCGTATAGTAGCCTCGAACGCGTCTTCATCGGTTATAAGGTGGTCTGCCGGTGTAATAAACATGTTTGCATTGGGGTCGCGCTTTTTGATTTTTAAAGCGGCATATGCGATACAAGGGGCAGTATTTCTACGAAGTGGTTCTAGAATAATGTTTTGTTCTGGAAGATCTGGTAAATGTTCCTGGGTTAAGGCAGCATAATTCTCGTGCGTAACGACCAGTATATTTTCGGGTTCAAAAATACGGCGTACACGATTATACGTCTGTTGCATTAAACTCTCGCCCGTTCCTAAGAAATCTAAAAATTGCTTTGGGGTCTTTTCTGTGGACATGGGCCAGAAACGGCTCCCAATTCCCCCAGCCATAATTACACAATATGGAGTACGCATAGTATGGTTCAGTGTTTCAGTGTGTTGATGATTCGAGAAATATCCTCAAATCGGCTACGAAACTACGATTTTCTCGCTTTGCGCGGTATCTTCGTGCCCCTAATTAAATGCTATTTCCATGTTAAATCTAGTCCTGTTCGGCCCTCCGGGGGCAGGTAAAGGAACACAAAGTGCCTTTTTAGTAGAGCGTTACCATCTCGTTCATTTAAGTACGGGCGACCTTTTTCGTTACAACATTAAAAATGAAACGGAATTGGGCGTTTTAGCAAAGTCATACATGGCTAAGGGCCAATTGGTGCCAGACTCTGTCACAATCTCCATGCTTGAAGATGCTGTAAATAAAAATCCTGAAGCAAAGGGTTTTATTTTCGATGGGTTCCCGCGTACTAATGCACAGGCAGCCGCACTCGATGCTTTTTTAAATAGCCAAGACACGGGCATTACAAGTATGATTGCTTTAGAAGCTCCCGAAGCGGAGCTCCGTGTGCGACTTGCAGAGCGTGCGAAAACTTCGGGCCGTCCGGATGATGCAGATCCTGCGGTAATTCAGAATAGAATTGATGTATACAACAACGAAACAGCGCCGGTGAAAGCGTTCTACGAAGCGCAAGGAAAATACAAAGGCATCAACGGTGTAGGTTCGATCGAGGAAATTACTGAACGCCTAGTAGCTATTATTGACACACTTTAGACCTTTGGTCGACACTTCACAATACAATCGTATTTTTGCAAAGCAGTTTCCCAGTTAAGGGAGGCTGCTTTTTTCACATTATGGCTGGAAGCAACTTCATAGATTACGTAAAGATTTACTGTAAAAGTGGGCGCGGTGGTCGAGGATCAACACACCTACTTAGAAACCGTATGACCTCAAAAGGAGGACCAGACGGCGGTGATGGCGGTAGAGGCGGACACGTAATTGTTCGGGGCAACGCTCAAATGTGGACCTTATTACCACTTAAGTACCAGAAACACATTAAAGCCGCTTCAGGCGAGAACGGCAGTGGTCAAGAGCGTACTGGTGCCAATGGCAATGACCGTTATATTGAAGTACCCTTAGGCACTATCGCTAAGGATGAAGAAACCGGCGAAGTACTCTTTGAAATCACTGACCATGGACAGGAACATATACTTGTGAAAGGCGGTCGTGGTGGATTGGGAAACGTACACTTTAAGAGTTCAACTTTTCAGACGCCGAGATTCGCGCAGCCAGGAGAGGATCCAGTTGAAGGATGGTTTATTTTAGAATTGAAGGTCCTGGCAGATGTTGGACTCGTAGGATTCCCTAATGCAGGCAAGAGCACACTGTTAAGTGTCGTCAGCGCAGCAAAACCAGAAATTGCGAATTATCCTTTTACAACGCTAGTACCAAATTTAGGGATGGTCATGTACCGCGATACGCGTTCGTTTGTAATGGCGGATATACCTGGTATTATTGAAGGTGCAGCTGAAGGAAAAGGATTAGGCTACAGGTTTTTACGTCATATTGAGCGCAATGCTTTATTACTGTTCATGGTTCCTGCGGATGCAGACGACTACGCTAAGGAATACGAGATTCTCTTGAATGAATTGGTAAAGTATAATCCAGAATTAGCAGATAAGGAACGCATTTTGGCCATTACGAAAAGTGATATGATCGATGAAGATCTTCAGAGCGAAATCGCGGCCCAATTACCTTCAACTATTCCACATGTTTTTATTTCATCTGTTGCGGGTAAGAACATCATGCAGCTTAAAGATTTAATCTGGGATAAATTAAACACTCCTGCATAATGTACGAGCAATTAAATAGCCTAGATACGAGTGCGTTGCTTGCATTAAATGGGCTGTTTCCTACTAGTACCGATACTTTCTGGATTGCAATTACGAAAACTGTCAGTTGGCTACCCTTATATGCCGTGCTCCTTCATAGGCTCCACAGTTCAAGCAACTCCGTATTGTTCATCAAGCGTCTCGCACTGGTGGTAGTAGGTGTGTTGTTTTTTGATCAGGGCGCTGAGTTTTTCAAATATACACTGGAACGCCCTCGGCCATGCCATGAAGTAGAAGGCTTGAGAGTTTTAGCACATTGCAGTCCATTTGGGTTTTTTAGCGCACATGCGGCAAACAGCTTTGGACTTGCTTTTCTTTTTCGAAAATGGTTGCATTCAAGCTGGTTCCCAATCCTATTGGTTGTGGCCATCCTTCAAAGTTTTTCACGTATTCATTTAGGCGTACACTATCCATCAGATTTGCTTGCCGGAGCACTGTGGGGATTTCTCATTAGTTTCGTCTTACATAAAATCGAAGCGACATGGAGTTAAATGCAATGGCCTATTTGGCAGTGTTTGTAGGCGGCGGAGGTGGTTCAGTTCTGCGATTTACCATGTCTAAGGCTATCGTAGCGAACGAATGGCTTCAAGGCCATTGGGCTACTTTGCTCATTAATATTTTAGCAAGCATTGTTTTAGTCGTCATTGTTGATGCTTATGACGATAAATCTAAAATTATGTATCTATTGCTTTTAGGTACTGGATTTTGCGGCGGATGGTCCACGTTTAGTACTTTTTCGATGGAGACTATCAACCTGATCAGTGCGGGAAGAACGATAGAGGCCGCTCTTTATGTGAGTCTATCCATAATTCTCGGTGTAGGAGCCGCCTTTGCTACCCTACTATGGCTCAGCCGAGAACATACATCGTAATTACTACCGAAGCAAACTGAGGTGGCCTCGTTTTTCGATCAATTTATCATTCTGTCCTTTAGCAAAAACCATCCAGGTGTACACTCCTTGAATGGCCTCCTTTCCATTGGGATGCATGCCGTCCCAACCTGTTGAGGGATCGGTGGTTTCGAATAACACTTCTCCCCAACGATTAAATATTTTTAAACTGAATTCTTTGATCCCAACGGCGGTTGCAAAGAAGATTTCATTCTTGCCATCTCCGTCCGGTGTGAAGGCATTAGGGACAAAAATGAGGGTCTCGGGATTGATTCGAATAGTTGCCCTAGAAGTATCTGGACAATCAAACGTGTTTATAACGACGTGTTCCACCTCAAACCAACCGGTATCCGTATAGGAATGACTGAATTGGGCTTGATTGTAATAAATACTGCCGTCTCCCATACTCGTGATGATATCATCTGAAGGATCAGCAGCTAAGTCCGTGATTTCAATATTCGAGGTGTAGATGGTAGCGTTTGTAGGATCTGCTACGAAAGAACTGGTTGGTGATGGATACACGGTAATGAAATCGTTATAAGAGATAGTGATAGTATCCGTGCATCCTTCAATGAACCATATAGTAAGATTTAAGTCATAGGTTCCAGGATTGGCATAGGTGTAAACTGCATTGCTATCATTGCTCAATACGCCATCCCCAAAATCCCAATTGTAAATGACTTGTCCATCTGTTATCGTGCTGTCCCAGAACGCAACGGTAAATGGCGCACATCCTATTTGATTTTCAACGCTAACATTCGTTTCGGGCCTTCTATAAATACGAACCGTATCAACAAACGTGTCCTCACAGCCGTTTTCTTCAATGGTAAGGCTTACATAGTGATCTCCCCAAGTACTAAAGACAATGGGAGGCGGGTTCCAACCGGTGAATATGGGAATGCTTGCATCTGGTCCGAAGTCCCAATTGGCCACTGCATTTCCTCCGTTCGAACTTTGATTTTGAAAAGTGATTAAGTTTTCATCAAAGCAAACGGGTCCGGTAAAAGAAAAGGCAGGATTTACAGGATTGTATAGTTCATAGGTGACCTCTGCGGTATCGGTACAAGCGTAGCCTGGATTTAAGATCAATTGAATGGTATAGGTGCCCGTGTCTCCGTAAGTATACGTTGGATTCTGACCCGTGGCTGAAGCACCCGGATTGTTTGGATCGTTGAATAACCACAGGTAGTTCGTCCCATTGTATGAACTATCTAAAAAGGTAACTGTGGTTCCATTACAAAGAGTATTCGGCTGAAAAATTTGAGGAGTAGGATTCGAAGAAACATTGCTTTGGCAAACCATCACATTAAATTGATAATCTCTTCTTAATGTTGAAAGAAGGACACCACTTGAGTCGTATTCCTCCGCACATATGGCAAATACGTATTGTCCAACCCCAATGGGTGTTCCTGATAATATTCCTGTGCTGCTGTTAATTCCGATAGTGGGAGTGGTAGGAAGCGGATATCCTGTTGAGTAGGGGAATAAAAAAGGAACCGGTGTATAAGGTGGCGAGCTAGGTGGGTTTGGCGCGGGGTTAGTCTGTGAACCACCATGAAGCGGTTGACACAAAGAGTAAAACACACTATCACCGTCTAGTTCTTGTACCGAGAAGTCTATGTTCAAGCTGTCGTCCTTACACATGACAATAGGAGGGTCAGAAATGAAGGCACAACTGCTATTACAGACAGAGTCTTGAGGGGGTATTTTTATATAGTAGGAGCTCCCCCAAGTACCTGAATTCGCAACGTTCGAAATGGTGTTGTTTCGACAGCAACGCTGGTAAGTTATAGTATAGCCGTGGGTCGCTGGCTGTAACGTAACGTTTGTAGTATAGGTCGCTTTTTCGGTGCAAACATTCGGTGGTGTTTGAAGACAGGGATTGTTTACGACTGCGGGAATTCCAATTATAGGTCCCCGGGCTACCATGACGGTTTGAACAACTGTATTTTGATTGGGCCCACCGTAAATAGTTATGGGTGCTTGCGTATCGAAAGGTGCGCCGCTCGAATTGCAGTCCCGATAAATCGTCAGTCGTATTTGGTACGTGTTGCCATTTGTTCCCGTTCCTACACATTTATAGGAGATTTCACCACCCACTAAATGCGCCGCCTTCGATGAAAAGGAGAGTAAGAATACGGTGATAAATAGAACGATTTTACGCATGGCTTAAAGCTACCAATAATTATGCCCTGTAGAACAATCAGAGTACTGCTAAAGTTCTCAGTGGCAGAGTGTGCTTGAAGCCATTTTCGGTTAACCACTGCTGATTTTTAGAATAACGGGTAACTAAAACGAAATCACCGCCCCAACCACCTAAACTCTTCACAGCTCCGTCGTACCCCTTAAAGAGTTGCTCGCTAACGGTTAGCAGCCCTAAATGGCCTCCTATAAGTTGCTCGTGCTCGTGCATTACAGATTCTACACGCTCCAAAGTGGATGCGCTAATAAAGGCTGAGGTGAGTGCGTTGATTTCTTCTATTTGATGCGGGCTAAAGGGCCGGTCTTTCACTAATGCTAAGCTTTCAGAAGTCAATTGCTTTTTACCACTGAAAACAAAGGCGAGGTCATCAGCGAAATCTGGTGCCCACTCGACGGGTATGGATTCAGCGGAACCTTTTTTGATACGATAAAGAATAGGACCTGCAGCAGATGCGCAAGCTAGGTCGTATCCACTTCCGCCGTGCGCTTCATGAAAGAGATCTAGCGCATCGAGATTTGCGAATTGGGCAAGTAAACTGGTGAATGTGCTGGAGGAACCTAGACCCCAACTCCGGTCAAATTCAAGATGAGTTTCAAAATGAAGGCCACCCGTTAGCTTATCGCTGTGAGTCGCTACAATTTGAAGCTGCTTAACCAAATGTTGGGCTTCCTTAGGCTGGTCCGTTTTTAATATTTCGAGTTGTGAACTAAGCACCACATCGAGCCAACAGTCGCCTGTAGCGGTATATGCTTGCCAGTGAATGTTTGGCGAGTCGAGATATCTAACAGTCAGTTTTTGGCCTAAAGTTGTCGGTACCGCAAAGCCATTTGCCCCTTGGGTAATGGCATATTCTCCAGTGAGCAAAAGTTTGCCGTGGGCATAAAATTCCTTCACTGTTTATTGGCCAACTTTAGGTACGGGAACCCCGCGTAATTCACAGAAATAATTCACTACTTCTCTATGATGAGGAACTTTGTCTTTAAAGTAGTTCGCGATACGGATTTTCTCCTCTGGTGAAGCTTCAAGCTGCGTTAAAATATTCATTAAGTGCATCTTCATGTGACCTTTTTGAATACCCGTAGTTACTAAAGCGCGTAATGCCGCAAAATTCTGTGCAAGACCGCTAACAGCAACAATTCCCATCAATTCTTCGGCATCTGGATTTCCCAGCATTTCGAGGCTTTTGACCACTAGCGGGTGCAGCTTAGTCAATCCTCCAACCACGCCAAGCGATAATGGGATTTCTATCCAAAAAGTGAAAACGCCGTTCTCTACACTACAGCCGGTAAGGCTCTTGTAACTGCCTGAACGCGAAGCGTGGGTATGACAGGCGGCTTCCACTGCACGGAAGTCATTTCCTGTAGCAATAATCACCCCATCAATACCGTTCATGATGCCTTTGTTGTGGGTAGTCGCTCTGTAGGGTTCAGCATTCGCGATAGCGATTGCTCGCTTAAATTTTCGAGCGAATTCCGTTGCACTTACCCCTTCGCTAGCCAATTCTTCTACTGGACAGCTTACACTTGCACGAACGATACAGCGAGGAGTGTAGTTGCTTAGAATACGCATCACCACTTCAAGTGAATTCGCATCTAAGCGCTCATGGTTGTCTGCAAAATTTTCGAGACACTTCGCCATCTCCTCTAGGTTAGAGTTGATGAAATTTGCCCCCATGGAATCGCACGTCTCGAAAGTGACTTCTAGTTGGTAATAATCTTCAAGACGATCAGTGGCATCAATCAGCTTGATCGATGTAATGCCGCCACCGCGCGCCACCATATTTGCCGTGAGTTCTCCTGTTGCTTGAAGCAATTCTTGTTCAT
>Ga0228658_1000739_pt1 | contig 10199 bp, 9 predicted proteins | sample 71DmetaG_FD_183040 | JGI IMG/M metagenome (GOLD analysis project Ga0228658, IMG submission 183040) | Seawater microbial communities from Monterey Bay, California, United States - 71D | ecosystem: Environmental > Aquatic > Marine > Coastal | place: USA: California | collected 2016-10-18 | reverse complement strand
AAAGAGCATCTTGTATAACTTTCTCAACAGAAAATTTTGTGAGAGTATTTTGAATCATAATTCAATCATTTTATTAACTGCCTGTTTTGCTTTTATAGCTATTTCAGGGTCAATTATTATTTCATGCTGTTTATTCCATAGAGATTCAAGAATATTTTCTAAGTTTATTGTCTTCATGTGAGGGCATAAATTACATGGTCTTACAAAATTTACATTTGGATTTTCTACTGAAATATTATCACTCATTGAGCACTCAGTTACCATTAATACTTTTTTTGGCTGATTGTTTTTAACCCAGTTTATCATTGCTGATGTTGACCCTGAAAAATCAGATACTTCTAGGACATCGGGCGAACATTCGGGGTGAGCAATAACCTTTACACCAGGCTCATTCTCTCTAAATTCAATTATTTCCTCAGGTGTAAATTCTTCGTGTACTTCACAACGCCCCTTCCACATAATAATCTTTTTCTTAGTTTCTTTCGCTACATTCATAGCAAGAAACTCATCTGGTAAAAAAATTACTTCTTCAGATTCTAGTGAATTAACAATATCTAATGCATTTGAAGAGGTGCAGCAAATATCTGATTCTGCTTTTACCTCAGCAGAAGTATTTACATATGTTACAACAGGTATATTAGGATTTTCACTTTTTATTTTTTTAACATCTTCACCTGTTATAGACTCTGCTAAAGAGCATCCAGCGTCCATGCTTGGAATTAAAACAGTTTTATCCATATTTAGAAGTTTTGATGTTTCTGCCATAAAATGTACTCCACACTGAAGAATTATTTCTGCATCAACATTTCCAGCTTCTTTTGCAAGCTGAAGTGAATCACCTCTAATATCACTTATGCAATGAAAGATTTCAGGGGTTTGATAATTATGAGCTAGAATAACTGCATTCATATCTTTTTTGAGTATATTTATTGCCTGAATATATGGAGCAAAAATAGACCACTCAATCTCAGGAATAACTCTAGAGACTTTTTTATAATCTTCTTTTGTTTCATTAAACATTTTTTCTGACCAAGAAATATTCATTACTTTTAATATCTCAGGACCAGATAAATATTTTTTATTGTTTATTTTCTTCTTCATTTTATCTTTCATTAAAGAATTATTTACTCTGAGAAAAAATCTGGGAATATAAATATTACATTCTTATCATTATTTTTAGTTGTGATTTTGATTTTCTCTCTTTCGGGATTAATAATTTTCTCTATTTTGACTAAAGCTAAACCATAGTCATCGATTTTTTTTATCACCGCTCCAATTGTTTGGTTATTATAGACCAATTCTTCATTACTAGTAAAGGTATCCTTACTTTCGAAGGCTATTATTCTTTTTTTTACTTTACCCTTTCTATACATTCTAGATGTAACTTCTTGTCCAATAAAGCAACCTTTCTTAAAATCTATTCCTTTTAAATAATCAAGATTTGCTTCCATAGGGAATAATTCGCCTGATTTTATTTCACTTCCTACTTCTGCAATCCCAAGTTTAATTTTTTGTTTTTCATAACTATCTTGATCAGAGTTGAAAAACTCATTATTCGAATCAAGAATCTCTCTAGTTCCTAATTTACTAATTCTTGGATCAACTGCATTAGGGTTTTCTTTTTTGTTATCCATGCTAACAAATACTGATAAATCATCTCTTTTATCTAAACTGACTTCAGACCTTAATTTATATATATTTAGTAACTTTATTAAACTATCCATATTTGATTCAGATGTATCAATTAAGAAGTTATTATTTATTTTTGAAATAATAAAATCATAAAGCAATTTACCCTGAGGTGTTAAAATTGAGCCATAGGATGATCTTTTTCTTATATTTTTGATATCACACGTAACTATTCCTTGTAGGAATTGCTCAGAGTCTTTTCCGCTAACTGATAATATTGAACGGTTTGATAGTTTGGTTAATTTTTTTTTCATAATAACAATTATCTTTTATAATTAGAGTTATCAATTATAGTAAATTAAGGTAAAAGAAACAATGTCGTTTGATACAATCTATAAAGGGTCAAATATAGTAACCCATAATAATACATATGTATCTGACATTGCTGTAAAGGATGGAAAAATAATCACTATAGGTGATCTTTCGAAAGAAAGCGCAACTCAAACTATTGATATTACTGGATACTATCTTTTACCAGGTGTTATTGATACTCAGGTTCATTTTAGAGAGCCTGGCTTGGAGTACAAAGAAGATTTAAATTCTGGAACTAAAGCTGCTATTTTAGGTGGAATCACTGGTGTTTTTGAAATGCCTAATACTAATCCTGCAACAACAAACGAAGAAGCCCTCAGAGAGAAATTGAGGCTAGCCGAGGGAAGGCTTTTTTGTGATTATGCTTTTTATGCAGGAGGTACTGAAGATAATTACCTAGAGCTTCCTAAATTAGAAAAAATTCCTGGGTGTTGTGGCGTAAAAGTTTTTATGGGGTTAAGTGTTGGTTCTTTATTAGTTACAGATCACAATGATTTAAATAATATCGTATCTAGCATAAACAATAGAGCTTCTTTTCATTGCGAGGATCAGGATTTGCTTGAAGAGAGAATAGATTTTCAAATACCAGGAGATATAAATTCTCATGAAGTTTGGAGAAATGATGAGCAATGTTTTAAAGCCACTCAAAGGATAGTTAATATAGCTAGAATGAATAAGAAAAATATTCATATTCTCCACGTTTCCACTAAACAAGAGATTGAATTTTTATCGAAAAATAAAGACATAGCTTCAGTTGAAATTACCCCACAACATCTAACTTTAAATGCTCCGGAATGCTATAATAACTTAGGTAGCTATGCTCAAATGAATCCGCCAATCAGGAATTTAACTCATCAAAAAAAACTTTGGGAGGGAATTAATGATGGAACAGCGGATATTATAGGATCTGATCACGCACCTCATACTAAGGAAGAAAAAGATGCGGAATATCCTAATTCACCGTCTGGAATGCCTGGCGTTCAAACACTTGTTCCAGTTATGTTAAATCATGTAAATAATGGAAAACTTTCACTGGAAAGATTTGTTGAGCTAACTAGCTATAATCCATCTAAGTTATTTAAAATAAAAGGAAAAGGTAAGATAGAAGTTGGATTTGATGCAGATTTTACTATTGTAGATATGAATAAAGAAAGAGTTATTTCTAATGACTGGATTGTTAGTAAGTGTGGTTGGACTCCCTATGATGGTATGAATATTAAGGGCTGGCCTGTAATGACTATTATAAGGGGAAATACTGTTATGGAAAATGATGTAATTTCAGATCCCCTAGGTAAGCCAATTAATTTTATTAGATAAAAAAAGGAAAAATATGACTGATTTATTTCGTGCATTAAAAATTGAAAAAGAAAATGATAAGCAAACAGTTAATTTGGTAGAAATTTCTGAGAATGATTTAATGGAAGGAAATGTCGTAGTTGATGTAACTCATTCAACCTTAAATTATAAGGATGGTTTGGCAATGACAGGATCATCACCTATTGTAAGAAGTTTTCCAATGATACCTGGGATAGATTTTAGTGGAAATGTAAGATCATCTGAAGATCCAAAATTTTCAAAAGGCGATAGGGTTGTATTAAATGGATTTGGATTATCAGAAAGTCATTATGGTGGTTATTCTGAGAGAGCAAGAGTTAACTCAGAGCATTTAATTAAACTTCCTGAAAACATCTCTAATAAACAAGCTATGGAAATTGGAACGGCAGGCTATACTGCAATGCTATGTGTTTTAGGCCTTGAAAGTTGTAATGTTAAACCAGCAGACGGAGATATTCTTGTAACAGGTGCATCAGGTGGTGTTGGTTCAGTTGCAATTTCTCTACTTTCAGCTTTGGGTTATTCAGTTTTAGCTTCAACAGGTCGTTTATCGGAAACAGATTATTTAAAAGAGTTAGGAGCTAATTCAGTAATAGATAGAGCTGAATTATCTGAGGCGTCAAGACCACTAGGAAAGGAAAGATGGGCAGGGGCAATTGATTCAGTTGGAAGCCAAACTCTTGTTAATGTTCTAGCTCAAACTAAATATGGTGGAGCAGTTTCAGCGTGCGGTCTTGCTCAGGGAATGGATCTACCCGCTACTGTACTACCTTTTATATTGAGAGGAGTTTCATTAGTTGGAATTGACTCAGTTATGGCGCCAATAGCAAAACGAGAAAGAGCTTGGGAGAGGTTAAGTAAAGATCTTGATATGGAAAAATTAAGTAAAATGGTTGTCGAAACTACACTTGATGAAATTATAAATTTTGGTCAATCCATTATTGATGGTCAGGTAAGGGGAAGGGTAGTGGTTAATATTGCTAAATAGTTAAGACCTTATTTCTTTCAATCTTTCTGAAATTAAAAATGCTAAGTCCAGTGATTGATTTGCGTTAAGTCTTGGGTCACAGTGAGTATGATATCGATCTGATAGGTCTTCTTCAGAAATTTTCTGAGTTCCACCCGTACATTCTGTAACATTTTGACCAGTCATTTCAACATGTATACCTCCTGCATAAGTACCCTCAGAATTATGAATATCAATAAAGTCCTTTACTTCATTAATTATCTTTTCTAATGGCCTTGTTTTGTAACCATTTGAAGAAGTAATTGTATTTCCATGCATTGGATCACAAGACCATACAACATTTCTGCCTTCTGATTTAACTAATCTGATAAGATCTGGAAGGTGTTCTTCAACATTATTTTCTCCAAATCTTGTTATTAAGGTTAGCCTACCTTCTTCATTTTCAGGATTAATAATATCTATTAATTTAATTAACTCTTCTGCGCTTAATGAAGGACCACATTTAAGACCAATAGGATTCTTTACCCCCCTAACAAACTCAATATGCGCACCATCTGGTTGTCGAGTTCTGTCTCCAATCCAGAGCATATGAGCTGAAGTATCATACCATTCATCTGAGGTAGAATCTAATCTAGTCAAAGACTCTTCATAGCCTAATAATAATGATTCATGGCTAGTATAAAAATCAACAGATCTTAATTTAGCTGTAGTTGTTGAGTTAATTCCTACAGCATTCATGAAATCAAGTGATTCAGAAATCCTTTCAGCAAGGGCTTCGTATTGAGCGCCTTGTTTACTTTCTTTAACAAAATCTAAATTCCATTGGTGTACATGATCAAGGTTGGCGTAACCACCTTGGGCAAATGCTCTTAGAAGATTAAGAGTTGAAGCAGCTTGCCTATATGCCATTATTTGACGTTCAGGATCAGGATTCCTAACAGCCGCATCAAATTCTATATTATTTATGATATCACCACGGTAGCTCGGTAATTCTAAATCACCCTTTTTTTCTATTGATGAAGATCTTGGCTTAGCAAACTGTCCAGCCATTCTTCCAACCTTTACAACAGGTCTTCCCGCTCCAAAAGTTAAAACAATAGCCATTTGAAGTATTACTCGAAAAGTATCGCGTATATTATCTGGAAGATGTTCAGCAAAACTTTCTGCGCAATCTCCTCCTTGGAGAAGAAAAGCCTCTCCTCGACAAACTCTTGCAAGATCTTCTTTTAGATTTCTTGCTTCACCCGCAAACACCAAAGGAGGATATGAAGAGAGTCGAGTTTCAACATTACTTACAAGTTCTTGATCATCATAATCAGGAACTTGAACAATAGGTTTTTTTCTCCAGCTATCTTTTGTCCAATTTTCAGTCACATCAATCTCCATAATGTAGGAAAATCTGTATAAATCATAAATGTATACATTAATAGTTTTTTATGAATTATTTATTATATTGATAGAAGTGAGAAAAATTGATGAAACCTCTTCAAGGTAAGAGAATATTAGATCTTACTAATGTTTTAGCGGGACCTTTTTGCACTTATCAGCTGGCTAATTTAGGGGCAGAGGTACTTAAAATCGAGACACCTGTTAAGGGAGACCTTGCTAGAAACCTTGGAGCTGACCCTGACCTCAATTCTAAAGGTATGGGGATTAGTTTTTTAGCACAAAATTCAGGAAAAAAGTCTATTACGCTTAATCTTAAATCTAAAAAAGGTAAGATCCTTTTTAGGGAGCTTGTTAGCGAATATGATGCTGTAGTTGAGAATTTCCGTCCCGGCGTTATGAAGCGTTTGGATTTAAGTTATGAGTCATTAAAAAAAAATAATTCTAATCTTATTTATTGTGCAATTACAGGATTTGGACAGGATGGACCTCTTTCACAAAACCCTGCCTATGATCAAATTATTCAAGGTTTATCTGGTGTGATGACTATCACCGGAGATTCTGAAAATAACCCTTTTCGTGTAGGTTACCCAATTTCAGATACAATTGGAGGCCTAACAGCGGCTATGGCATTATCAGCAGCTCTTAATGCACCAAAGGGTGGAAGTTTTATTGATGTTTCCATGCTAGAGGCAACCTTAGTTACTATGGGCTGGGTTATATCTAATTATCTTATAGGTGGAGTTATTCCAAAAGCACAAGGTAATGAGAATTTTACGAGTTCACCATCTGGTTCGTTTCAAGCAAAAGACGGACTTCTAAATATAGCAGCAAATAAGGATGAACAATGGGAGTTGTTGGCAAACCATCTTGGTAGAAAGGATTTAATTGAAAATCCTGATTTTTCAAATAGAGAAATGCGTAAAAAAAATCGCCTAAGATTAAAAGCTGAACTTGAAACTATTTTAACTACTAAACTTGTCGAGGAATGGGTTGAGGAACTTAATAAAATAAGTGTTCCAGCCGGTCCGGTATTAAGTATACCTGAAGTCCTAAGCCACCCTCAAATAACTAAACGAGGGATATTAACAACATTGGAAAATATTCCTGGTGTAGAAAAATCTATAGATGTTTTAAAAGCCGCTGTTTTGTTTGATGGAGATCATCATCAAATCGATAGTAATCCTCCTTTATTAGGAGCAGATAATACGTCAGTATATTCTAGTTTAGGACTTGGTGAAGAAGAAATTAATCAATTAAAAAAGGAGGGGGTAATATGAGTGATGTATCTGATTGGTGGAGTACTGAAATTATTGAAATGGAACCAGGTTCTATTTCCTTAAGAGGAATGCCGATTGAAAATTTAATAGGAGAAAAAAGTTTTACAGAAATGATATGGTTTATGACAACAGGTAATAAACTAAATAAAAAAAAATCACACCTACTTGAGGCCGCTTTGGTTGCAGCCGTTGACCATGGACCGCAGGCACCCTCAATAGCTGCTGCAAGGATGTCAGCAACATGCGGTGTTGATATTAATAACTCTTTAGCTACAGGAATTAATATGCTTGGAGATATTCATGGTGGCGCTGGTCAGCAAGCTTTGGAGCTTTATATTGATATTCAGACAAAAGGTATAGAAAATTTAAATCAAATTATTAACGATTATAAAAAGCTTAATAATGGCTTCATACCTGGTTTCGGACATCGATTTCATAAGTTAGGTGATCCAAGGACGCCTAGACTTTTAGATTTAGTTGATAATGCGGTAATAGATGGAGAGGTTAGTGGGAAATTTATTAAAATTGGGCGCCAAATTGAAAAAGAATTAAGTAATAAAAAAACTATTCCTATGAATATAGATGGTGCAACAGCAGTTATATATGCTGAATTAGGGTGCCCACCACCACTCGCCCGTGGGTTATTTTGTTTATCTCGTTCAGTTGGCATACTTGCTCATACTTGGGAGCAGATGCAACAAGGCGAAAGAATTAAAGGACCAACCCCGCCTGATTATAAATGGGACTATAAAGGTAAATAATTCAAAAAAAAGGCCTCATAAATGAAGGCCTTTAAATCACTAAAATAATTTTTAAGCTTCTTTTATTGCAGATTCCAGTTCTTCTTTATATTTTTTGAACTCTAGTCTTGCTATAGTTCTATTGTGAACTTCATCTGGCCCATCAACAAGTCTTAGAACTCTTGCTGATGCATAAGTCTTACCAAGACCAAAATCAGTTGTTACCCCACCTCCGCCATGGGCTTGAATTGCGTCATCAACAATACTGCAAAGCATTTTTGGAGCTAAGACTTTAATCATGGCAATTTCTGCACGGGCAACTTTATTTCCCACAGTATCCATCATGTATGCCGCTTTCATTGTCAGTAATCTTGAACTTTCAATTTCAATTCTTGCTGTAGCAATTCTTTCCTCCCAAACTGAATGTTCGGCAATTTTTTTACCAAAAGTCTCTCTTGTTAGTAATCTTTTTGCCATTTTTTCAAGAGTTCTTTCAGCTACTCCAATTGCACGCATACAGTGATGAATTCTTCCAGGGCCAAGTCGACCTTGACTAATTTCAAAACCACGACCTTCGCCAAGGAATAAGTTTTCTTTTGGAACTCGAACATTTTCTAAAAGAACTTCGGAGTGACCATGTGGAGCATCATCGAAACCAAAGACAGGTAAGTGACGTTTTACTGTAATTCCAGGGGTCTCCATCGGTACCAAAATTTGACTTTGTTGTTGATGTCTGGGTGCTTCTGGATTAGTTTTCCCCATTAAGATTGCGATTTTACACCTAGGATCCATAACACCAGATGACCACCATTTTCTTCCATTAATAACGTATTCGTCGCCATCTTTTTCAATTGTTGTTGAAATATTTGTGGCGTCTGAAGAGGCAACATCATGCTCAGTCATTAAATATGCAGAACGCATTTCACCTGCTAGCAGGGGTTTTAACCATTGCTCTTTTTGTTCTTCATTGCCATATTTATCAATTACTTCCATATTACCTGTATCTGGAGCAGAGCAATTAAAAACTTCACCAGCAAAACCTACTCTACCAAAAATTTCACATAGTGGAGCATACTCAACGTTTGTTAATCCCGCACCTCTATCAGATTCAGGAAGAAATAAATTCCATAAACCTTCAGCTCTTGCTTTTTCTTTTAGGTCTTCAAGTATTTGAGGAATTTGCCATCTATTATCACCGAAAGCAGCCATTTGCTCTTCATAGACTTTTTCATTTGGATAAACATAATCATCCATAAATTTTTCAACACGAGCGATTAGTTCTTTAGTTTTATCATTATGATCAAAATTCATTTTTTTTCCTTCTCTGAGTATTTTTGTTAGCTATAATTAGTTATCTTTGATGAAGCTTAAAATCAATATTAATATTAGTCTCTTTTTAATGTAAAATAAGATTTTAGTAAATCCGATGATTTCTTTTCACTAAAACCACCATATACATCTGGTTTATGATTACATGTATCTGAATTAAAAAACTTTATACCATTTTCAACTGCACCTCCTTTTGGATCAAAAGCTCCAAAATAAAGATTCTTTATTCTTGCGAAAGATATTGCTGAAGCACACATTGCGCAAGGTTCTAATGTTGAGAATAATGAGCAGTTAACTAATCTTTCGCTTTGTATTTTTTTAGAAGCTTCACGAATACACAGAATTTCTGCATGAGCAGTCGGGTCAGATAGTTCAATAATGCGATTACCATTTGATGCTATAATATTATTTCTTTCATCAACAATTACAGAACCTACGGGTACCTCATCTCTATTTTTTGCTTTTATTGCTTCAGTAAACGCAATTTTCATGAAATAACTTGTTTTTTCAATACTACTTTTCAATTTCATTCCTTTAATTATTATTTAATAAAATAGTATAAGATTAATTATGACAAATGATTCAAAAAAAGAATTTCAGAGAATCGCTAAATTTATAGCTAGTTCTGGATTATCGAGCAGAAGACAAGCTGAGAAATTGATATCTGAGGGAAGGGTTCAGATTGATGGAGAAATAATTAGCTCGCCAGCAATTAACATTAATAATAACTCAAAAGTTAAGGTTGATGGTAAAGAGATATCTAAACAAAAAAATCTTCGTGTTTGGCTTTTTTATAAACCAATTGGATCATTGGTTACAAGTAAAGACCCAGAAAATAGAAAAACTATTTATCATATTATGCCAAAGGATATGAAGAAAACAATCCCAATAGGAAGGTTGGATATGAATAGTGAGGGGTTAATTTTGTTAACCAATAATGGAGATTTCTCAAGATATATGGAGTTGCCTAAAAATGATTTTGAGCGAGAGTATAAAGTACGAGTTCATGGAAAAATAAATTCAAAAAGATTAAAAGTTATTGAGAAAGGTTCTAAAATTGAAGGTGTATATTATATGCCAATGGAAGTTTCTATTGGGAAAGCTACTGGAACGAACTCATGGCTTACTATGAAATTAAGGGAAGGTAAGAATAGAGAAATT
>Ga0228658_1000735_pt1 | contig 10222 bp, 7 predicted proteins | sample 71DmetaG_FD_183040 | JGI IMG/M metagenome (GOLD analysis project Ga0228658, IMG submission 183040) | Seawater microbial communities from Monterey Bay, California, United States - 71D | ecosystem: Environmental > Aquatic > Marine > Coastal | place: USA: California | collected 2016-10-18 | reverse complement strand
CTTCTTCGATAGTTTTTGAATGGTAAATCCAACGATGAAAAGTCCTGTGCTCACCGTACCAATAAGCAAGAGTTCGGGTGCTCCCATCCAATGAAGGAGTTTAAAAATCACACTACCGACTAATGCGCTGGCTCCCACTCTTCCTGTGATTTTGACAAAGTTTTTCATGTAGTCAAACATAGCACATTTGTGTTATATATTTGACGCGTCTCAAAGGGGTGCCTTAAAGTCTTCGGACCTACGGGCTGAGAACATACCCATAGAACCTGGGCAGGTAATGCTGCCAAGGAACGATAAGCAATAGATGTGTAACGACGCGTTATTGCCCCTTGACGTGGTTTAACAACCAAAATTCATGAAACATGTAATGAGTACCGCAGCTGCTGTAGCTTTCTCGCTATTTGCCACTGCACAAGAACAGGCCGATTCGGCTAAAATCGACATTCTCCTTCTTCCCAATGTGGAACTCAACGAGGTGAATGTATTAGGCACTTGGGCGCAAAAGGACGACCCCATCGCACAAATTAACCTTACGGAAAAGGATATTGAAGCACTGAATACTGGGCGCGACCTTCCTTACGTATTACAAGATGTCGCAGGCGTAGTGAGTTTCTCCGATGCTGGAAACGGTGTAGGTTATACGAACATGCGCGTGCGCGGTTCTGACATTACCAGAATTAATGTAACAGTGAACGGCATTCCAATGAACGATGCCGAAAGCCACGGCGTATTCTGGGTGAATACACCAGATTTGATGTCTTCAACCAACGCTATCCAATTACAAAAAGGGGTAGGGACCTCTACCAACGGTTCTGGAGCGTTCGGAGCAAGCCTCGGTCTAAGCACCTTAGGTGCTGGTGAAAAAGGCGGTCGTATCACTTTGGGTGCGGGATCTTATGGTACACAACGTGCTACCATGGAAGCAGGTACTGGGAAATCTGCCAGTGGATTTTGGATGAATACCCGTATCTCGTCCATCACTTCAGACGGGTATGTGGAGCGCGCATCCTCGGATCTGCAATCGTATTACGTTAGTGCTGGTTTTGCAGGTGGCGGTCATTACGTTGAGGCCGTACGCTTTGGCGGTGGCGAACGTACCTACCAAGCTTGGTATGGGGTCGATTCTACCACCATGTACGGTCCTGATGCTTATCCTCAGTTCAACGCTGCAGGGGCATTATATGACGATGCTTGGAGTGTAATAGGAACCTATGACGATCAAGTAGATAACTACGGCCAGGAGCATACACAGTTGCATTACCGTTATTCCAACCTCTTTGGAGGTACTTTTGCGGCGGCCTTGCACCACACCGCTGGCGCTGGTTATTACGAAGAGTACAACCAAGGATTCGCTTTTGCTGATTTTGGAATTAGCAATTACGTTTCGGCAATGGATACTGTTACTTTTGGTGACGTTGTTTCACGCAAGTGGTTGGACAACGATTTCTATGGAGCGACTTCTTCGTGGACTTATGAAAACGGCGATCAGCGTGTACAACTTGGCGGTGGGGTACACCGTTATGAAGGCGCGCATTTTGGTCGTGTGATTTGGGCGAACAATCCTAACGTAAGTACCCTTGATGGAGATTACTATACGGGTGATGCCATTAAAGACGATGCGAATATCTACGCGAAATACGCTTTGACTAGCAACAACCTTTTGGTCTACGCAGATGCACAATACCGCTACGTAAACCACAGTTCAACAGGTGGCTCTGCGACGGGGCCGGCAAACTTCGACCGCACGTTCAACTTCTTTAACCCTAAAGTAGGTATGACCTACAACCTTGGTGGGAATCAAATTTTAGGTGCGTATGCAGGTGTAGGTCACCGCGAACCGAACCGTACAGATTTGCAGTATGCAGATGATGCCAACTCGTTACAAGCGGAGCGTATGTTAGATATGGAATTTAATTTCCGGAACTCCGGGGAAAAGTGGGCGTTTGATGTGAATGCCTACCGTCAACAGTATCAAAATCAATTGGTCCTAACAGGTGCGATCGACGCTCAGGGGTATCCCATCCGTGAAAATGTTGGACAGAGCTTACGTCAAGGCGTAGAATTTACCGGTGCGTATGAGTTGACTACGGCGCTTTCAGCAACGGCCAATGTGGCTTTAAGTCAGAACGAGAATGTGAACTGGGTAAGCGATCCTTTATCTTCTTTTGTGGACAATACGTCAATTGCTTTTTCTCCTGGCGCAGTAGCTAGTGCACGATTAACGTATACTAAGAAAGGTTTTGAGGCGACCCTTTGGAACCAATACGTAGGCAAACAATACATGTCAAACGAAGGTCTTGACGCACACAGCCTACCGGCTTATCACATCATCAACGCACGTACTTCGTACACTTGGAACTGCAGCGATATGCAGCGCTTAATAGGGTTCGTAGAGTTCAGAAACCTCGGCAACACGTCCTATGCGGCCAATGGATATATGTGGGGTGATTTCGCGTACTACTACGCACAGGCGACCTTCAACGTTATGACTGGTTTGACTTTCGAATTTTAGGCAAGCCAATTTTTGAAACTAAAAACCCGCGGGCGCAGCCCGCGGGTTTTTTTATTCGATTTTATTCTGCCTTCATGGTTCGGAGAATTTTCTGCAACTCTCCTTTGATGTAGGTCAGTTTCTCAACCACTTCACGTTGCGCGATGATGTCGTCTTTTTTCGTGGCTTGAAGTTTTTTTCTTGCACCATCTATGGTAAAGCCTTTGTCTTTTACCAATTCTTTAATCGCGGCAAGAAGTAAGATATCTTCCTTAGTGAACTTGCGATTGCCACGCGTACTTTTCTTCGGTTTGAGTTTAGGAAACTCTTTTTCCCAGTACCGTATATTGGAGGCGTTGATTTGTAACAATTCAGATACCTCTCCAATAGAGTAGTACAGTTTATCTAAATGGTCCAAAGTAATTCCGTTCATAAACGAAAGATACGCTCTTTTTTGTAGCCTAAGGTAACCTAGTCAAAGCTCTGGTTAGAGTGACTCGAAATGATGAGCATTTCTTCGTATTCTTCAGGAGAAAGATCGTTAAAGAAGTAGTTGATCGGATTGATTTTTCGACCATCTTTCATCACTTCGTAATGCAAGTGGGGAGCGGTTGAAGATCCTGTAGATCCGATAAACCCGATGACGTCTCCACGTTTTACGCGCTGTCCTCGACGTACTTCGATTTTACTCATGTGAGCATACAAGGTCTTGTATCCAAACCCATGGTCGATTACAATATGACGTCCGTAACCGGAACGGCTTCGTTTGTAAGTAGTGACTTTTCCATCACCGGTGGCATATATAGGCGTTCCTGTCGGAGCAGAGAAATCCGTGCCCCAATGCATTTTGCGCACTTTATAGATGGGGTGTATACGGTAACCGTACCCTGAAGCCATTCTCTTAAGACTCTTATTCGCAACGGGTTGAATTGCTGGAATTGCAGCAAGCATGGCTTCTTTATTCCGTGCCATTTCGACGACGTCGTCGAAACTGGTCGATTGTATATAAGCACGATTCGCAACCTTATCTAATTTTTTACGTGTATCCATTAGTAGCTCCGAATTTTCAAAGCCCTCAAGGTTGCGGTAACGATTTGCACCACCAAAACCTGCGGTGCGTACTTCAGCTGGAATGGGACCGGCCTCAAAAATGGTACGGTAAATTTCGTCGTCACGTTTTTCAATATCGCCAAGCACATTTGTGAGCTGGTCTAATTTCCCGTTCATGAGCTCATATTGAAGTACCATATTTTCCAATTCGCGCTTCATTCGACGCTCCTTTGGACTCTCTAACCAAAGATCAGCAGCTAGGTAGAAAACCACACCAAAAGCCATTGTAATGACACCGAAAACAGCAATGCCTTGCAACTTTTGCTTCCAAGTACGCTCTATCTTTCTGTAAGAGAGCGTTTTAGAATCATAGGTGTATTTTACTTTAGCCATACTTTGTGCGTTATTTTTGCTAAGACGCAATTTCGACGCGAATATTGTGCCACAAAGAAACGATTTTAGACAAACAACATAACCATCCTACCCAGGGAAATATTCACAGTATGCTGACTTCTAAGGAGATACGTCGAAAATTCCTCCAGTTTTTTGAGGAAAAAGGCCATGAAATCGTGCCATCCGCGCCCGTAGTGAACAAAAACGATCCAACGCTTATGTTCATCAATGCCGGAATGAACCCATTTAAAGATTACTTCTTAGGGAACGCCGTGCCGAAAAATTGCCGCATCGCTGATACCCAAAAGTGTCTGCGTGTGAGTGGAAAGCACAATGATTTAGATGAGGTGGGTCACGATACTTACCATCATACACTGTTTGAGATGTTGGGGAATTGGTCCATCGGCGATTATTTTAAACAAGAGGCGATTGACTGGGCATGGGAATTACTTACTGAAGTGTACGGTATCGATAAAGACCGTTTATATGTGAGTGTTTTCGGTGGCGACGCAAAAGAACAAATGGAGCGCGACAATGAGGCTGCGGACATGTGGTTAAAGCATACCACGAACGACCGCATCATCAATGGATCCAAAAAGGACAACTTTTGGGAAATGGGTGAAATAGGACCGTGCGGTCCTTGTTCCGAAATTCACGTGGATTTACGAAGTGACGCTGATCGCGCAAAAATTGAAGGGTCCTCCTTAGTGAACGCGGATCACCCTCAGGTCGTGGAAATCTGGAACCTGGTATTCATGCAATTCAACCGCAAAGCCAGCGGAGAATTGGAAAACTTACCTGCGCAACACATCGATACAGGAATGGGCTTTGAACGTCTATGTATGGCGCTTCAGGGTAAACAATCGAACTACGACACCGATGTTTTTACGCCGCTGTTATCGGAAATCTCATCCCTTTCTGGAACTACTTACGGTGGGTCTGAAGCTACGGATATCGCGCAGCGCGTAATCGCAGATCATATTCGTGCCGTTGCTTTTGCGATAGCGGATGGTCAGTTGCCGGCAAGCAGCGGAGCAGGCTATGTTATTCGTCGTATTCTACGACGTGCCATTCGTTATGGATTCTCTTATTTGAATCTAACTGAGCCGTTCATGTTTAAACTTGTTCAAGTTTTAGACCAAGAGATGGGTGAATTTTTCCCTGAACTCAAGGCGCAACGCGCATTGGTTGAAAAAGTGATTGAGGAGGAGGAAAATAGCTTTTTGAAAACGCTAGCGCAGGGTTTGGCGAAGTTGGAAGAATTTCTGGCAGGGGATGCGAAAGTATTAGATGGACAACGTGCCTTTGAGCTGTACGATACTTATGGTTTCCCGATTGATTTGACAGAATTAATCATGCGCGAGAATGGGCGCACGGTGGATATGGCAGGATTTACGGCTGAGATGACGGCACAGAAAGAGCGTTCGCGTGCGGCGACTAAGCTCAGCACGGACGACTGGGTCGTATTAGAAGAAGACGATAAAGAAGAGTTTGTTGGTTACGACTATACAGAAGTCGATGTTCGCATTACCCGATACCGTAAGGTGAGCACGAAGAAGAAGGAATTTTACCAATTGGTTCTTTCCTTAACTCCCTTCTATCCTGAGGGTGGTGGACAAATAGGGGATACTGGAACCTTAGTTCAGGGCGATCGCACTTTACATATAACGACCACGAAAAAGGAGAATGGTGTTATTGTACATTTTACCGATGATTTGCCCGATGAAATAAATGGGCAATGGAAGGCAACCGTTAATGTTAGAGATCGCAACGAGACTGCTAAAAATCACAGTGCGACTCACCTTATGCATGAAGTTTTACGCGAAGTATTAGGGACGCATGTGGAGCAAAAAGGATCACTAGTACGACCGGATTACCTGCGTTTTGACTTTTCTCATTTCCAAAAGGTGAGTGCAGAAGAATTGCTTGCTATTGAGGCGAAAGTGAATGAACGCATTCAAGCCAATTATGGGCTCGAAGAATACCGCAACATTCCTATTGCAGAGGCGAAGGATATGGGGGCTATGGCACTCTTCGGTGAGAAGTATGGCGATACCGTTCGCGCTATTAAATTTGGTTCATCTGTCGAACTTTGTGGTGGTATTCACGTACCTGCCACGGGTTCTATTGGACTCTTTAAATTCATTTCTGAAGGTGCGGTTGCAGCAGGTGTACGTCGCGTTGAAGCGGTGACCGGTAAAGGTGCCTTAGACTATGTCAACGCTGAGCTCGCGAAATTACGCGCGGCGGCGGAGGTGTTGAAGCATCCGCAGGATTTAGCCAGTGCATTACAGCAATTAAAGGAAAAAGAGACCGCCGCGCAAAAAGAAATTGACGCATTGCGTAAAGAGAAAGCAATGGGAGCGGTGAAGGAATTGGAAAATAGCGCTGTAGTATTTAATGATGTTAAGGCTATCGTTGCGCGTACGTCGCTTGATTCAGGAAGTGTCAAGGATTTAGTCTTTAAATTGAAATCTACTCCAAGCACGTTGGTTATTTTATGCAACGTAGTGGAGGGTAAGGTTACCTTAAGTATTGGTGTAAGTGATGATCTTATCGCAAGTAAAGGATGGCACGCAGGCAATGCAGTTCGAACTTTAGCGAAACACATAAATGGTGGTGGTGGTGGCCAACCCGGATTTGCCACTGCAGGAGGAAAAAATCCTGACGGTATAGATAAAGTATTGGTAGAATGGAAAAACGAATTCTTATGATGAAAACAGCCTTACGTTCACTCCTTGTGAGTGCCTTGTTTCCAATGGCATTGATTGCTCAGAAGACAGATCCGATAGAGTACTATACTGATAGCGACATCAACGATACTAAGTTTTCTATTGCTGCGAACTATGCACCATCCTTCGCTGGCCGTCGATTAGCGTTGTACACACCTGTGCAGGACGGTACGGAATTATTCGCGCTCACGAATGAAGACGGCGGTGGTGTGCTTGGTCAGCGTTATGGTTTCTCACTGTTTTACGAATTACGAAGCATGTTTCACATTGGAATCGGATGGTCGCAAGAGCACAGTGGTTATTTGACCAAAGGATTCGCGGTTTTTGATCAAAATGCAATTTTTCAAGACACGATAGGGACCTACACTGCGAAGACTTCTTATAATGCCATAAACATCCCCATTCAAATCGTATTCCATACACAAATGACGGATATCTGGGCATTACAAGTGATTCCGTCGTATGATCTCACTTTCTATTCGGGTATACGCCGCGAATGGATTGGTGAAGAGGTACCGAATTTTTCAGCGGATGCAGCGACGGGTGTACTGGGTTCCTTGTATGAGCGCGGTACAGAAGTTAAGTACATGAATGGATTCAATGGATCCATTGGTTTCGCAATTGGTAATGAATTTACAGTAGCCAACAACCTAGCACTCACCGTTCGAGGCGAATTCCGTTACGGATTACTACCCATCAACAAAGAGGATGTCGGTCTTCGTGAAGTACCTTATGGGGTAGGTGGTGTCGTTGGTTTCCGCTATTACCTCTAAGCAGACCGTTGAGTTGCTCGAATAAGAAAAGCCGGGCGCATTCGCGCCCGGCTTTTTTATGCTGGTATTTTCGCTTATTCTACAGCGGCAGAATCGGTAGCCTCTGAAACAGCTTCCTCTTCTTCCGTCGGGTTTTCACGGTTTTCATTTAACATGTTCACCATGCGTTCCGTGATGTCGTACTCATCGTTTGCATAAATGATTTGACCGCCCTCTTCATATAGAAGAATGAAGTCGAGATTCAACTCTTCTTTGAGGGTCTCAATGGCGCTGTTCATGTCTTCACGCATCATTACGGTAAGATCATTTTGACGCTGCATCATTTGGCCCTGAGCTGCTTGCTCTACTTGGAGATAGTTTTGCTGAACGCGACGAAGATCGGCTTCATTTGCCTCACGCTGACGTGCAGTCATTTTCGGTGCTTCTTGCTGGTAGAGTTCAATGTTCGTTTGCAACTCTTGCTGACGACGTTGCAATTCAACAACAATTTTTCCATCCTCTGCTTGTAGTTCACCTACCAATTCCTGGAAATAGTTGTACTGGCTCTGCAAAGAGTCAATACGAACATAGGCCAGACGGATTCCTTTTTCTGTGTTTTCTACTGCTGTCGGTTGCTGCTGACAACTTGCAAGCATACTTAGGCCAATAGCGGCCATAAAGAATTTTTTCATGTTAAAAATCTAGGTTGTTCAATACATTTTTATCGACGAGTTTAGGAACAGTTACCTTAAGGTTAGGTGTGCGCTCCATTTCTCGTTCAATGGCGAATATAGCTTCTTTATTTCTTGCCCACGACCTTCTTGCAATTCCATTATTTACGTCGTAGAGTAACATATTTTCCAATTTCTGTTCTGCGGCATCACTGCCGTCGAGCAACATCCCAAATCCACCGTTCATCACTTCACCCCAACCGACGCCACCGCCGTTGTGGATGCTTACCCAAGTCGCACCTCTAAAGCTGTCCCCGATCACGTTTTGAATGGCCATATCTGCGGTAAAGCTCGAGCCGTCATAGATGTTCGAAGTCTCGCGGTATGGACTGTCTGTTCCACTCACATCGTGGTGATCGCGGCCCAAAACTACAGGACCTATTTCACCTGCGGCAATGGCCCTATTAAAGGCGCGGGCAATTTCAATGCGTCCCTCGCTGTCTGCATATAAGATGCGTGCTTGCGATCCCACTACTAACTTATTGGCTTTAGCACCATTGATCCAACGGATGTTATCGTCCATCTGTTGACGAATTTCAGCCGGTGCTTTAGCCATGAGTTGTTTCAAGACTTGCTCCGCTATTAAATCGGTTCGATCCAAATCTTCACTTTTTCCAGTGGCACAAACCCAACGGAACGGGCCAAATCCGTAATCGAAACACATCGGCCCCATAATGTCCTGCACATAGGAAGGATAGCGGAATAATTCGCCTTCTTCATCCATGATCTCTGCACCTGCGCGTGAGCTCTCTAGCAAAAACGCATTCCCGTAATCGAAGAAATACATTCCTTTTTCAACCAATGCATTTACCGCTTTCACATGACGTTTCAATGTTTCCTGAATCCGTTGCTTAAACGTAGTAGGATCTTCCGCCATCATGGTATTGGCCTCTTCATAGCTCATGCCTTGTGGGTAGTAGCCGCCCGCCCAAGGGTTGTGTAAAGAAGTTTGATCTGACCCGAGGTCTACGTGGATATCACGTGCGACCATGCGCTCCCACAAGTCGACGATATTTCCGAGATAGGCGATGCTTCGTGCGCGTTTGGCTGCTTGGAATTCTAAGGCCATATCTATGGCTTCGTCCGCGCTGGTGGTGATTTCGTCCACCCAGCCTTGTTCGTGGCGTTTGTATGCTGCCTTTGCGTTAATTTCTGCCGTTATACTCACTACTCCAGCGATATTACCTGCCTTTGGTTGGGCACCCGACATTCCACCTAAGCCCGCTGTGACAAAAAGCTTGCCTTCGGGTCCGCCAGTGGATTTCATGCGGGCTGCGTTTAAAACGGTGATGGTCGTTCCGTGCACGATACCCTGCGGACCTATATACATGTAAGAGCCTGCAGTCATCTGTCCGTATTGCGTTACGCCCAACGCATTGAATTTTTCCCAATGATCGGGTTGGCTGTAGTTCGGAATCATCATTCCGTTAGTGACCACCACGCGTGGCGCATCTTTTGAAGAAGGAAACAAGCCCATAGGGTGTCCGCTGTACATGTGTAGGGTCTGCTGCTCAGTCATTTCGCTGAGGTATTTCATGGTCAGTACATACTGGGCCCAATTCTGAAATACCCCGCCGTTTCCTCCATAGGTGATGAGTTCCTCAGGGTGCTGTGCTACTGCTGGATCCAGATTGTTCTGAATCATCAACATGATGGCAGCTGCTTGGGGTGTTTTCGCAGGATAATCTGAAATGGGGCGTGCCTTCATCTCATAAGAAGGCTTGAATCGGTACATGTAAACGCGACCGAACGTTTTCAATTCCTCTAAAAATTCTGTGGCCAATACTTCGTGCCATTCCACTGGAAAATAACGTAATGCATTTTCCAGAGCCAATTTCTTCTCTTTGGCGGTGAGAATATCCTTTCTCTTTGGTGCGCGATTCACATCTCCAGGTACGCTGCGTTTTATCGGCAGTTGTTCTGGAAGTCCCTGGGTAATTTCTTTCTGAAATGGGGTCATCATCTACTTAGGTTCCTTTTATGCTGTGTGTTTTTTTATCGTAGCCGTACGGGCAGTGTTTGCAACCGCTTTGGCAACAATAGCCGCGTTTCAAATGGTATTTTTCCGTGAAA
>Ga0228658_1000707_pt1 | contig 10475 bp, 11 predicted proteins | sample 71DmetaG_FD_183040 | JGI IMG/M metagenome (GOLD analysis project Ga0228658, IMG submission 183040) | Seawater microbial communities from Monterey Bay, California, United States - 71D | ecosystem: Environmental > Aquatic > Marine > Coastal | place: USA: California | collected 2016-10-18 | reverse complement strand
GGAGAAAGTACTTCTGCTGTAACTGGAGCATATCATAATTCTCCTTCTACAGGCTTCAGACCTATGCCCGGTATAACTAGTGTTGATATTTCTACAGAAGGTAATTACGGTGTAATACGTAAAGCTAATGTTTCCTTCAAAGTATTTTCAAAAGAAGATCTTGATGATATAGAACTTTTATATTTTAGATTAGGCTATATGTGTTTATTAGAATGGGGTCATTCAGTATATGTAAATAATTCATCTAAAGTTAGTTTTGCTTCTAAAGGTAATTATATTTCTAATGGTTTATGGTTTGGCTATAATAATGATTCTTCAATTAATAGCGAGTGTGCAAAGCTAAGAAATTCTACAGACCATAATTACGAGGCAATGTATGGTAAGATACAGAATTTTAGTTGGAAGTTACAAACTGATGGAAGTTATGATTGCTCAATAGACATAATTTCAAAAGGTATTATAGTAGAAGGTTTACTTATAGCAGCCCCTTCCGATGGTGCCAAGAAAGAAGAATTAGATAAAGAAAAGGATAAGTTAGAAAAAACTTTAGATGAAAATAGAAGTATTTTTCATTTTATTCTTAAAAATCTAGAAAAAAAGAAAACAGTTGAAAAAATTACTTTAAGCTCTGAACTTAAAACTGATGATGAAAAACCTTTATCAGCAGCAAGTTACTTTAATAGTAAGGATATTGGATTAAGAACATCTTTATCTCTAGGACCTGGTAAAAGTATGCTAGGTAAATTTTTTAGAAATACTCAACTTAATCCTGTTTACATTTCTCTAAGAACTTTTCTTAAAATAATTAATGAAATAGGTTTTCCAAAAAAAGATAATAAACAACAGATAGTAAAGTTTGATCTAGATTCAGAAAACACATATAGAACCTTTCCAGAGCACTTTTCTTTACAACCAGATTCAGTATGGTTACCTAAAAAACCTTCTGGTCAAACTCCCGATAATTACTATTTTAACAAAAAAGATCAAGAGACTATATTCTCTGATATGACTTCCTATGCTGGTAGTAATGGAGGGGATGATAATATCTTAAATATTTTTTTATCTCATTTAGCTATTATGGGGGTTGTTGAAACTATAGTAGATGGTCCAACAGAAGGAGGCGTAGGAATAATGGATCTCGTGAAAGCTATTCTTGCAAAAATAAAAGATGCATTAGGTGACATAAATGATTTCTACATACATTTTGATGAAGAAACTTCTTTATATAGCATATCAGACGATTATGGACCTAAAGAAACTAAAAAAAATAAAATAGCTGAAATAAAAATATCTGGTTTAGGTTCTACAGTACTGGATATAAATACCGAATGTAAAGTATCAGGAGACATGATGTCTTCTATAGCTATTGCATCTCAAGGTACCCAAACTGCTTATGCTGACCCTTTGAGTAATCTTATTAGATTTAACAGAGGAGCTAGAGATAGACATTTCCCTTCAATGCAACAAGGAGATGAAAAACCAAAAACTACTGCAGACCTAGCAAAAGAGTTTACAACTATTTTTAAACGATATAAAGTTGCATGGGATGACTATAATGAAAATGATGTAATGGACCCTGAGCTTTGGCTTCAAATGAAAGCTGAAGGTAAAAAATTATTTACTTTTTATTCTAACAAAAATGAAATAGATAAAGATTTACCTCCGCCTATGTCAGTACCTGTCTATTTAAACTTAACCTTAAAAGGTATAAGTGGTTTTGCTATAGGATATGTATTTACAGTAAGTAAAGGTTTACTCCCAGATGCTTATGGTGACAAAGCATTTGTTGTACGTTCTGTAGAACATACTATAGATAAGAGCGGTTGGATAACAACTGTAGGAGCTTCAATGTATGGATTAACTGCATAATTATGTTTATACCAAAAATTAGAACTAAAGTCGAAAAAAAATTACTAGGTACTCTTGTAGATACTAAATCTAAAAGAGCATATAATGGTAAGTACGTAAAAGACTACAGAGGTAATTATTATAAAGGAGAAACTATCAACCGTAACTCAGAAAAATTAGAGTTTATACCAGATCAAAATGCTATAGATAAAGAAGTAGGTTTAAAGCATACTTATGTAAAACCTACTCCTAATGATTACAAAAATGGATTTTTCATTAGGTATTTTGTTAAAGATTCTAGAGTTGGTAAAGTTTACGAAATAACCAAACAAGAGTATACTGTGCTTGTTAAACAGAAAAAACCTTATAGACGTACTGCTAAAATGGAATGGTTACTTAAAGGACCAGCAGAAAGTCAAACTATAAATAACTATGTTTATCCTGGTACATCTGCTAAAAACGAAAACTCTACTAAAAAAATTGAAAGAATTCTCTCTGGTATTCAAGAGCAAATATTAAAAAAACCAGCTGAGTTTGTAATCTAGTATATTTTTACTATATTATTAAAAAAGGTTATATAAGTGTTTTATATCGTTGAACAAGAATCTAAGCTTGAAAGCCTAGAAAAGTTATCTAAATTAGGAATGTATGTAGATGTTATTTCATCTAACGACAACTATCATCCTAAACTTACTTCTACAGTAGCAGTCTATATTAGACTATTAGATTCTACTCATGGATATATAATTCCTATAGAACATGACGAAGGGTTAAACGTTTCTAAAGAACGTGTCTCTGAGATTCTTTCTAAATGTAGTAAACTATATACATTAGACAAAAAGAAACTTACATACCACTTTAATTTACAGGGAGCAATAGATTTATCTTTACTTTATTCGTTGCATAAATACGAAAGATTAGAGTATTATCATGACTTAAATTATTTTTACAATAAGTATAGAGATTTTAAGAATATAAATCAAATTATTCCTCTTAGTAAGTTATTTGAATCTTGTGAAAAAGTTTATGATAAAGTAAAAAGTACTATTAAACTTAAGATACCTGAATGCTTTGATTTTTATAACAATACTGCTACTAATGTATTTTTTCTATTAGAACAAGCTGGTTTAGGTATATACTATGAACCGTTTAATAATATGTTCAAACCTAAAGATCCTCTATTCAATATAGAAAATAACTCAGTACTAACATCTTATAATTTATATAATGCTACTTCTAGACCTACTAATGCTTTCAATAGCGTTAATTTCGCTGCTATTCCTAAGAGTGAACAACACAGGAAATGTTTCCGTCCCACCAATGATTATTTTGTTGAGCTGGATTTCGATGGTTACCATTTGCGGTTACTTTGTGAGCAGATTGGATACCCTTTATCAAGTGAATCAGCTCATACTCAATTAGCAAAACAATACTTTAATAAAGAAGAAATAACAGAAGAAGAATATGACAAAGCTAAACAGATTAACTTTCATGCAATTTACGGAAAAATACCAGAGAAATACGCTTTTCTCGAAGTGTTTACAAAAATCGATGAATTTATCAAAGGTCTATGGACCGAATACGAAACTAACGGAAGAGTCTTGGCGCCAATTAGTAATAAACCGTTCACTAAAGCGTTAAAAGATATGAATCCTCAAAAATTAATGAATTATATTATGCAATCCTTAGAAACTTCCAGAAATATTCTTATATTAAAAGATGTACTAAGGTATTTGCAAAGTAAAAAGACCAAGTTAGTATTATATACGTACGATGCATTACTTTTTGATTTTCATAAAGAGGATGGTAAAGAAACATTAGAAGAACTACAGGAGATATTAGAATCTGGGGGAAAATACCCAATAAAATTTAAATACTCTAAAGATTTATGTTTATAACAACAAAAGATATTTATAAATGAACAGCATAGTTATACAAAACAGATTTAGTTACGACCTAGATCCTATAGATATAAATGAAGATATGAGCAACAAACTTTTCTGTACATTCTCCACGGAAGAAACTTTAGAAAGTGTACTTCAGGAGATTCAAGAAAGATATAAGATTATTTATAATAAAATTTTCGTCCTTTACTCTAAAAGTCAAGATGAGTACATCTGTACTTATAACGTTGATTTTGGTAATGTAGGAGCGTTTATGGAAAATACTATATTAGTACATCGTAAAAAAGATTCTAACACCCTTTACACTATTAATGCTTTAAATACTTTAATTAAAGAATTAAACGGCGGAGTATTAGATACTACCTATAGAATCAACTGGCCTGATTATAGAAACTGTATACTACTTACAAAAGGTCCTGCTCTAAAAAGAGTTAACACTAAATTATTCAAAATTATAGAGGTGTAATGATCTCGCAAATTAGGTTATTAGAGCTAGAACTATTTTCGTTCTGCAACAGAACCTGTAACTTTTGTCCTAACCACTATATCGATAGATTATCAGATAATAAAATATTAGATATAGATGTATTCAAAAAATTAATTGCAGAACTTAAAGCTGAGAACTATAAAGGTGTAATATCTTTCAGTAGATATTGTGAACCTTTTGCTTTCAGAGAGATATTAGAAGATCGTATAAAATATATTCGTAAGGTACTACCTAATACTAAATTAGTATGTAACACTAATGGGGATTATGATTGGGAAGGTATCGATTTAGATGAGCTAACAATTATGGACTACGACTTTAAAATGTCTAAAGAAGAGTTAGGTTATTATGAAAGAGATACTAAACCATATATTGTAAGAAAGATGCGTCTAGGCAAAATAAATAACAGAGCAGGAGCATTAGAGGTACGTAAAAAGTTTGTTAGAGATTTTGCTTGCTATGAACCTTCTTATTTTGTAGGTGTAGATTTTAACGGCTCAGTAAACCCTTGTTGTAATATTAGATCAGATGTTAATTCTCATGAGGAATATGTTTTAGGTAACTTAGCAAATGATACTCTTACAGATATTCTTTTAGCTGATAAATCAGTTAGATTTAGAAATAGAACAAAAAGTTGCGACTTCGATAAAATTTGCTTATCTTGTAGTAAGAAGGCTGGTAGATATACTGCTGATGAACCAAGTATAATGAATTTTACTACATAGTTGTATATTTACTTTTTACTTCGTATATTATAAAATAAATAATAAGTTATATGGATTTAAATGCTATACGCGCAAAGCTGGATACGTTAAATAATAACGGCCAGCAAAGAGAGAAAACTGACTATTCCAAGATTTTTTGGAAACCGGAGCTTGGAAAGCAAACGATTAGAATCGTACCTTCTGCTTTCGATCCAACATTCCCGTTTAAAGAACTTAAGTTCCATTACGGTGTAGGAAAGTATCCGATGGTAGCCTTATCAAACTTTGGTAAGCAAGACCCTATTGAAGAGTTCGTTAAAGAACTAAGAAAGACAAATGATAAAGACAACTGGTCTCTATCAGGTAAACTTAACCCTAAGACTAGAATCTTTGCTCCTGTTGTTGTAAGAGGAGAAGAAGATAAAGGTGTAAGACTATGGGGATTCGGTATTACTATCTATAAAGCATTACTTGCTTTAGCAGAAGATGAAGATATCGGAGACTTTACAGACGTTATTAATGGATGGGATATGGTTGTAGAGCAGGTTCAAGGTAATCCTTACCCTGAGACTACTGTAAGAATTAAACCTAAACAAACTCCTTTATCTGATAATAATGATTTAGTTGATGCATGGTTAAAGACTCAACCTAATCCTACTGAAGTACATACTCAGTACGATTATGACTTTATTAAGAAGCAACTTCAAAACTACTTAAACCCAGGAGCAGCAGAAGAGGCAGCACCAGCTGCAGGAGCAGAAACTCCAGCTACACCAGCTACTCCAGCTAAGTCAGACTTTACTTTAGAAACAGCTACTGCTGAAAGTAAGGATACTGTAAGTAAGTTTGATGATTTGTTTAATGAGTAAAGGTGAGTGATAATTCTGGGTTAGCTGAGATTGTCTTTTACTCAGGAGGGTTTGATACCACTTCATACATATTAGATCGTTTAATTACGCAGGAAGTTAAAATACAACCAATAGTTGTAAAGGTTTCTGAAATAGACGGCACCGGTATCGATAGGCCTTCTGCATATCAAGAAGAAATATCTAGGCAAAATTTTTATACTAATTTTAAAAATAGATACCCAGAATTATCGCATAATCTCTTTGACGAAATAGTTTACGAAAATGAAACTATTTTAGACGAAGAAACTATAGAGATTGGTAAATATGCTTTCAAGGAAGGTATTTTTAGTAGAGAGGTAAATCAGCTTCTCTATTTTCACCAAGTAAGTAAAGATAAGAATTTTCACTATCCTACCATTGGTTATCAAAAAGATGATAAATTAACGGAAAAAGATATTGAGTTCTTCGAAAAAGTTCTTAAATTTAATATACCACTAGTAGAGACGACAAAGACTCAAATGCTAGAAAAAGCAATCGAAAATAAATACGATTCTTTTTTATACGAAACGTGGAGTTGTTGGTTTCCTCAACCTGGAAATATACCATGTGGTGAATGTGCCTTATGTGAGATTACTATAGTAGATACAAAGTTAAAATTTCCAAAAGGTACTTTAATTTAAACAAGTTATAAATGGCAAAGAAAAAACAAGAAACAATTGAAAGAGCGACTACTGCAGTAAGAAAGTCGTTTAACTTAAGTAATTTTAAAAAGAAGAAAGGATACTCTAACTCTTCAGTAAAATTTAAAGAGCAAGGATGGATACCTCTATCTAAGGCTTTTCAAGATATCACCTCATTACCCGGTATTCCTACCGGACATATCACTCTCTTGCGTGGACATAGTGATACGGGCAAAACTACTGCCCTACTAGAAGCTGCGGTGAATGCTCAAAAGCTGGGCATTCTCCCGGTTTTTATTATTACCGAGATGAAATGGTCTTGGGAACACGCTAAAGAGATGGGATTACAGTTTGAAGAAACTACTGATGCAGATGGAACGGTATTAGATTATGAAGGTCATTTTCTTTATGCAGATAGAGGTCAGTTAAATACTATAGAAGATGTAGCAGTTTATATTGCTGACTTGATGGACGAACAAGCTAAAGGTAACTTACCTTATGATATGTGTTTCTTCTGGGATAGTATCGGTTCAGTACCTTGTGACTTATCAGTTAGATCTAATAAGAATAATAACGAATGGAATGCAGGTGCAATGTCTACTCAGTTTGGTAACAATCTTAATCAGAAGATTCTATTATCTAGAAAAGAAAACTCTCCATATACTAATACGTTAGTAGCTATTAATAAAGTATGGACTATGAAACCTGAATCACCTATGGGTATGCCGAAACTTCAAAATAAAGGAGGTATGTCTATGTGGTATGATGCTACTTTAGTAATTACTTTTGGTAATATTACTAATCCAGGTACATCTAAAATAAAAGCTATCAAAGATGGATTACAGGTTGAGTTTGCTAAACGTACAAACGTTCAAGTAGAGAAGAATCATATTGGAGGAGTACAATCAAGAGGAAGAGTTGTTATGACTCAACACGGATTTATATCTGACGATAAGAGAGAGATTGATAGATATAAAGATGACCATAAAGATCACTGGTTAAAATTAGTAGGATCAGTTGACTTTGACTTAATCGAAGAAGGAGATCTAGAGGAAACACCTATTACTCCTAATCTTTTAGATTAATGTCATACGATAAAATTCTTAATAATTTAAGGGAGACCCCACCCCGTGCGTTGAACGATCATATTCTGTTAATTGACGGAATGAACACCCTTATTAGATCGTTCTCGCTCCTGAAAGCGATGAATCCTACTGGATCCCATATTGGAGGAATTGTAGGATTTCTTCGCTCTCTAGGATATGTGACAAGAATATTTGACCCTACTAGAGTACTAATAGTATGGGACGGTAAAGGAGGTTCTGCTAATAGAAAGAATATAGATCCTAACTATAAAGCTCAGAGAGCTACTTCAAGAATTACTCACTGGGGATTATATGATACTAAAGAGCAAGAAATGGAAGCATTGATTGGTCAGTTATATAGGGTACAAGATTATTTAGAATGCTTACCATTACAACAATTAATTATAGAAAAATTAGAAGCTGATGATATTATGGCTTGGATAGCAAAAAAAGCATCTGTTTCTAATGTTAAAAAATGTACTATAGTTTCTTCAGATAAGGACTTTTTACAATTAGTAGATGATACTATAGAAGTATATGCTCCTGTAAAAAAGAAAACCTTTACAAAAGATAATATATTTGAAGAACTTAAAGTATTACCGCAAAATTACAACGTAGTAAAAGCATTAGTAGGTGATAACTCAGATAATCTTCAAGGAGTAAAAGGATTAGGAATTAAAACTATAGTATCTGAATTTCCTAAGTTACTTACTGAAGTAACTAATTTAGATTATGTATTTAAAGTAGCTGAAGAAAAGTTAGAAGGCAAAAAAATATTCTCTAAAATTATTCACAATTGGGATAGAGTAGAAACTAACTTTGAGCTAATGAATTTACATACTACCTCATTAGATGAAAAAGAAAAAGAATACGTAAACAGTACTCTTAAAACAGCTACACCTGATTTACAGACAGGAGCTTTTTTACATATGTTAGATAAAGATAAAATAGAAGGTATAACTAAAAATACTGAAGCTTGGCTAGAAAACTTTAGATCTCTAACAACTTACTAATGATAGAATATAAAAAGTTAATTATTGGAGCTTCTTGGTTTTTATTAGCACAGTCTTTATCTTGGTATCAAACTAACGGACAGTTTATAAGTACCTGGATGAAAGAAAATCCCATACTACTTTCACTTATGATGGGAATACCAGTAGGAGTAGGTTATATATACGGTACTGAAAATATAGTAGCAGCATTTGGAGGACAAAGTTTATGGGCTTCTAGAATATTTGGATTTGTAACTGGTATATTTACTTTTTCTATTCTTACTTACTTGAATATGAAAGAAGGTATAAACATAAAAACTGCAGTACTATTAGCTTTAGGTACTATAATAGTAATACTCCAAGTTTTTTGGCAAATAGAAGAATAATGTTAATAATGGATAGCTTAGGAAAAGAATATAATAAAGGTGTAATAGCTGGTAACTTTGATGTATTGCACCCAGGCTATATAAAAATGTTTAAATACATGAAGGAACATTGTGATTGTTTAATTATACTTTTACATACTGATCCTTCTATTGAAAGACCTCATAAACTAAAACCTATACTTTCATCTGATGATAGAAAAGAAATGTTAGAAAGTATTAAATATGTTAATGATGTTATTAGATATACCTACGAAGAACAGTTATACGAATTACTTAAAATGGGAGAATTCGATGTAAGATTTTTAGGAGATGATTATAAAAATAAACCATTCACCGGAGATGATCTAAAAATACCTATTCATTATATTAATAGGGATCATGGATGGAGTACAACAAAATTTAAAAAGCTAATATCAGAAAGTTATGAAAAAAGCAATAATAGTCTCGGGGTACTTTAATCCACTCCATGTAGGGCATTTAGAACTTTTACATAAAGCAAAAGCAGAAGGAGATTTACTTGTAGTTATAATAAATTCTGATCATCAGAGAGAGTTAAAAGGCTCTAAAGAATTTATGAATGAAGAAGAGAGAATTACTATTGTAGATAATCTTAAACCTGTTGATTATACTATCATATCAATAGATCAAGATTCTACTCAAATAGAAACTTTAAGTTATCTACATGGCTTAATGAATAAAGAAGTAACTTTAGCATTTGCAAACGGAGGAGATCAAAATAATGACTCTATTCCGGAAGCTAAAATCTGCAAAAAGTTAGGAATAGAATTAATTGATGGTTTAGGAGATAAAATACAGTCTTCTAGTTGGTTATTAGATAAAGAATAATTATATTAATACAAAGGTTTTAAATGACATTAAAGAGTTTACAGCAATACGGAAAGGGGTTTCAACTAAAAGTTATAGGTTCATTATTAACAGATAAAACATTCTTATTGAATGTTAGAGATGTTTTATATGATCACTACTTCGATGCTGATTCTCATAAATGGATAATTAATCAAATTAAAGGTTACTTTGATAAGTTTCATACTAACATAACTATGGATGTTCTTAAAGTAGAACTCCAAAAGTTAGAGAATGAAGTACTTCAAGTAGCTTTAAAAGAAGAATTGAGAAACTCATACCAAGCTTCTCAAGAAGATCTAGAATACGTGCAAGAAGAATTTCAAACGTTCTGTAAGAACCAAGAAATGAAAAATGCAATACTTAATTCAGCTGATCTTCTTAAAGAGCATGATTTCGATGGTATTAGAAATATGATCGAGAAAGCTATGAAGGCTGGTATGGATAAAAATATCGGACATGAGTATAATAAAGATGTTGAAACTAGGTATAGATCTAATTACCGTCCTACCATTCCTTCTCCTTGGCCTGTTTTTAATGATGGTATTCAAGGGGGGTTTGGGCCTGGTGACTTGGGTATTATTTTTGGTAACCCTGGTGGCGGTAAATCGTGGACTATGGTTGCTATTGCTGCTCATGCTGTCTCTCTTGGCTATAAAGTTAATTACTATACTCAT
>Ga0228658_1000706_pt1 | contig 10475 bp, 10 predicted proteins | sample 71DmetaG_FD_183040 | JGI IMG/M metagenome (GOLD analysis project Ga0228658, IMG submission 183040) | Seawater microbial communities from Monterey Bay, California, United States - 71D | ecosystem: Environmental > Aquatic > Marine > Coastal | place: USA: California | collected 2016-10-18 | reverse complement strand
AAACAGATTCATCACAAATAACAATTTCAGGATTTAGGGATAAAGCTCTTGCAATTACTAATCTTTGTCTTTGTCAGCCAGAAAATTGATTAGGATATTTTTTAAAATCATTTTTATTAAAACCTACATCCTCTAAAAGTTGATATGCTTTTTCAACTCGTTTCGTCTTATTATACATTTGGTGCGCTATCATAGGTTCAATTATTGAACTACCGGCACTCATTTCGGGATTTAGGGACGAATAGGGATCTTGAAAGACTAATTGAATTTTTCTTCTAAGTTTTTTGTTTTCATATTTTTTAATATCAATATTGTTATAAGATATTTTGCCTTTACTAAAGTTATTAAGTTTTAAAATTGATTTTGCTATTGTAGATTTTCCTGAACCAGACTCACCAACTATCCCCAAAATTTCCCCTTTATAAACACTAAAGCTAATATCTTTTAATATGGATATTTTTTTATAACTAAAATTTATATTTTCAACTTTTAACAAGGGTTCTTTAGAGTAAATTTCGTTGTGTCTTATTAACCTTTGTTCTTTTGATATTAAAGGATATCGTTTTAGTTTATTTTCTATGGTAGGTAATATTGAAGGCCTCTTTTTTTTTGGAGGTTTTGACCCTAAAAGCATTTTGGTATAATTATTAGTTGGCGATTCAAAAATTTTTTTGCTAGAACCAAATTCAACTATTTTACCCTTATTTAAAACTATTGTATGACTGGCAAATTTAGATACCAAATCAAGATCGTGGGAAATAAAAATCACACTCATTTTATATTCAAGCTGTAATGATTTAATTAAAAGTATGATTTCGTTTTTAACAAGACTATCAAGAGAAGTTGTTGGCTCATCAGCTATTAATAGTTGTGGATTACAAGCTACAGCAATGGCGATCATTATTCTTTGTTGTTGTCCTCCACTTAATTGATGAGGATATTTTTCGTAAACGATTTCAGAATTTTTTAATTGTACTTTTTCAATAAGTTTTAATGTTTTTCTTTTAGCAGCCTTTTTTTTTATTTTGTTGTGAGTGGTTATTACTTCTAAAATTTGATCACCACATTTCATGCTTGGATTTAAAGCGCTCATCGGTTCTTGAAAAATTATTGAGATTTGTTTCCCCCTTATCTTTTGAATTCTTTTTTTAGACAAATCAAATAATTCAATTCCTTCAAAAATAATTGAACCTTCAGATTTAATATTGTGACTATTTAATAAATTTAGAATTGAAAGGGCAGTTAATGATTTGCCACTTCCCGATTCTCCAACGATTCCTAATATTTCATTTGGCTTTAGTTTGAAAGAAATATTGGACAAAATTTTATGTTCATCTATTTTGACCGTCAAGTTTTTTATTGACAGAAGTGGAGTAGTTTTCATTTGATCAATTAGATTTTTCAAGCATATTTAAGGATTCTATAAAATAACTGTCAAAGTCTTTTGGCCTGTTATTATCTTTTTCATTATTTCTTTCACCAAGCCTAACTATAATTGTATTTTTTTCTGGGACAACTATAACATATTGTCCTAAAATACCTCTCATTGCAAAAAACCTGTTTTTATTAATTTCACCAAGCCAAAATCCATAGCCATATTCAGAACTTTTCTCAAACCTTGGTTTTATAGATCTAGCAATAAATGTAGAATCTAGAATTTGATTACCATTCCATTTTCCAAAATCCTTATATAATTTTCCAAATCTTGCAAAATCTCTTGCGTTTGAATTAAAACAACAATATGCTTTAATACTATTATTTTTTTTACCATCAATTTGCCAAAAAATATTGTTTTCAAAACCAAGAGGATCTATAAACCATTCTTTTACTAGGCCTGAAATATTTCTGTTAGTTGCTTTTTCAATAGTCATTGATAAAAGCTGTGTATTGCTGCTATAATATTTAAAACTTTTTCCAGGTGGCTCTATGATTTTCCTAGACTTTATTAATTCGTTCAATTCACTAGTAATATATGATCTTGCTGTAACACCAAAAATATTAGTGTAACTCTCATTCCAGTTCATCCCAGATGACATGCTAGATAAATCTCCAATTGTTAGTTCAGATGCAAACCCATTATTATACCCACTTATATAATCTCCAACTTTATCATTTATGGATTTAAAAAATCCCTTTTCTATGGCTTTACCCATAGCTGCAGAGACTATACTTTTTGCCATTGAAAAAGAGTTGCTGTGAGAATTCTTATTGTAGCCGCTAAAATATTTTTCGTGCCAAATAGAGTCATTCTTAATTATTAAAAAAGCTACGGTACCGAACTCTTCATGTAAATTTTTTAACTTTTCAGTTTGCGGGATTTTGTTGTAACTCTTGTGAATCGGCCATTTTTGAGGAACTGAACTTTTGGCTATCTCAATATTTTCAAAATATTTATAATCGGTTATGTCTGCCTCAGTTCTTTGAATCTTATAAACAGTTCCAATTAGTTCAGAAAAATAAATAATTTCAGAGCTTAAATTAAACCCACCAAAAATTAGAAGTAAAGCTACTATTAAGGCAATTTTACTTTTTAATTTTTTCATGCACTACTAATGTATGAAAATTAAGAGAGTAATTTTATTGCATCTTTCGCAAAGTAAGAGGCTATCATGGTTGCACCAGCTCTTTTCATTGAAATAAGTTGTTCTAACATAACTTTATCATGGTCAAGCCAACCCCTTTGAGCTGCAGCTTTGAGCATAGAATATTCTCCACTTACTTGATAAATTGCAATTGGTGAATTAATGTTGTTTTTTAAATCTCTTAAAATATCTAAGTAGGAGATGCCAGGTTTTACCATTATTATATCAGCTCCTTCATCTATATCTGCTTTTGCTTCACTTACAGAATCAAATCTGTTAGAAAAGGCCATCTGATAAGTTTGTTTGTCACCAAATCCCGGCTTGGAGTCTAAAGCATCTCTAAATGGACCGTAAAAATTTGAGGCATATTTAACAGCATAGCTCATAATTCCCGTGTGGTGAAATCCATTTTTTTCAAGAGTATTTCTAATTGATAAAACTCTTCCATCCATCATATCACTAGGAGCAACAACATCAGCACCAGCTTCAGCATGAGATAAGGCCATCCTAGATAATATTTCATTTGTTTTGTCATTAATGATTTCATTATTTTCAACAATTCCATCATGTCCAAAATTTGAATAAGGATCTAAAGCAACATCTGTCATAATAGTAATTTCTGGAACGCAATCCTTGATTTCTTTTATACCTCTTTGCATTAAACCAGCATTGTTGAGAGCTTCAGTTCCATAATTATCTTTTAGGCTTTCAGGTACTTTTGAAAACAGGAGAACTGCTTGAACACCTAAATCCCATAGCTGCTTGACTTCTTTCCTTATATTATCTAAACTAAACCTATAATAATTTGGCATTGAAGGAATTTCATCCTTTATATTTTTTCCCTCAACTAAAAAAAGAGGAACAATAAAATCGTGAGGGTGAATGGTGGTTTCTCTTACCAAATTTCTTAAAGATTTTTTTGATCTTAATCTGCGATTTCTTTTTAATGGATACATAACTGATATTTTAAGCCCAATTTTTTGGGAATTGTAATATTTTTAACAGAGAATCCTCTTCACTGTCTTTTTCAGGAAGATGATTATATTCCCATTTTACTTTAGGAGGCATACTAATCAAAATGCTCTCGATTCTACCGTTTGTTTTTAAACCAAATAAGGTTCCCTTGTCATGAAGAAGATTAAATTCAACATACCTGCCTCTTCTGATGTGTTGCCAATTAATATTTGATTCATTGAAAGGCATATTTTTTCTTTTTTCAACTATTGGTAAATAAGATGTATTTATACATTGTCCCATTTCTTTAATAAATGATAGCCACCTCTCTTTAGACATAAGTTTATTTTCTCTGCAATAATCAAAAAACACTCCGCCAACTCCCCGAGCTTCATTTCTATGACTGTTCCAGAAGTAATGATCACATTTTTTTTTATAATCTTCATAAAAATTTGAATCGTAATTATCGCACGTTTTTTTACATGCTTTGTGAAAATGAATAACATCATTTTCAAATAAATAATAGGGAGTTAAGTCTAGACCTCCTCCAAACCAAGAATCTTTTAATTCATCTTTTTCATATAATTCAAAGTATCTTAAATTTGCATGGAATGTTGGAACCATGGGGTTTTTGGGATGAATTACAATACTAATTCCACAAGCAAAAAACTCTGAATTAGTTACTTTTAACATTTTAGACATAGAATCTGGCAGCTGCCCATGAACTTTAGAAACATTTACTCCCCCTTTTTCAAAAACGTCCCCATTTTCAATTACCATAGTAAGCCCACCACCACCTTTTTTCCTATTCCAATGTTCACTTTTAAATTTTTCTTTTCCATCAATTATTTCAAGAGAAGAGGTTATATCTTTCTGTAGATTATCGATAAAATTTGAAAAATTTTCTTTAATCATTAGAGAAACTTTTAATTGTATCTACAAATACTTTTACGTTATCAACAGGTGTATTAGGTAAAATACCGTGACCTAAATTTGCTATGTATTGTTGATTACCAAATTCGTTTAGCATTTCTTTAGTTAGCTTAATCAATTCATTTTTTGGTGAAAAAAGTCTAGAAGGATCCATATTGCCTTGAAGAGTAATATTATTCCCTGACAAATACCTTGCATTCCTTGCTGAGCACGACCAGTCAATTCCTAATCCAGAAGCTCCTATTTTTGAATAGGAATTTATTGCATGCCAGCAACCCTTAGGGTATATAATAATGGGTTTTAATGCCTTTAAAGCATCATTAATTTTTTTTATGTAAGGGAAGGAAAAAATATTATAATCACTATGTGAAAGAACTCCACCCCAAGAATCAAAAATTTGAACCGCATCAACTCCAGCTTCAATTTTCTTTTTTAAATATTCAATAGTTATGTAGGTAATCTTTTCTAATAACATGTGGGCAAGTTCGGGATTTTCAAAACAAAAACTTTTAGCTATATCAAATGTTTTAGATCCACTCCCTTGAACCATATAGCATAAAATCGTCCATGGAGAACCAGCAAAACCTATCAATGGGATATGCTCTGGAAGCTCTTTTTTAGTCATTTTTACCGCTTTAAAAACATAGTCTAATTTTTCTTCAACATTGATTGTGTTTAAGTCTAAAACATCAGATTTTTTTCTAATAGGGAATTCTATGAATGGGCCAAAATTATTTTTCATTTCTACATTTACACCCATAGCTTGAGGAATAACAAGAATATCACTAAAAATTATTGCAGCATCCAAACCAATCTGTTTAATTGGCATTAATGTAATTTCAGTTGCAAGCTCAGGTGTTTGACATCTAGTAAAAAAATCATACTTATTTTTTAGAGTCATAAAATCAGGCAAATACCTTCCAGCTTGTCTCATAATCCAGACAGGAGGTCTATCCACAGGTAGGCCTTGTAATGCTTTTAAAAATAAGGGAGTGTTATCATTCATTTGCAAATAATTTAATGGTTTTATCAATTACATGTTTAATTGATGGTGTTTTACAGTTTAACACATTTGAAGAGAAATTCCTTGCATAACTAGCTGTGGTCTCTCCAATGCATATACAATAAGAACTGCCTAGTTTGTTATTTTTTAAAAAACTTTTTACTCCACTAGGACTGTAAAACATAATAGCTTCAAATTCATCTTTTAACACTACTGAATTAGGCTGATTATTATAAACAACAATTTCTTTTAAATCAATTTTTTCTTTTTTAAAAAAAGTGGTAAAATCATCATTTTTTATGTTACTTCTGCAAAAAACAAATTTTTCATTCTTTGCTTTTTTAGATATAAAATTTGCCAATTTTGATGAATTTTTCATATTTTTTGCTACTTTTTGGCCGTTTTTTGATAAAATTGATTTGGTGTTCTCACCAACGCAATAAATTTTATTAAAGATTAAATCTCTGCTTTTTGAGATTGAAAAAACAGCATTAACTGCATTTTGACTCGTAAAAATCCAGCTTCCATCATGCTCTGGTAAGTCAAAATTTAATGAACCTATTTTTATAAAATTATGTTCTAATAATTCAAATTTATTATCATCAAATATTTGTTTCATCTTTTCCCCTAATATTTTTGTCGAAAGAATTTTAATTTTTTTCACCTTTCTTTTTTTAATTCATCAAGTATTTCTTTTCCTCCCTGAAGCATTAATTGAGAATATATTTTTTCAAAAGCATATTCATCAGATTTTCCGTACTCTTGAAAAACTGTTGCTGATTTTTTGCTATTTAAAGAAGTGATGTTGACCTTGAAATGAAGTTTATCATTATTAAAAAATGCATATGCTGAAATTGGCACGGAACAACCCCCGTTCATTAATTTCAGAAACTTTCTTTCTTGACTAACACACCAATGCGTTTTTTTACAATTGACAGATTCTAATAATTTATTGATCACCAAATCGTTAGATCTTGTTGCCACTCCAACTACACCTTGAGCTGCTGAGGGGATCATCCATTCAATTAATTCAGAATATTCTGGATCAATTGACAATCTATCAAGTCCAGCTTTAGCGAATATTACCCCATCCCATTCATTTTTTTTTAATTTATCAATTCTTGTTCCTACATTTCCTCTTAGAGATACAATTTGATGCCTGGGATACTTTTTAAGCCATTGAGTTTTTCTTCTGATACTGCTAGTGGCTATAATAAGTTTTTTTTTCAGATTAACTGATTTGTTTTTATAAATAATAATATCGTTTGGATCAGCTCTTTCAAATACACATTGAATAGTAAGCCCAGAAGCCATATTTATTGGAACATCTTTTAAGCTATGGACTGCGATGTCAATACGATTATTTAATAATGCTTGGTCTAAATTTTTGGTAAAAATTCCACTAACTCCAAAATCATATAGAGGGGTAATTTGATTAATATCACCTTCAGATTTTATTTTGATTATTTCACAATTAACACCTGAATCTTTGAGTTTTTTTTTTGCATAGTTTGCCTGCCACATAGCAAGCTTACTGTCTCTGGTTCCAATTCTAATTTTAGTAGTCATGGTGATTTAATTGAAAAATTGTTTTAATAGATTTCAATTCTTCTTCAAAATCATTGCTATCTCTTAAATGATTAGCAACTTGGTTAGTAATTTTTTGTATTAGATGTTCTGACACCTCCTTAGCATTATCATTATTAAATGTGGAGGTTTTTTTCTTTAGTAGATTAATTTTATTTTGTTGAATTTCCTTTAATTTAGTTTTTAATGCATTCACAGTAGGAGCATACTTCCGAGTTTCAACCCAATCATCAAAAACTTTCTTTGTTTCAGATATTATTTTTTCAGCCTTTGGAATATATTCTTTTCTTTTATTTAAATTTTTGTCTGTAACATTAGACAGGTAATCCAAGTCCAAAAGATTAATATTAGGATTTTCTTTTAATTTTTCATCAACATTTTTAGGAACTGAAAGATCTAATATTAAAAGATCTTTGTTAAAAACAGCAGTTTTATTTGTAACAGTAGGAACAGGTGAGGAAGTGGCTACAATTAAAATATCTGAATTTGATATTTCAGTTGAAAGTTCAGTAATGTTTTTGACAATAAGTTTGAACTTGCCAGCGATTTTTTGAGCTTTTTCTTTAGTTCTATTAACTAATGTAATTTGTTTGTTTGAGGTATGTTTAACTAGGTTTTCACAAGTATTTCGTCCGATTTTTCCAACACCAAAAAGAAGTATTTTTTTACTTTGTAAATCATCTATATTATCTAAAATATATCTAACAGCAGCGTATGAAACAGATGTAGCTCCAGAGGAAAGTTTTGTTTCATTTTTAATCCTTTTACTAGCTTGTATAACCGAACTAAAAAGCCTTTCAAGATATGGACTAATTGCACTTAATTTTTTAGAAATTTTTAAACTTTTTTTGATTTGTGCTATAATTTCAAAGTCTCCTAAAATTTGACTATCAAGCCCAGTTCCAACTTTAAAAATATGGTCAATAGCTTTTTGATTATTTAATACATATCCAAATTTTTTAAAATCTGATTTATTACCATGTGAATTAAAACATAAAATTTTTATTAATTCATTAGGGTCGTTTGTTTCTGCATATATCTCAACTCGGTTACATGTAGAATTTACAATTACTGATGAAACACCTTGTTTTTTAGCATCTTTTATTAAGCTATTAGACGCTTCAACGGATAGATTAAATTTTCCTCTAATATGTGCAGAAGTTTTTTTATAACTTATCCCAATAACATGAAGGGAGTTTTTCAATAGAGACTTATTTAACTTTTTGATACGCTAAAATAAGAAGCTATTAATGTAAAAAATAACTCTAGAAGTTCAATTAATAACTATTAAAGAATTTTAATAAATTTTCATTGTTATTTTAATCAAATTTAATAATTTTACAGAGATATTGTTGTAAATTAAATCACCTAATTTAGAACACTTCTAAATAATGAATTTTTTGAATACGAAAGAAAAAAATATCGCAATAGGTTCTGTTCAAAATTATCAAGTTGATGATGGAATTATTTTTTTAAAACTTTCAAACGATAATTCTACTGATTTAGTTTTTAACCACACTATTGATAAAAAATATATTCAATTTCACTTTTGCATTAAAGGGTTTTCAAATTTTCAGTTCAATAACGGAAGATATGCTTTTCCTGTTATTGGTAACAACTCAATATTATTGTATAATCCAGTTCAAGAACTTCCAATTAATGCTTTATTAAATCCAAATAGTTTAGTTATTAGCATATTAATTTCTATAAAAAAATTTCACGGTTTATTTTCAAATCAAGCTGATCAGATTTCATTCTTAAATAAAGATAATATTGGTAACAAGTTCTATAAAGAAAAAAAATTGGAGCCCATGATGTCTGTAGTGTTAAATCAAATGGTTCAATTATCAGTTCATGAAAGTATGCATAACTTATATTTAAGAGCTAAAGTTTTTGAACTCATGAGTCTTTATTTTAATAGAAGTAAAGAAATGGATATAGAACAATGTCCGTTTTTAGTAGATGATAAAAACATTAAAAAAATTCGTTTAGCTAAGGAAATAATAATATCAAGGATGATAGAGCCTCCCAGCCTTCCAGATTTAGCTAGTGAAGTTGAAATTAGTTTAAAAAAATTAAAAGAGGGATTTAAACAAGTGTACGGGGCCTCTGTTTTTGTTTTTTTATTAGATTATAAGATGCAGGTTTCAAAAACGATGTTATCTTCGGGAAATTATAACGTGAACGAAGTAGCTTTAAAAGTAGGATATAGTACAGCTACTCACTTTATAAATGCTTTTAAAAAAAAATTTGGAACTACACCAAAAAAATATTTAATGTCATTATAATTTATGAAAGGAGTTTTATTAGTTAATTTGGGCTCACCTGATAGTCCTGAAAAAAAAGATGTAAAAAAATATTTGAAACAGTTCTTAATGGACGAAAGAGTTATTGATGAACCTCTATGGTTAAGGACACTTCTTGTCAAGGGAATAATTTTAAACACAAGACCTAGTAAATCAGCAAAAGCTTACAAGAAAATTTGGTGGGATGAAGGATCACCATTAATTGTTTTATCTAAAAGACTATTAAGAAAAGTTGATAATCTTACATCTGTCAACGTGTCTCTTGCCATGCGATATGGTAATCCATCTATTTTTGATGGAATAAAAGAATTGTCAGACAAAGGAGTAACCGAAATATTACTAATTCCCCTATATCCTCAACATGCTATGGCTTCCACTGAAACGATTTTAGTTTTAGCTGAAAAGATAAGAAAAGAAAACTTTTCCCATATTGATTTTACTAATTTACCTGCGTTCTATAATCATCCAGACTATATAAGGGTTTTGTCTAATTCTATTCAAGATCATTTAAAAGGTAAGGAATGGGATCATCTACTTTTCTCATATCATGGAATTCCTGAAAGACACATAAGAAAAACAGACATTACTAATTCTCATTGTAAAATTGATGGAAAGTGTTGTGAAATGACATCACCAGCTCACGAGTTTTGCTATAGACATCATTGTTATGAAACCACCAAAAAAGTTGCAGAATATTTAGAACTCAAAGTCGGGTCGTATTCCTCTTCTTTTCAGTCTAGATTGGCTGGACAACCCTGGCTCAAGCCGTATACAGATGCAGTTGTTGAAAATTTCGCTAAAAATGGCACAAAAAAAATGGCAATTGTTACGCCAGCTTTTGTTTCAGACTGTTTAGAGACATTAGAGGAAATTGGTATGGAAGCGAAAGATGATTTTATTGAAAAAGGGGGAGAACAGTTTCATGTAATACCTTGTTTAAATGACAATGATAGTTGGGTAAAAGTTCTTAGTAGATGGATTGATGAATGGGCAGTTTCTTAATTTAATTAAATATTTTTTTTGGAATATTATTTTTACATAAAATCATTACATATAATATTTGTAATTACTTGGTTTGCAGGGCTATTTTACACGCCAAGATTATTTATA
>Ga0228658_1000702_pt1 | contig 10502 bp, 10 predicted proteins | sample 71DmetaG_FD_183040 | JGI IMG/M metagenome (GOLD analysis project Ga0228658, IMG submission 183040) | Seawater microbial communities from Monterey Bay, California, United States - 71D | ecosystem: Environmental > Aquatic > Marine > Coastal | place: USA: California | collected 2016-10-18 | reverse complement strand
TGGCCTACAACAGTTTGTAGACGGAATGGGCGCTACTCAATATATGTCAGGAGGCCTTCTACCATCGGATCCTGTTGGAATGGTGTTTATTTTAGCTATTTTGGTTGGTCTTATTGGCGGTATGTGGACTGCTCCAGGGCCTAAAGAACAATAAGTAGGAGAGAAAAAAATGGATGAATATCAAATATGGACTCTTTGGAGCTCCAACAGAATAGGCAGTGGCTTAGGATTTATAGGAACTGTTCTTTTATTGTGGCTAGCTATTAGAGTAGCTGCTTCAACACGCGCTTCTGATGAAACTAACTTGTTTGCTAAATTAGTATCTACTGCTTTTGGCATACTATCTATAGGAGCTACTTGGAACATTTGGACAACAATTGCTGCAACCAGAGTGGTTGCTGCAGCAAACCTAAATGCTTTAGAAGAAAAATCTCAAATGGCTTTGGCTTATGTTGAGATGACTGGGACAACTGTAACAGGAACACCATCTACACCTGGAATGATCTTATTAGCAGTTATTGCAATAATGATTTTGGGTCAGATTTGGGCTCCAAAAAAGTAACTTAAACACATAAGGAGAAAAAAATGACTGAATATGAAATCATGAATCAATTCAATGCGTTCTTAGTGAGCAATGCAATTTATCTTGCAGTTTTTACATTCTTACTTTGGATGGCGTTTAGAGGGTCGATTAGAATATATGAAAATGGAGGAACTATCATAAATAAAGTGCTTTCCTCTTTATTTTCATTATGCGTTGTATATTTCAATTTACAAACTTTAGGGTTTTTATACGCTAATTGGCAAGGGACAGCATATAATTTATCGCAATTAGATAACTTATCACCTTCGGCACAGTCCTTCGTTGATTTTGTAGGGGGAGGTTCTTTAGATGGCTTCTCACTCATTCCATCGGATCCTGTTGGAATTGTGTTTTTTACTGTAGTAACAATTAGTTTACTCGTACCTACTTGGATGGCTCCAGAGCCTAAAGAGTAAACAGCTCAATAAAAAGAGGGGGCTTATTGTGCCCCCTTTTTTTATATTTCAATTACAACTTTTCCTGTTGCTGTTCTATCTTCTAATGATTTTATGGCCTCAACAGCCTGATTTAGAGAATAGCTTTTGGTAATTTCTGGTTTCAGTTTACCTTCGGCATGTAAAGAAAATAATTCTTCAAAGTTTTTAGCATTCTCTTCAGGTTCTCTACCAGTAAAACTCCCCCAGAAAACACCTACTATTGAGCAACCTTTCAAGAGTGCTAAGTTTGTAGGAACTTTAGGGATTCCCGCTGGAAAGCCAATGACCAATACTCTGCCTTTCCAATTGACACATCTCATGCATTGTAAAAAAATATCACCACCTACTGCATCATAGATAACATCTGCACCCAAACCATCAGTTAATTCTTTAACCTTCTCCTTAAGCTCACCATCACCATAGTTTACAATCTCGTCAGCACCCAACCTCTTAGCAATGTCTAATTTTTCTTGATTGCTAGCAGCTGCTATCACTCTTGCACCCATCGCTTTGCCGATTTCTATGGCAGTAGTTCCAACACCGCCCCCAGCACCAGTTACTAAAAGTGTTTCACCTTTTTTTAATTCTCCCCTTTGCTTCAAAGCATAGTAAGTTGTTCCATAGTTGAGCGGAAAAGCAGCGCCGTCTTTGAAATCCATCGATTCTGGTAAAGGCATTAGTGTTGCTGCATAAGCTGAAGTTTTTTCTGCTATCCCGCCATTACCAGTCATGGCAATCACTCGATCTCCTTCTTTCCAATCTGAAACGCCTTCTCCAACTTCAGAAATTACGCCAGCAACTTCGCCACCTGGAGAAAAAGGAAAAGGCGGTTGAAATTGATATTTGCCTTGTACAATCAAAACGTCAGGAAAACTAACCCCGGCAGCTTTGACATCAATAACTACCATTCCGGGTTCAGCTCTAGGGTCTTCTATTTCTTCAATTTTATGTGAATCAACTGGACCAAATTCTCTACAGACGTATGCTTTCATATTTTTCCTAATTCTTAATTAATCGATTTTTCTAGAAACAAACCTTATATATCGTTGACGAATTTATCAAGATAAACATCAAATTCTTCTTCGTTATACGCTTCTAACTCTTTAAATTTTCCTAAAGAGATTTGGGCCTCTTCAGAAAGATAACTTAAATCCATTCTAATCTTTTCAAGAGAGTCGGAATGTTGTTTCGCTAGTTCTAAATTCAACTCTTCCCAGGTTTTATTATTATTTCGTAAGTCGGTAACAATTTTTCCAGAAGGAGTAAGAGAAGCATTGTTAAACTTTTCTTCTTGCCGATCTAATGATTTAAAAACCTTTTTTGTGTATTCATTCATTTCAGGAGGCATTTGTTCAAAAATATTTCTTAAAGAATCTATTACTGCCATGCCTGAGTCTTTGATAGACACTTTTTCCTTATTTTTAAGTAATTTAAGATTTGGATTTCTTCCTTCTTTTACAACATTTCCCCAATTCATTAAGAGTTCTTTAATTTCATTCTCGGTAGACTTTTTATCTTCTCCAAAAAAACAGCCTATAAGGTAGGCTTCTAAAAAGTAGCTGGTGTCCTCATCGATACCAGTTGGTAAGAATGAGTTATTGTCTAATGCTCTAATTTCTACATAATCTATACCTTCATTTCTTAAAATATTTATAGGCCTTTCACCTGTTGGAGTAATTCTCTTTGGGCGAATGGAGCTGTAATATTCATTTTCTATTTGGATGATGGAAGAATTGATTTGTATTCTCTTACCATCTTTGATTATGCCAATTTCGCCATACCTTTTGTGTTCCTTGGTCAAAGCATTTTTTAAATCCTTCAAATACTCATTAATATCGTTATAGGCAATGTGAAGATTATCTTGAGCTTTTGACATATAACCTAATTCACTCATTCTCAGGCAGGTTGCATATTCTAAAAATAGATCTTCTTGATTTAGTTCTTGAAGAAAATTTTTTCTGTCAGTTATAAATGTTTTAGGTACTACTGGACTAGATCCAAAAAGATAAAGAATCATCCAAGCATTCCGCCTAAAATTCCTAATTAAGTTCAGATAAGATTTATTTTTAAAGCTTTGCAGGTCTTCATCTCCTCTTAAGCTTTCAAAGAACTTATCACTAAAGGAAAAATTATAATGAATGCCAGAGACCGTTTGCATCATTGAGCCATATCGGTAACTTAGTCCTGATCTATACAGCGTTTTAAGAAGTCCAGCATTTGAAGTTCCATAATCAGCAAGTCTTATTGAATTTTCATTCTTTATTTTACAAGGGATACTGCTTGGCAAAATGATTTCTGGAGTTTTTGTTACGACAAATTTGCATATTTCATCAAGATTATTCAGAGCATTTTCCACTGAAGAATGTGTTGGTGTAATAAATTCTAATAGGGCCTCTGAAAAATCAGTTGTGATGTATTTATTTGTAAGAGCTGACCCTAAAGAAGCAGGGTGATCCTCACTAGAAATAGTATTATCTTTCGACACTCTAAGGGATTCTTTTTCAATTCCTCGAGAAATCGAATTCGGTAGGTTTATATCACCCTTATCTGCTAGAAGAGATAAGGCCTCTCCCAAAGACCTTGTCATAAAATTATTTAGATAATAGGCCCAGCCTGTCTTATTTCGTCTGAGATATCAAACTTATCTATATTCTCTTTAAATTTTGCTGCTAATTCTTTAGCGGCAGTGTCGTAATCATCTTTGCTAGACCAAGTTTCAGATGGATTTAGTAGTCTAGTGTCCACATCATTGAGCTTTGTAGGTACTTCTACATTCATGATATCCAGTTTTTCAGTGTCAGCATCATTTATAGACCCATCTTGTATAGCTTTTATAACAGCTCGAGTTACTGGGATATCGAAACGTTTACCAACTCCATAAGGACCACCTGTCCAACCCGAATTAACAATGAAAATCTTACTGCCAAATTCTTCGATTCTTTTTATAAGAAGTTCAGCGTAAACTTTTGCAGGTCTAGGAAAAAAGGGTGCGCCGTAACAATTTGAAAAGGTAGAGTCTATTTCAGAAGAAGAGCCTAGTTCTGTCGATCCTACTTTAGCTGTGTAACCGCTGAGAAAATGATAAGCAGCAGCTTCTTTAGACAAAATTGAAACTGGAGGCATCACGCCAGTCAAATCACAAGTTAGAAATATTATGTTTTGTGGCTCTCCGCCATAATTTTTTTCGAGGTGTTGTTCAACATGACTCAAAGGATAAACCGCACGAGTGTTCTCAGTAAGCGTTTGATCAGTGTAATCAATTTCTAAAGAGGCAGGATTGAAAATAACATTTTCTACAACTGAACCATGTTTAATAGCATTCCAAATAACAGGTTCATTTTTTTGCGATAAATCTACGGTCTTGGCGTAGCAGCCACCTTCTATATTAAAAACAATACCATTTCCCCAGCCGTGTTCATCATCTCCGATGAGCCACCTTTCAGGATCGGCTGAGAGTGTAGTTTTACCAGTTCCAGATAGGCCAAAGAATAAAGAGACATCCCCATTTTCTCCAGCATTAGCTGCACAGTGCATTGGTAAAACATCTACATCGGGCAAAATAAAATTCATCACGCCGAACATGGATTTTTTCATCTCTCCTGCATAAGCAATTCCTAAGATAAGAACTTTCTTTTCACTGAAATTCACCATGATAGCCCCATCAGAATTTGTACCATGTATTTCAGGCTTGCATTCAAAATTAGGTAAAGATCTTAAAGTCCAGACGTCTTTTTTATTAGGATTAAATGAATTGGGCTTTATAAATAAACTCTGACAGAAAACGTTATGCCAGGCTAATTCATTTTCAACATGAACGGGTTGATAGTGATCTTCACTTGCACCGACATGCATGTCAGCAGTGAAAATATTTTTTCCTTTAATGTAATCTTCGGATTCTTGCCAAAGCTTGGCAAATTTTTCTGGCTCTACTGGCTGGCTATCTTTGTTCCAATTAACAGCTTCATGGGTAATGGCATCATCTACTATGAATTTATCAGCAGGGCTTCTGCCTGTTCGTCCACCAGTAGTAACAACTAAAGCACCGTTACTTGCTATGACACCTTCTTTATTGTCGACCGCAATCTTTATCAGTTCATTAATGGGTAAGTTAGCGTTCAAATTTCTTCCAAGTTATAATTTTTTTAACAAAAGGTAGATTATTATGCCAAACTTCTTCAATACTTCTCAAGGAAGTTGAGAATTGTTCTTATTTTATAATGAATGAAACTATAGAATTAAAAAGCGGTCAACAAGGGTATCTGGAATACAAATCTTCTAATCCTTTTGAATTTTACCATATTTTAAATGAGCTAGATCAAGCTCCAGAAATTGATGCTCAAGGCTGGTTAATATTTCCCGAAAAAGGCAAAGGTCCGTTTCCAGTAATATTTTGTGTGCACGGTAGTGATAATTGGGCGGGACATCATCACGAACATATGTTGAATTTTTTAGAAGCAGGATTTGCAATTTTCAGGGTTCATAGCTTTGATTCTAGAGGTGTAGCCTCAACCGTTGAAGATCAAATGTCTGTAACTGCAGCTATGATGATGGTCGATACTTTTGAAGCCCTTAAAATTATATCTAGACATCCAGACATAGATTCCTCAAGAATCGGAATCACTGGATGGAGCTTAGGCGGTACAGTTAGTTTTTATTCATTTTGGGAGCCCTTAGCTGAAAAATTAGCTCCCAATGGGGAGAGATTTAACTGCTGTCTACCATTTTATCCTGCTACATATATCAAGCCTGAAGAAAATAGGTGGAATGCAGGGCCAATTTTAAATCTTGTAGGCGAGAGTGATAATTACACTCCAGCAGCCTTAGTGCATCAAATGTCAGATATCGTTAATGCTTCTGGAGGTAATAGTTCAGTGATTTCTTATCCAGGAGGAGCACATAGTTTCGATTCCATAAATCCAGTTACTCATTGGCCAGATGCCATAGCTGTTTCAGAAAAATTTTGTACGGTTGCAGAAGACGGAAATATGACTTACGAAACTGACTCTGGAGAAAAATTAGGGATGAATCAACCCGAAGATAGATTAAAGATTTTTGAATCTGGAGAAATTCATTTTGGGGCTAGCACTGGAGGCGACTGGTCAATTAGACGTCAATGCCAAAAAGATGCAATAAACTTTTTTAAACAAAACCTTTGATTAAAGATTAAGATCTATATTTTCTGCTAAAGACTCAAATACTTTATTAGCTTCTAGCTTGCTTTCATAAACTTTATCGCCGTATATTTTTGCAATTGGTTTTGAAGGAGAAAATTTAGGCCAATTTTCTTTAGGTTTTCCATATTTTGCAAAGTCAGTCCAATCAGTAATCATAATGTTTCCAAGCTCCTCGTCCCAAGCATTTCTGGCGACAAAAGGAAAAAAACTACCAAAGAGATAAGCAATATCTAGCGCATGAGTGGCGTCCAGAGTTTGTTTTTCAGATGGAACAGAGCGGGAAAAAAAGTATAAATATGTTTCTAGACCATCTTCACTTCTCTTTTGAGCAGCAAAGTAAGCAGGACCTCCAAAGTAAATATCCCCCCAAATTTGAGCAGCAGCATTGTAACGGTCTAGTCCAAGATTTTTTTCATATTCTCTCAACTCCTCTGGTACGGTTGATGACGGCCCATTAGCAAAAACACTTTGCCAAAAATCACTAAGCCAATCTTCTGAAGAAATAGTTTGATCGAAAATTTTCTTAGGAAAAATTAAAGGAAACAATGATGTTCCCTCATTAGCATTAAAACCTGTGATGTAAGGAACATTATGTGTCGTTCCATTTCTATAAGCTTCATGAAAACTGTAAGGAAAATAATATCCATCAGAAACTTGTGCCATATTTCCAATGAGTTCTTGATCTTTGAATGGATCAGAAAGCTGCATAAATTCTGTAGCCGGGATATTTCTTAAATTTTTTAAAGCACTTTCATCATTTTCTACCCCAAAATGGTCTGCTAAAGCTAAACCGATTTCTTCTCCAGAAAGATCGGGCGTTTCATTTCTTAATTTTCTAGTAGTGAAAATTCCTGACCCACTTTGAGAGATAGCTTTATGAAAGAGATCTTTTGAAAATGGTGAAGAGAGTAGCGTACCAACTGCTTGTCCGCCTGCCGACTCGCCAAAAATGGTTACATTATTTGGGTCTCCTCCAAAAGCCTCAATGTTATTTTTCACCCACTCCAAAGCAGCAATCATATCTAAAGACCCATAATTACCTGAAACATTATTTACAGATTCTTCTGATAATTTTGGATGAGCAAACCATCCCAAAGATCCTAAACGGTAGTTACTTGTAACAAGTATTACCTCCTTTTCAGCAAATTTAGAGGATAGGTAAATACTTTCTCCTCCTGAACCATATCTACTGGCTCCACCATGAATCCAAAACATTACGGGTAAATTTTTTGCCAATTTAGGCGCAACCACGTTAAGAAATAGGCAATCCTCGGAGTACTCTGTAGATGGAGCAAAAAAGGCGAAAATATTGACAATCAATTTTTCGTGCCAAGCTAAACCAAATCCATCAAGCATTAGCTCCAAGAATAGATTATTTCCGGTATTAGTGGGCTGCATACAAGCAGGAGCAGAATCAGTCACTTCTCTTACGCCAATCCATTTTTTGGCTGGTTTAGGAGCCTTCCATCTCAAGTCTCCAATTGGGGCCTCAGCAAATGGAATTCCTAGAAAGTAATTGACACCTTCTTGCTCATAACCTTTTAAATCACCATCAGAAGTTTTTACAACTTCGGTTGGAGAAGAACAGCCCATAAAGATACTAATCAATACAATGGAAATTACTACTTTCATTTGAATATAAAGTCTCTTTTTGTATAACGCCAATATGCGATTACAAAAACAATAAGTTCATTCGCAAAAGCAATTGCTGTACCTGTGCCAAAACTATTGTCTAGAAAAAAGCTCAAGGTTCTTCCAATCAAAAAACTTCCCATTAAGATACCGAAGGTTAAATAAACTTTTTTTCTTAACCGAATACGATACACGCTTATTAAAGACATCAATCCCAGGATAGTAAAAAAAGAATACCAAGCTCTTGTTTCGCTTAAGAAGAAATCAGAAGTTTGGTTTATACCGATCATATCTGAAATAACTTCTGGAAAGAAAAGTCCTAAAACACCAAAACCAAACCATTCAATCCCAAATATGAATAGAAAAAATTTATCCAACATGAACTTTTAATTTTTTTGATAGCATATGTGATTATTTAATCATATAAATAGCACCATGACTAAAAGAGCTTTTTTTTACTTAATCGGTATTTTAATATTTCTTATTTTGGGAGGATGGTTCGCGTATGAAGAATATCGGAACTACCGAGTGAAACAGGAGATCAAAGCACTTAGATATGAGCTTAATGATGAAAAAGTTGAATATTGGGTAAAAAATATCCGAAGTTACAATGCAGTAGATCGTTTCGATGCAGATATTGAGAAGTTTATTCTGCAAGATAAGATTTCTTTGCCCCCAACAGGAGAGTTTCTATTTATAGGAAGTTCTTCGATAAGACGTTGGAAGTCATTAGAAGAAGACATGAAACCTCTTAAAGTGATTAATAGAGGTTTTGGTGGAGCACATACCAAACACATAAATCGACACATAGATAAAATTGTTTTTCCTTATGAGCCCAAGGCAATCATTTTTTTCTGTGGTTCAAATGATATTAATGGCTTGAATTTACCCGAGGATGTTTTTGCTGAATTTAAAATTTTTTATAATTCTTTAAAAGAAAGACTTCCAAAAACTGTGGTCTTTGCATTGAGCATACAACCTTCTCCGAGCAGGTTTGATCAAAGACTAAGACAATTAGAGTGGAATGATGCTGTAAGCAATTTAGCAAAGACAGATCCTAATTTGGTATATGTTGATGTTTCGTCTCCAATGCTATCCTCTGATAACAAACCAAAGCTTGAGTTCTATACAGACGATACACTTCATATGAATGCAGAAGGCTATAAAATTTGGACCAAACTAGTAAGAGAAAAATTAAAAACTTATTTCCCAGAAGATTTCCTATGAAGCTTAAGCTTTATCATGCGAGGTGGTCATTATGTAGTCAGATGGTTCGCGTCGCCTTAGCAGAAAAAGGTCTTTCATATGAAAGTAAATTAATAAAACTTTGCGATCAATATCCTGAAGCAGAAAACCTTTCTCCGGAATATCTGGCTATAAATCCCAAAGGTATTGTGCCGTCTTTAGATCTTGATGGAGAAATAGTCTTAGAGAGTACTAATATTATTAAAAGAATAAATTCTTTATCAGGCGATATTGATATTAATTTATGGCCTGAAGATGTCGATCAAGAAAAATTAAATACTTGGGTAGAAGAAACAACTCTGACAGATGGCGTTCCTCTTGGAAAATCATTAGGCACAGCTATACCGCCATTCTCGTTGGTTTTAATAAATAAAATGATTCAAAAGTATTTATCAGTTTTTCAAACTGTAAAAGTTTTTTGGAATCACCCCTTAAGAGAAAGAGGTAGGTTTTTTTTGGTTATGAAGTTTTTTAATATTCAAAAACCAGTTGCAGCACAATCTTACAAAGTTTTGGCAAAAAGTTTGGTGGAGATTGAAGCTAATTTAGCCAAGTCTGGGCCTTTTTTTCTTGGAAAGTTTTCACACATAGACATTAATCTAATGTGTTGTTTTCATCGTCTTACAGACGTAAAGTTAGATAAACTTTTAGATTCAGAAAATCTTCCTCATCTCTCTAAATATTGGAAGTTATTAAAAAGTAGAGAAAGTTACAAGACAGGCATTTTGAATTTTTTTGGCGATAAAGAATACGGTGACATCAAGAGTGTTTTTGGAAAAGAAGATTCTATGCATTTAAAACCTTTAATCAAGATGATAAAAAACTATGAAAATTAAAAATTTAACTTATTTATTTATTTTAACTTTATTTGCATGTGGCGGCGGCGGCACTGGAACTCCAGGAGGTTCTTCGAGTGGCAGTGCAACTAGCGCTAACGCAACAATTCTATATAGCCCCGCGACGCAATGCACTTTGACATCAATTTCTTCTTCTCTGACAAATTTTCCGGATAGTTCAAATGCATGTAACCAACCTTTATCTACAACCATGAAAACCATTTTGGCAGCTAACATGAATAATCCCGTTAGCGCCTTCACCGACTCACAATTTTATTACACATCGGACTTGTCTTCTTCAATACAAACTCAGCTTAGAACAGCTATAGATGATGCTGCTGCAATATTTGGATATTTTGATCTTTACTTCTTTGGGATTGGCTCTGATTTAGCTGCCTTCAATTCCAGCGTTAAGCAAAATTTTTGTGATGCTTTTGGTTATGCAACTTGTGGATCAGATGGAACCTTGCAGTATTTAATTAATATTGCAAACGGCACCACGCCAAGTGATGGCGGAGCAAATACAATCGGGTTTAATCCTAATGATTCTAAGACGCCACCAAAAAAAGCATATTCAATTTACAAGGGCCTCAAC
>Ga0228658_1000681_pt1 | contig 10649 bp, 9 predicted proteins | sample 71DmetaG_FD_183040 | JGI IMG/M metagenome (GOLD analysis project Ga0228658, IMG submission 183040) | Seawater microbial communities from Monterey Bay, California, United States - 71D | ecosystem: Environmental > Aquatic > Marine > Coastal | place: USA: California | collected 2016-10-18 | reverse complement strand
TACTTAAATTGATGATTGAGCAGCGGAGTGATTTTAAGATTATTGCCAATTTTTTACTCCACAAAATTGAACCCCTTATCCCCTACATCATGCCTGTCAATCCTTTTCAAAACAGAAAAGATATAAAATCGAGTGTAACAGGTTTTAAAAATGCACTTTTGCACCTAAAAGAAGGCCATCCTTTAGGGATTTTTCCAGCAGGGGAAGTTTCAACATATCGTGATGGAAAATTATTAGTTGACAAACCATGGGAAGCCGCTGCTATGAAGTTGGCAAAAAAGGCAAAAGTTCCTATTGTTCCCATATATTTTCATGCCAAAAACAGCCCCTTATTTTATCGCTTATCCAAAATAAGCGACACGCTTAGAACTGCAAAATTACCATCAGAACTATTGACTCAAAAAAACAGAGTAATTAAGGTGCGTATTGGACGTCCCATTTCTGTAAAAGACCAAGAACAACACGAAACTCTAGAAGAATTTTCAGACTTTATTCGCAAAAAAACCTATATGCTATCCAATGCCTTTGAAAAGCCTAAAATTTTAAAAAATATTTCCAGCAGCATCAAAATTTCTAAAGCACCAAAGAAAATCATCACGCCAGTAAATCCCCTTATTATGCGTTCGGAAGTGGACGACTTAAGGGCCAAAGATTTCCGCTTATTACAGAGTAAAAACTACGAAGTGTATTTGGCACCGGCAGCAACGATTCCCAATATTCTAAGAGAAATTGGACGACTGCGTGAAATTACGTTTCGGGAAATTGGTGAGGGCACAAACAAGGCTATAGACTTAGATCATTTTGACACCTATTATCACCATATGTTTTTGTGGGACACCGAAGCAGAATGTTTGGCAGGGGCCTACAGAATTGGTCTTGGAACAGAAATTTATGAAGCCTTTGGAATTGATGGTTTTTATCTTCAAGATTTATTCCGTTTTGAACCAGAATTGCATGATATGATGAGTAAATCCATAGAGCTAGGACGTGCTTTTATCATCAAACAATACCAACAAAAACCCATGCCGCTCTTTTTACTTTGGAAAGGGATTGTTCATACCACTTTGCGCTTCCCTAATCATAAATACCTTATTGGTGGGGTTAGTATTAGTAATCGTTTTTCGAATTTCTCTAAATCACTGATGATTGAGTTTATGAAATCGCATTATTACGATCCATATTTGGCGCAATATGTACATCCAAAAAAGGAATTTAAAGTCAAACTTAAAGATGCCGATAAGGATTTTGTATTTGATGCTACCGAAGCTGATTTGAATAAATTTGATAAAATCATTGATGAAATAGAACCTGGAGCTTTACGCCTTCCTGTATTACTAAAAAAATACATCAAACAAAATGCCCGCCTGATTGCTTTTAATGAAGACCCTCTTTTTAATAATGCCGTTGATGGCCTGATGTATATCCGAATTTCTGACCTTCCCGATAGTACCGTACGCCCCGTCATGGAAGAATTCCAAGCAGAACTGGAACGGAAATATGGCCCAAAAGCGGAAGAAGAGGAATAAAATAATATTTTTAGTGATATTGTCTTTTAACTTTATCCACAATCGTTTGGGCTAATTTTCGGTGGCTTTCTACCGTCCAGCCGGCAACATGTGGAGAAAATAGTACTTGTTTAAATTGCATCAAATCTTGTAGCGATTTCGGCATTTTAGCCTCTGAAAATAAGTTTTCGAAAGAGCTTTTTTCGTATTCTAATACATCTAACCCTGCACCCAAAATTTGTCCAGATTCTAAAGCTGCCACTAAATCTTTGGTGACTACACTAAGGCCTCGTGCGGTATTGATGAGCCAAAAGGGGTGTGCAAATTGTTGGATAAATTCGCTATTGATCATTCCAATGGTGCGTGGCGTTTGTGGGGTGTGTAAACTTACAACCTCTACTCTATTTTGAAATTCCTTAAGCGCAACTTGTGTGGCATTGTCGTCGCCTATATTGGGTTTAATATCGTAACATAGAACCTCGACGTCAAATCCTTTTAGCTTTTTAGCAAAGGCCTTACCCATATGGCCATAGCCTATAATTCCAACGGTTTTTCCGTCCAGCTCCATACCTCTATTGGCTTCGCGTTGCCATAGCCCTTGCCGAACTTCTGCATCAGCCTGATTGAGTTTGTTAATTAAGGACAATAACATCCCCAATGTATGTTCGCCTACAGCATTTTGGTTACCTTCTGGCGCTGCAATCAAGTGAATGCCTTTTTGAGTGGCGTAGTCCACATCAATATTTTCCAATCCTGCCCCTACTCGACCTATAAATTTGAGGTTTGTGGCCTTGTCCAAAAATGGTTTATCGATGGTAAAACGACTTCTAATAACAAGCCCATCGTAATTAGCAATTTTGGCTTCAATTTGAGCTTTTGAGCCTGTAAAATCTTCGTGGTTGGTGTGCCCAAGAGCCGCCAATTCTTCAATCAGCAACGGATGGTTGATATCCACATGAAGGATATTCATGCTATATATTTAAAATAAATTTTGCAATGATAAAGTATATCAAAATTCCAAAAATATCATTACTCGTGGTAATAAAAGGGCCTGTAGCAATGGCCGGATCAATACCTCTTTTATGTAAAAATAAAGGAATAAACGTCCCTACAATCCCTGCGACAATAATAACGGCAACCAAAGATACTGATACCGCCAATGCCGTCTGAACATCTTGTTGCCATGCCCATATAAATGCAAATAGAAAAAGAGCTAAAACAATACCATTAAGTGCTGCTAATAGCATTTCTTTAATTAAGCGATTATTGATACTTCCTTTGATGTCGTCGTTGGCCAAACCTTGCACGATAATAGCGCTAGACTGTACCCCAACATTTCCAGCCATTGCAGCAATAAGCGGGGTAAATAATAAAATCAGGGGATAATCTTCAATAATGGTGTCAAAAGTTCCCATAATTACGGCAGCACCAACACCTCCAATAAGCCCCAAAAATAACCATGGCAAACGGGCTTTGGTGAGTGCAAAAATACTGTCCTCTGCATCAACGTCTTGAGTAATACCTGCTGCTAGTTGATAATCTTTTTCTGCTTCTTCTTTTATAACATCAACAATATCATCAATTGTAATACGCCCTAACAATGTTTTTTGGTCATCTACCACAGGAACAGCTTCCAAATCGTATTTAGCCATGAGCCGTGCTACATCTTCATCATCATCATTCACATGTACAGAATCTACTTTTGGAATATAGATATCAGAAATTTTGGTTTCATTTTTAGCAATCAAAAGATCCTTTAATGAAAGACGCCCTATGAGTTTTTCCTTTTTAGTCACTACATAAATAGAGTGAACTCTTTTGACATTTTTGGCTTGTGCCCGAATTTTTCTAAGACAACCGGCTACGGTCCATGTTTCATAAACTTTTACAAGCTCCTTGGCCATCAAACCACCCGCAGTATTTTCATCATATTCTAAAAGTTCATTGATGTCTGCAACAAGTTCTTCATCGTCTATTTGAGCAATAACTTTTTGTTTTCGCTCAGGTGAAAGCTCCGATAATAAATCGGCAGCATCATCAGTATCGAGTTCTTTAACCTCATCTGCAATTTCCTTTACCGATAGGTTTTGAAGTACTTTTTCGCGCACATCATCTTCTAGTTCCGCCAAAACATCAGAAGTTGTTTCACTGTCTAAAAGTTTGATGATGTATGTCGCTTGATCTAGATTGAGTTCATCTAAAATCTCAGCAATATCGGCATAATGCAACTCATTGAATTGTTCTTGTAGAGGTCCATCATTTCTATTTTTGATGTCCAATTCTATAGCTCCCAACAAAGCTGCTGTAATCTCGAAGGGGATATGCTCTTTAGATGTTTCCACAGTTACTCATTTTTTATATCTAATTCAATCGCTGTTGCTAATTCAATAAACGCATCAACAGACATCTGCTCCGGACGTTTGCCAAAGATAGTATTTGCTTTTAAATTTTCCGATAAATTAAACCCTTTTAAGCTATTTCTCAAGGTTTTACGGCGTTGCTGAAAGGCACTTTTTACCACCGAAAAGAAAAGTTTATCGCTACATGGCAATACAAAATTTTGTTTTCGCCTAAGTCGAAGAACTCCAGAATTGACTTTTGGCGGTGGATTAAAAACTGTTGGTGGTACTGTAAATAAATATTCTGCAGTATAAAATGCTTGTACTAAAACGGATAGAATACCATAGGTTTTATTGCCTTCTTTTTCACAAATGCGCTGTGCAACTTCTTTTTGAAACATACCTGAAAATTCAGGGATTTGCTTTCGGTTTTCCAACATTTTAAAAACAATTTGAGACGAAATATTGTAAGGAAAATTACCTATAATAGCGAAAGACTTCTTGGCAAAAGTTTTAGAAAAATCATACTTCAAAACATCTTCTCGAATAATACGATTGGACAACTCAAGATAGTGTGCTTCAAGATAAGACACCGACTCTGTGTCAATTTCTATGACATAGGTTGTTGTGGGTTTTTCTAATAAATATTTGGTCAAAACTCCCATACCTGGGCCAATTTCCAACACGGCTTCGTAGCCGCTAAGTGTGAGTGTATCGGCTATTTTTTTGGCAATAGATTCATCATTTAAAAAATGTTGCCCCAAATATTTTTTTGGTTTTACACTCATCACTTTTTAGTTACAATGAATTCATCTACAACTTCAAGCTCTGTACGAAAAGCCAACATTTTATCGCCAAAACGCTTCAAACCATCCGCTTGTAATTCTGACGCAAACTCGTTTTGATATTTTAGCAGTGCATTTTTGGAATGCGCAAAATACTGCACAGAATAGGTGGTACCTCCCATGTCTTCCTCCACCAAAACTTTTGTAAACAATGCCTTCGAAAACAGCCCTGTACCAAGTACTTGAGGAATATGTTCTTTCATCCATTCACGCCATTGGGCGTGTATTGAATCGTCTACATTTATGGTTACATTGTAAATTATCATAAATCAATTGTTGTTTTATTCTTACTTTTTTCTCTCAAGTTACGAAAGTGATTTTTTGACGCTACAAAATGAATGCTATCAGGGTGATTAAAAATTATTTTTTCATAATATTTTATGGCTTGTTCTGGTTGATCTAGTACTTTTCGATACAATTCAGCTAAAGCAAAATGGGAATCATCAATTAAAATTTCTGATGGGAAATCTTCAATAATTCTTAAATAATTTTCTTTTGCTTTTTGATGTTGAGTTTTACTTTCAAACAATTCTGCTTGCAGCAATAAAGCCTCATCAACAATGGCGTGAGTGTTTTGCTCAGAAATAAGTTTGTCAAGTACAGAAATAGCTTCTGCTTTTTTGTTTTGAAACTTTAAAAAATCGGCTTTAGCGTATAATCGTAATGGGGTTTGCAGACTATCCCCAAACTTATGATCTGTAATTAAAAGTTGTAAATCCAATGCATCATTGGCAATAAGTTGAGAAGTTGATGCTTTTAGAACTTTTAATTGATTTTCTGCCCAATCAAAATCACCTTTATAATAGCTTGTTCTTGCTGATTTGAAACGTGCCTCTTGTGCCAAAGTACTATTTTTGAGCGATGTTTGTACCTGTGCATAGTATAAAAGCGCTTGGTTAAATTGACTATTTGTAACTAAAATATCAGCCAATTTAAGTTTTAATCTCCCCAAATCCGTCGGAGATAAGTTTTGACTTAAAGCAGATTTTAAAAACGAAATTGCTTCAGGTTGTTGTTGAAAATGCATAGCCAAAAAATTAGCATAAGACAATTGAAGTTCTACAGTTTCAGAATTTAACCCATATCGATTTAAAAGGGTATTATATTTGGTTTTAATTGGTTTTAAATCTGGAGAAATTGTTCGAACAAGTTCGAGTTCCAACAATTGTCTATTCGCCTCAATAATTAGTCTTGAGTCTTGAGCATTCTGAATCACATAGTCGAAAACTTCGAAAGTAACAGCATAATTCTTGGCAGATTTTGCCATTATACCAACGTCAATAATCCCTTGTAAAGAATTATTATTTCGACGAAAAATCGATCGCTCCAAAAGAAAAGCTTTTTTAAAGTCTTGTTGCTGAACATACAACCAACTTAACATTTGATTCCAAAAAATATTTGATGAAGATTGCAGCTTTTTTAGAATGATTTTTTTTAAAGTTAAATTGTATTCAGAATTAGAATTTTCCGAAATATAGTCTCCAAAAAGGCGCAAAACTTGATTGAGATAAGTAGGATTGTTTTCTGTAAAATTCAGGTAACCCAAAAACATATTTTGAACGTCCTTTTGCTCAGCATAAAGTCCTGCAAGACGGTATTCATAGTTAGAATTTTGAGTTTGAATTATTGCTAGTTTATAAACCTCAATGGCCTGACCTACAAGACTATGTTCTTCAAATCTGAGGGCAATAGCATAGGTGTAGTTTGGGACAGAATTGGCAACATCAATGGCTTTTTGATAATTCTCATTGGCTTTTTCTATCTTATTTTGACGCTGAAAATTATAACCCAATTCTACTAACATTTGTGGCTTTTTTCTTGTACTCAATTGGGATTTGATAAGAGTTTCTGCCTCATCAAAATGCTGTAATTCTTGTTGAATTTCTATAATTCTAAAAACAAGATTTGAGTTTGTTGGGCTGGATTTATGTAGTTTTTGATAAAGAATTAGTGCTTTTTCAAATTCTCCTTTATTGAAGTAATTTTCGGCCAAATCATAATCTGTTTGTGCAGAAAGCACAAAAGTAAACATCCCAAAAAACAAACAAATAAGCGACTTCATCATTGTATTTTGGTAAAGATACTAAATGTATGGGTAAGTATTCAATGGAATTAATCGATTCGATCAAAGCCTGTGTAAGAGCGTAAAACTTCAGGAATTTCAATACCATCTGGAGTTTGATAATTTTCGAGAATTCCTGCCAAAACTCGAGGTAGTGCCAAAGAACTGCCATTTAAAGTGTGTGCTAATTGTGATTTTCCTTCGGCGTTTTTAAAGCGTAATTTCAAACGATTGGCCTGAAAGGTTTCAAAATTAGATACAGAAGAAATTTCGAGCCAACGGTCTTGTGCTGTAGAAAAGACTTCAAAGTCGTATGTTAATGCAGATGTAAATCCTAAATCTCCTGAACATAACTTTAATATTCTGTACGGGAGTTTTAATTCTTCTAAAATATCTTTGACATGCGCTACCATAGCATCAAGCGCATTATAAGAATTCTCTGGGTGCTCAACACGTAATATTTCTACTTTATCAAATTGATGCAAGCGATTCAATCCTCGAACGTGAGCGCCATAACTTCCCGCTTCTCTTCGAAAACATGGTGTGTAGGTTGTCAATTGTTTTGGCAATTCACTTTCCTGCAAAATAACATCTCTAAAAATATTTGTTGCTGGCACTTCACCCGTTGGAATGAGGTACAAATCATCGGCATCTATGTAGTACATCTGTCCTTCTTTATCTGGAAGTTGCCCAGTACCAAATCCAGAGGCTTCATTGACCACGTGTGGCACTTGTACTTCGTTGTAACCAGCAGCGGTATTTTTGTCTAAAAAATAGTTGATGAGCGCACGTTGCAATCTTGCTCCTTTTCCTTTGTAGACGGGAAAACCTGCACCTGTAATTTTATTACCTAATTCAAAATCAATGATATTATACTTTTTGGCCAATTCCCAATGCGGTTGTGCATCATTATGTAACTCTGGAAAGTCTCCAAATCGAAAAATTTCTTCATTATCATCTTCGGAATTTCCAGCAGGTACTGCATCATGTGGAAGGTTTGGGATTTGATATAATAGTTGTTGTAATGCTTCAGAAGTTTCATTTAAAGTTTCACCTAGTGTTACTTTTTGGTCCTTCAGATCTGTTGTTTTCTGTTTTAAAAGATTGGCTTTTTCTACTTGACCAGATTTAAAAAATTCGCCAATTTCTTTGGAAAGTGTATTTAAATCTGCTGCAGCCGCATCCAATTGGGTTTGTGTATTTCGTCGTTTAGCATCCAATGATAAAACATTTTCTATAATAGCTTCTGCATTGTCTATACGTTTGGAAAGACGCTCTATAACTTCTGTTTTGTTTTCTCTAATGAATGCAACTTGTAACATGTGGAGTACTTTTATTTGGCAAATTTAATCAATTGGATGAATGTAAATTAGATTTTTGATAATAAATTGATACGTTGTTTTGCGTTGGATTTGTCGTTTTCCAGTTGTTCTTTTAATGCGTTTAAGTTTGGAAATTTAATTTCGCTACGCAAATGATCTAGAAGTTCAATTTTTAATGTTTCCCCATACAAATCTCCATCAAAATCGAAAAAGTGTACTTCAATATGGGTTTTATTATCTTTTGAGACTGTGGGATTTTTCCCAATATTCATCATACCATATGTTTGATGCCCATTGAGGATTGATTGCACCAAATATACCCCTTGCTTTGGAATAAGTTTATACAATTCTTCAATATGGATATTAGCTGTAGGAAAATTCAGATTGGACCCCAAACCTTTACCTTTTACAACAGTCCCTGTTAGCATAAAATCATACCCCAAAAATTGATTAGCAATTTTCATTTTCCCTTCATTTAGTGCTATTCTTATTTTTGTTGAACTAACAGCAACATCGCCAATTTCTTGTGCATCAATTTGGGTAACTTCAAAGTCATAAAATTTACCAAATTCGATCAAATCATCAATAGTAGCTGTTCGATTTCGTCCAAAATGATGATCATAACCAACAATGATGTGTTTTACTTTAAGTTTATTTACCAAAACATCTCGAACATATTCTAAAGCGGTAAGACGAGAAAATGATGTTGTAAATTCTTTGACCACCAAATGGTCTACACCAAGTTCTTGCAACTGAGCGGCTTTTTCATCAATAGTATTGATAAGTTTTATATCAGAATCTTTTTGAACCACCATCCGTGGGTGTGGAAAAAAAGTAAGTACCAAAGCCTGAAGATCATTAGTTTTTGCAATATCAACAAGTCGACTAATAATTTTCTGATGACCTATATGCACACCATCAAATGTTCCGATGGTCACAACAGAATCTTTGATACGTTTGTAATCGGCTGCGGTTTTTATTTTCAAAATGGTGTAATAGCTTTAAAGAACGAAGATAAAAAAAGTACTTAGTTTGTCATTCATTTATCTTTTTTAAGTCCCATTAAATTGATTCATAGTGTGGTTTACGCCCGACATAGCAAAGCTTATAAGCATTTTTGACGCTTGCTCAAGACGTTCATCAAGTTTTTCAGATTCTTCCTCTGTCCATTCTCCAAGAACATAATCAACTTGTCGGCCTTTTGAAAATTCATTGCTGATTCCAAATCGCAATCGGTTATATTGTATGGTATTAAGTTTGGCTTGAATATCTTTTAATCCGTTGTGCCCACCATTTGAGCCTTTGGTTTTTAGGCGCAGCGTTCCAAAAGGAAGGTTTAAATCGTCAGTAATAACAAGCAAATTTTCTAAAGGAATGTTTTCCTTATCGAGCCAATATTTTACTGCTTTTCCACTCAGGTTCATAAAGGTATTTGGCTTGAGCAAAAGAAAGGTTCTTCCTTTAAATTTATAGGTTGCAAGTGCCCCTAATTTTCGGGTTTCAAATTCTATTTCATTTTGTTTGGCCAAATGATTCAACACTTTAAATCCAATATTGTGGCGTGTACGCACATACTCTGCACCTATATTTCCTAGCCCTACAATTAAAAAATTTTTTGACATTAATTGTGTTTCTTGTTTATTTGATTTTCCTTGAAATAACCACTTGAACATGTGTAAAAATAAAAAAAAGCATGCTGATTTTCATCAGAATGCTTTTTTATTTAATGTATTGATAGTGAAAATTATGCTTCAGCAGCAGGTGTACTTTCTGCAGCACCTTCTGCACTAGCTTCAGTTCCTTCTTCATCTTCAGCATCTTCGATGTCAACTGAAACTCTAGACTGTTTAATTTGACAAACAACAGTATTGTCTGAATGTAAAAACTTATAGTCTTCACTAGGCAACTGTGAAACATACACTTTATTTCCAATTTTTAGCTTAGAAATATCTACTTTGATATCATCTGGCAAGTTTGTTGGAAGTGCTTTAATTCTCAGCTTTCTGCGGTTTCTTCTAAGCACCCCACCAGCACGAACCCCAATAGAATTTCCTGTTAGAACTACAGGAATATCCATTGCAATTTCTTTATCATCAAAAAGTTGATAAAAGTCGATGTGCAGGATGTTTTCTGTTACAGGATGAAATTGAATATCCTGAAGCACAGCATTGAAAGAAGTATCTCCTAAGGCAATCACAACTGTATGCGCATTTGGTGTGTATACAAGTTTAGAGAATGCCAATTCTGCTGCTGAGAAATGTACTGGCTGATCTCCTCCGTATAATACGCAAGGAACCTGTCCAGCATTACGTAAGGCTTTTGTTGCTTTTTTGCCTACGCTTTCTCTTTTCGATCCATTGATTGTAATTGATTTCATTTATATTAATTTAAGTGTTTACATTATAAATTTTGAGCTTATAGACTCATTTTGATGCACTTTATGCATCACATCTGCAAATAAATCTGCACATGATAATACTTTTATTTTTGAACTCTCCTGTGATGTTGCAATAGAGTCTGTAACTATAAGTTCTTCTAGTTTAGAATCTTCTAAACGTTGGTATGCTGAACCCGAA
>Ga0228658_1000679_pt1 | contig 10669 bp, 10 predicted proteins | sample 71DmetaG_FD_183040 | JGI IMG/M metagenome (GOLD analysis project Ga0228658, IMG submission 183040) | Seawater microbial communities from Monterey Bay, California, United States - 71D | ecosystem: Environmental > Aquatic > Marine > Coastal | place: USA: California | collected 2016-10-18 | reverse complement strand
TTTGACATGGCCCCAACATCCCAAGCATTGTCCCAGCTCTGCTGACGACCCATTATTGTTAAAGTGATTCGGTCTTCGTTACGCGTTAAATCACCAGAGATGGCTTCCCAGTCGTCTCCTCTTGACTCTGACTTCCACACTCTGTAAGATGCAAAATATAATCGTGAGGGGTTGTGAGGACTTACCAAAATAGGAGCATCCCAATTGAAACGCTCATGGGGTTCACCCTCAGCAGCTTGTGGCTGAATTGATATTTGCTCACCAGTTGTTAAATCAATTCTATGCAAGCCTCCTTGCTGTGTTTCAGCGTAAATAATGTCGTTATAAACGGGATCTGTAGCGGATTGATGGCCGTCTGCGAAGAGCGTTTTATACCAATGTTTATTAGCAATTCCTTGTCTTTCGTCAGTGGCGGAAGGACCTCCTGCCGAACCGTTATCCTGAGTACCTCCAAAAATGTGATAAAAGGGTTCTGCATTATTTACTGCTACCTTGTAAAACTGTGTTAAGGGTAAGTTTTTGATATAACGCCAGGTCTCAGCTTAATCAAAACTCTCATATATACCGGCGTCAGTCCCAAGCATGATGTAGTTGGGGTCGTCCTTTTTAAATACGATGGCGTGATTGTCTGAATGTTTGTCCTGTTCTTTGAGTTGAACAAAAGTTTTACCGCCATCTTCAGAGGTAAGCACTCTTACATTCATAAGGTATAAACGGTCAAACTTATGTGGACTGGCATAAAGTTCTTGATAGTAATGCGGTCCAGTTCCACCTGAAACAGTGTTCGACATTTTTTTCCATGATGACCCTCGATCTTTAGAGCGGTAAACTGCTCCCTTGGTACGATCTAATTCTATAGCAGCATAGACCACGTCTGGATTTTGTGGTGAAATTGTAATTCCAATCTTACCCATATTTGATTTGGGAAGACCGTTTGAAAGCTTGATCCAATTATCACCACCATCATCTGATCGATAAATGGCTGTCCCTGGTCCTCCACCCATTAGGGCAGCAACTGTTCGGTGTCTATCCCAAGTGGCAGCATATATTATACTTGGGTTTCTGGGGTCTATCATAATATCGGTTACTCCTGTCCACTCATCGTTTCCTAAAACTCTATTCCACGATTTACCAGCATTTGTAGTTTTATACAAACCTCGCTCTCCCCCTTTACTCCAAAGAGGACCTTGGGAGGCAACCCAAACTACATCGGAATTATCAGGATGAACAATGATTTCAGAAATATGCTCTGAGTTTTTAAGGCCCATATTGTCCCATGTTTTTCCACCATTCGTACTTCTATAAACTCCATCACCATAAGCAACGTGACGACCACCGACATTTTCACCGCTTCCTACCCAAACGATCTCTGGATTGGAAGGATCTATTGCAACACAACCCGTAGTATAGGTTGATTGATCATCAAAAATTGGAGTCCAAGTAGTTCCGGCATTTTCGGTTTTCCAAACACCTCCAGATCCTACTGCAACATACCAAACACTTTCATTATTGGGGTGAACAGCAATGTCTGCTATACGTCCAGATAAAAAAGCTGGACCCACATTTCTAAATGAAAAAGCATCTAAAGACACTTCAGATGGCTTTGCGTCTGCTTTTTTTCTGTTTTTTCTTTGCGCATCAGCTTGGTTAGGTAAACAGAGCAGCAGAGTTACTAAAATTGTAAAAATTGGTTTCATAAGTTTAAGTTCTGTTTTTAACCAAAATACAAAAATTACCCTTTCAAATGAATGATTAAACGCAGTTAATTAGAAAGGTTAAAATGTTTAAAAGGATTTTTTAACTAAGAACACTCTCTACTCCAAGACGATAAGAATCTAATCCAAAGCCAATGATAAGCCCTTTAGCTACTGGAGTAATGTAAGAGGTGTGTCTAAAGTCTTCCCTAGCGAATGTATTGGAAATATGCAGTTCAATAACTGGTGAATCAATACTCTTAATAGCATCGCCTATGGCAACAGAGGTATGGGTATATGCTCCTGCGTTTAAAAGTATCGCATCTGCTGAAAAACCTACCTCATGGAGTTGGTTAATTAATTCGCCCTCTACATTGGATTGGAAATAGTCAAAATGAACCTCAGGAAATTTATCCTTGAGCGTATTAAAATATTCGTCAAAAGTCTGATTACCATATACTCCTGGCTCTCTAGTCCCTAGCAAATTTAAATTAGGCCCATTAATAATACTGATCTTCATTTTTATTATTTTAGTAAAAGTATATAAATTCAGTTGAATCCCCTAAAAGCACTAAAGTGAATTGGGTCCAAGCGCTCTCAGATTATCAAATGTATCTTCAAATTGAACGGGGCTTGTCCGAAAATTCAATACTGAATTATGCGCTTGATATCAAATCATTCTTAGCTTTTTTAGGTCAAATTGAAAGTGAAGAAGGTCCTCTAGACTGCTCCAGGGAAACCATACAAAAATTCATATACGAAACAGCGAAATTCATGAGTCCTCATACTCAGGCAAGACGCATTGCTGGACTTAGAAGTTTTTTTGATTATTTAATTTTTGAATCCTACCGTAAGACTAATCCTACTGATCTTATCGAAACACCCAAACTCGGCCGAAAATTACCCGATGTATTGAGTATTAAAGAAATTGACCTTCTAATGAATGCAATTGATTTAGGACATCCTCAAGGACATCGGAATAGGGCTATACTGGAAACCCTTTACGGTAGTGGATTACGAGTGTCTGAACTTACCCAACTGAGCTTGTCCAATCTCTTTTTTAAAGAAGATATGATCCGTGTGACGGGTAAAGGAAACAAACAACGACTTGTCCCTATGGGAAGCCACTCGAAAAAACACCTAGAGCTCTATATTCACAAGGTTAGAAATCTTCAAAAAATTAATCTTGCGCATCAAGACATTGTCTTTCTCAACAGAAATGGAAGTTCTTTGACACGACAAATGATATTTACGATCATAAAACGTCTGGCTAATGAAACCTCTATTCAAAAGCAAATCGGACCACACACCTTTAGGCATTCTTTTGCGACACATCTTTTAGAAAACGGTGCAGATTTGAGAACAATTCAAGTATTAATGGGGCATGAAAGTATTACCACCACAGAGGTTTACACCCATTTAGACAGCCTTCATCTCAAAAAAATTATGGAGCAATTCCATCCAAGCAATCTCAGATGACCACCAGACGGAATCCTTCACCATGAATATTGAGGATTTGAACTTTATCATCTGCACTTAAATACTTCCTCAACTTAGCGATATAAACATCCATACTTCTAGAAGTAAAATAATTATCATCGCGCCAAATCTTGTTCAAAGCCTCTTCGCGGGGTAACAAATCATTGAGATGAATTACTAACAGACGTAACAATTGATTTTCCTTCGGGGACAATTTAACAGGATCTTCATTTTTAAACGTTAAAAAACGAAGTTTTGAATTAAAGGAAAAATCACTGAAAGAAAACTCAAAAATATCGTTCTCTGGTCCACTAGGCCCTTTACTGCGATTTAAAATTGCTTTGATTTTTGCAAGCAATACTTCGGAATCAAAAGGTTTAGTCAAGTAATCGTCTGCTCCCAGCTTAAACCCTTTTAAAACATCTTCCTTTAAGTGCTTTGCTGATAAAAAGAAAATTGGTACAGTATCATTCACCTCACGGATTTCTTTGGCTAATGTAAAGCCATCTTTGTAAGGCATCATCACATCTAATATACAGAGGTCAAACTCTTCTTTTCTAAACTTTTCAAAGCCCTCTATTCCATTTTTGGCTAGCGTAATGTTGTAATCATTCAAACTTAGGTATTCTTTTAAAATGTTACCGAAATTTGAATCGTCTTCAACGATTAAAATTTTCTTATTGTCTTTTTTCATATACTATCAAGAGGCATTAATATTAAATTTTACTCTAAAGGAAGCTTTATTTCAAACGTTGTTCCATGGTTTTCTTTACTTTCTAATTTTATTTCTCCTTTGTGAATATCAACTATTTTTTTGACATAAGCCAAACCTAGACCGTGACCTTTCACATTGTGAATGTTACCAGAAGAAGCTCTATAAAATTTATCAAAAATTTTCTTTTGAACCATATGACTCATTCCTAAACCATTATCCGATACTTTTAAAACAAAGTTATCCTCTTCATTAAAAGTTTCTACAATTATTTTAGGAGTACTTTCACAGTACTTTAGAGCATTGTCAAGAAGGTTTACAATAATATTTGTCAAATGGCTTTTATTTCCTAAAACCTCAATATCTGAAGCATTGAACTTTTTTGTTAAAGAGCCCGATTTATCATTTAAAATCAATTCAATATGACTAATTGCATCGTTTATGATAGAATGCAAATCCACTTTGGACATTTTAATTGGATTGCTGCTACGTTCCAACTGAGAAATTCTCAAAACGTTTTCTACTTGGGTCAGCATACGACTGTTTTCCTCCCTTATCATACTAACATAACGCTCAACTTTTTCAGGTATTGACTTTGTCTTGGGATTTGAAATGGCGTCTAAAGCTAGGTTAATAGTTGCTATTGGAGTTTTAAATTCATGCGACATATTGTTGATGAAGTCGGTTTTTATCTCTGATATTTTCTTCTGTTGAATGATTTGATATAATGCACTAGAAGAAACTAATACAATAAAAAGGGTCAAAAATAAGGTCAAACCTCCAAGTCCAATAATAGAGGAGAAAACATATTGGTCTTTTTTAGGGAAAGAAACTACCAATTCATAACGCCCTAAACCGTTCTGATCCATAAAAATTGGAGTTGAGTATCTAAAACCCAGCTGTTCTTCCAAATAGTTATTTGATTTAATTTTTGTTGCTAATCCCTCGTCATAAATACCAAACTCATAGGGAGTAATAATGTTTTTAGAATCAAATTGGCGCCTGAGAACAAAATCCAATTCTTGAGAGTTTAATCTTTTGTGGATTGGAGTATTGGAAGTATAGTCCTTAAAAATACTACGAATGCGCTGATTATTGACATTCATCCGTTCAATTGTTTTAATTTTTTCAATTGAAGTGGCTATATTATTTTCTCTATCAAAAACATCATTTTCATTAATGATGGTAGTATTTTTGACTTGCTTTACATCAGTCACCGAATCAATTGAATCACCTAGTTTAGGGTCTAAATAAGGTGTGATTTGATAATCTTCTTCTAGAATACCGTAGGCATAGTAGGACAACAAATTGTTAGGTTTATCTTCGTCTAAAAAGAGGAATACATTTGCAAAGCTTGCGTTGTCAGGGGTTTCAAGGGAATCAATTAAATTTTCGTAGGCCTTAATATAATCTGATAACTCACGCTCTTGGATTTCGTCGGCAGCCAACTGAAGAGATTGCTGTACAGCCAATGAAAACTCTTCTTCTTTATCTTCCCAAGCTGAGTAAATCCAATACCCCTGAAGCCCTACAATTCCTAGAATTGAGATTATCATAAAACTTACAAGGGAAATAAATAATGTTTTTTTCATAAAAACATTCGATTACATTTTATAACGAATATCCCTTTTAAATTTGAGAGAAACAAATTTCCTTTTTTTTGATCAAAAAAAATGCCAATAGAATGTTAATCCGTTATTTATACTGACAGCTTTCTATAAATTGCCTCAAGTTGTTGGATTGCCTCTTCCAGACTGACATTTTCGATCACAAAATCAGCTAAGGGTCTTTTTTTGTTATCCTCCCATTGTTTTGAAATTCGAGCTAATACTTCAGCCCTTTTTACTCCATCTCTTTGAGTAACTCTAGAAATCCGTTTTTCTATTGGAGCACATAACAAAATTACAAAATCACAGCCTTTAAAAGCCCCTGTTTCAAATAATATTGCAGCTTCTTTAACTAAAATTGATGCATTTTTATTCTTTTCAACAAAATCATTAAAAGCAGCGTCCACAGCAGGATGAACGAGATTATTGAGTTTTTCCAAGGCCTCATTATCTCGGAATACACGTTTGGCCATCATCTTGGTATCAAGCAAATCATTTTGATAGAGTTCAGGGCCAAAACAATCGATGATTTTCTGCTTTAGTTGACCATTGAGCAAATGCTTCCCGACCTTGTCTGATTCAAAACAAGGAATTCCCTTGGATTTAAACCAGGGGAGTAAACTTGATTTACCGCTTCCAATGCCTCCTGTTAAGCCAATGATCTTCATCTTCTTATCAGATAATTTACACTAAGAGGTTCCCAAATCACTTTTTTAATTGAAGGTGGTTGTTTCGTTAATTTCAACTCCATTGCATCAGCCTGTCCCTCTCGTATGTTTTCATAATCCACAACCAGAGAAAAATCACTGGATTGAATAGCATTGAGAAGCGATAAGGGCAAAGTGGCTCTCAAATTAGCTTCAGGGGGAAATAGTTTGACTTTAACCCCAACTGGTATGTTAACTACCTCAATGGGAATTGTTAAACTCTTTTCGGAATATGGCAATACAGGCCAAAAGAGCTGAATACTCTCAACCTCAAATACAAGTCCTTCTAAACGCTCTAATTCAATTTGTTGATTTATGTTTTCATGGACATCCAATGCTTTAAATTCCCCAGTATTGATATGGACTAGGGTATCAAGTATGTTTTTAGGTCCCCTAACCACAACACTGTCTGGGGTAATTTGCAATCGCTCCTCTCCCAAATAACCTGGACGGAAATTTATATCTAGATTGGTGAGTACAGGAAGTTTTTTTGAAGCCATTTTGCTGTACTGAAGGGGAAAAAAGCTTGGAGAAATTTGCAATAATTGTGTCCCACCAAAGAGCTGTTGTTGAATATCAAAAAAATACTCCTCCATATTTAAAATTGGGTCTTCTGGAGTAAAATCAATATCTTTTAATGATATTAACAGTTTGTTTTTAAACAATCGATACCAAAGAATTTCCACGCCACTGGCATTCAGTGTCACTTTGATTTGAGATAGCTTATCGTTTAATACAACACCCTTTGGAACCTCTACCCATACTAGGCTAAAAGGCTGCACTAACTGATATTCTTTTGAAAGTTTGGTACTCGCCCAAAAAGTGAAAGAAATGGCAACAAACAGTAAGAAGAATCGAAAACGACTTTTGTTTGGAAGTTTTTTTAAAATACTTTCAATTTCTCTTTTTTGTGTCGACATTTTGAAACATCTACGTTTAGCTGCGCTAGGATTTTGGTGTTAACTCATCTATGATTTCCTGACTCACTCCTACATTTGAAAATCCACCGTCATGATACAAATTCTGAAGAGTTACTTTTTTTGTATAATCAGAGAAAAGTGAAACCGTATAATCTGCACATTCTTTTGCAGTTGCATTTCCTAGTGGAGACATTTTTTCAGCGTAATTTAAAAAGCCATCCAAACCTGCTACGCCCTTCCCCGCTGTTGTAAGCGTAGGTGATTGAGAAATCGTATTTACTCGAACTTTTTTGTCTTTTCCAAAGAAGTATCCAAAACTTCTTGCGATAGATTCTAAATAGGCTTTATTATCCGCCATATCATTGTAATTGGGGAATGTTCTTTGAGCTGCAACATAAGAGAGGGCAACTATACTCCCCCACTCATTCATGGCATCTTTTTGATATAAACACTGCATTAATTTATGAAAGGACACTGCAGAGACATCCCACCCTTTGGTCATCCAATCGTGATTTAGATCAGTATAGTGTTTTCCTTTTCGAACGTTGACAGACATTCCTATGGAATGCAAAACAAAATCTAATTTTCCTCCCAAGATTTCTTGGGCTTGATCGATTAAGTGATTTAAATCATCTTTATTGGTTGCATCTGCTGGAATTACTTGAGAGGCTGTTTTTTCAGCCAATGCATTTATTGTTCCCATTCGCAATGCAACTGGAGCATTTGTAAGTACAAAACTACCTCCTGCATCTGCAACAGATTCTGATGTTTTCCACGCAATGGATTGATCGTCTAAAGCACCGAAAATTATTCCTTTTTTTCCTTCTAAAATTTTATGTGACATTTGTAAATATTAAAATTCAAAGATACATTTAATTCATCAATTGCTTGGCGTGGGCAATGGCAGTTGATGAGACTTGATTTCCTGAAAGCATAATTGCAATTTCCTCAATTCGAGCTTCTTTGTCTAAGGGAACTAGATTGGTTAGCGTCTTGTTGTCAAGCTCCTGCTTAAAAACTTTAAAATGGTAATGACTTTTTGCAGCTACCTGAGGAAGGTGGGTGATATTAATGACTTGAAGTTTTTGCCCCATGGTAACCATAAGCTCGGCAATACTATCGGATATTTTTCCAGAAACGCCTGTATCTATTTCATCAAAAATCAGTGTTGGGAGTTTGATATAGCTCGATAAAATTGCTTTTACTGCAAGCATAATTCGTGACAATTCCCCTCCTGACACAATTTTCTTTAGCGGTTTAAAATTGCTGCCTCTATTAGATTTGAATCTAAAGTGCAAGTGATCTAAACCATTACTCAGAAAAGATGTTGAGGGCTCTAAATCTATTTTAAATTCAGCATCATTCATTCCCATACGAGAAACCAAGTCATCCAACTCATTTTCGAGAATTTGCACGGCCCCTTTTCTCGCTTTGGTAAGCTGAACTGCCAAGCTAGCCATAGATTTTTCAAGTTTACTTTGCTTTGTTAAAAGTTTGTTCAACTCCTCATCCATGTTTAGCGACCTATTTAGACGAGCTTCCAACTGTGACTGGACGGTGATCAGGTCCGAAATAGAATTCACCTTGTGTTTTTGCATTTGACTGTTTAGTTCATCAAGCTTAGTTTCAAGATTTTCTAATTCTTCTGGGTTAGACTCCAAGTTTTCAAATTGAAATTTACATTCGCTTAAAAGGTCTTCTGTTTCTGCTAAAATGTTACTAAATCGCTGTTCCATGGTAGTAAATTGACCTGTTTTATCTGCAAGACCAGAAGCGAGACTTCTCAATTTTAACAACTGGTCCAAAAGACCTACCGCTTCTGTTTCCATAATTCGAATCCCTTCGGCCAAGGTAGTTTGAAGGTAGTCTACATTGGAGAGTGCACTATGCTTCTGCTCCAAGTCTTCTTGCATACCTTCTTTCAAATTTAATTTGAGAAGCTCTTGATATAAAAAATCATCCAATTCATAAGATGCTTTTGCATTTTCCGCATCCAATTTAAGCTGTTGGTAAGACTCCGATATACTTTTATACTCCTCTCGTGTTCTTTTATACTTACTGAGGGTTTCTTTATTATTTGCCAATGCATCAAGGAGCTGAAATTGATATTCGTTTTGAAGCAAACTAACCGTGTCATTTTGCGAATGTAAATCAATCAAATGCAGGCTTATTTGTTCCAAAATACTGAGGTTCACCGGAGTATCATTGATAAATGCACGGGATTTCCCTTGTGGTAAAATTTCACGACGCAACACAGTGTAGTCGTCATAGTCGACGTCTAAAACATCAAAAAGGGGTTCTAAATTGTATTCTTGTATTTGGAATGAAGCCTCTACAACACACTTCTTACTGGGGTCAAGAAGTGAAGATAAATCAGCTCTTTTACCTAAAACAAGTGACAGACCCCCGAGTAAAATTGATTTCCCTGCCCCTGTCTCACCTGTAATACAGGTCATGCCAGAAGAAAAAGAAGCTTCCAGCTCTTCAATGAGTGCAAAGTTTTTTATTGTAAGCTGTTTTAACAAGGCTTTAGGAATAATTAATTTAAAGAAATAAAGATAGGAATAATAAAAAAATCAAGCCTTAATTTGTTTCCATCTAGACCCAAAAAAGGGTGCTATTTTTTTAAGTACTGCTTCTGTTTCCTTAAAGTTAACTTTAGGGCCTTCTTGAAATAAATTCACAATCTCTTCAACTTTGGCATCAAAAAAAATTTGAAGTAAAAAGGCATTGGGTCTTCGGAGAAACAAAGGCTCTAATAGCTGAATGGCTTTCATAATGGCCTCCTTACCCTCCAAAGGTTTGGTGGTCATTTGATCTAAACCAGCTCTGTGATATGCATAAAGTGCTTGACGGTATTCTCTAAAAGTATTTGCTCTGAGATTATCTATGATCCAAAAACGATTTCTAGAACCATCAGAAGGTTTCCATCCTTTTCGTGAAGTTACTTGTGCTAAATTGACGACCTGAAGTGCCTGTTCGTAATATACACTTCCCCCATTTTTGATAAAAGTGTCTGCATCTAAACCGATAATGACATAGGCATAAAAACTAAGAAGAGAAACCAAATTGGATTCAAAACTTGACTCATTAAAAAAGAGTGGCTGAAATTCTTGATAGCTGAAAACGATATCTCGATCTAAAAAGTTGAGTACGGAAGTATCGTAATTGGAATCAAACACAGGACGCTGAGATTGAACTTGTAATGTCGCTTCAAATTGATCATTACTATAATTAGTCAAGTTAAACACAAAGGAACAAGTAATTTTCTCTTGTGGCAGTAAGTCTTGGTTGGTCCATACCTGAGTATTTAAAAACTCATTTAAAGAACGTTCCAAGGTTTTGAATATTTGCTGATTGGTTTGGTTGACTAAATCAGAATTTACAATTACTTGGGCATTTAATTCTTGAGCGCTAGATGAGTAGATGGAGAGGAGAAAGACAAATAGGGTAACTAAGTTTTTCATAGGGTTAAGATTTGTTCAAATATTCTTTGGGCACATTCAAGTTTGGATTGTAATGGATACGATTCAGCTTTAAAATCAGCGTG
>Ga0228658_1000628_pt1 | contig 11106 bp, 33 predicted proteins | sample 71DmetaG_FD_183040 | JGI IMG/M metagenome (GOLD analysis project Ga0228658, IMG submission 183040) | Seawater microbial communities from Monterey Bay, California, United States - 71D | ecosystem: Environmental > Aquatic > Marine > Coastal | place: USA: California | collected 2016-10-18 | reverse complement strand
TCCATGAATTCAATCTTTTCAATTCCACCGTGTTCTAACACGACATCTTCTGCTTCATCTTTAGAATCAGCGACCACTTCATAATCTACTTCTACCGTATAGAATCTTTTGACTCTAAATTTTTGCTTACCGATATCCTTGTGTGGATCATCTTTTTTGTAAGTTCCATCTATGATTTTTATTTCTTCTGACATATCAACTTTCTCCTTTATTTTCTTTATTCTTAATAATAGCACGGATTACCATATCGTCAACCGGCCTATAATTCTTCCGCAATTCCTAGTATTTCTGCCAATCCAAAGAATACTCCAACAGCCTGTAATACCATATCTCCTGTGATCCATAACCCATAACAAGCACCAAATCTCAATATGCTCTTCATTATCGAGAACATGAAATGCCTGTTAGATTTAGATTCCTTTGGTTGCATTAATACATCTCCACGTCACCGTCTTGATAAATTCTTAGGAATTCCTTTGCTCCTGCCTTTGCCACACATACTCGACCTGCTTGTGATGGTGAATCACCTTCTGGCCATTTGTTTATATGAAATTTTCTTGTCGCTTGATCCCACTTTCCTAATGGTATATCATTCATATGTTCATCTGTAGAGTTTAGAATCTTATCAACACCCACTGATGATACAACTGCTTTGATAATATCTGTATTGAGCATTTGGGCATAATATTTCTGATGTTCAACCTGTCCATCTAGGTATTCTGATCTGCTGAACTTGGTCTGAACAGGCTTCTTATCTGACTTGATATTTTTGAATGATCTTTTAATTGTAATTGCCATTATTTGACACTCCTTTTTAGGTCATCTCTATTATTAACAAACACTCTAACCAATCTTGAAACATCTACTGATTCTTCTTTTAATGTTTTAGGATTAGTGAAAATGACTCTGCTAGAATTTACTTTCAAAACATTGTCACCTTTATCGTCTACCACAACTGCGTCGTCTGTGTTCTTTCTCCAATCGTGTGAACTATATTCTGTCATTTGTCTCCTTCAATTTATCAACTATTTTTTTCTGTTCATTATCATAACTCATAGAATACCAATGATATAACATTCCGATTGGAATTAATAGACCTAGTATTGGTAAAAAGAGTTCTTTCATATCAAAATAGATGAATATTTTTATTACAAATATCATCGCCACTACAAGACCTGCACCTTTCAAAACCCATTTGAAGTTTTTCTTGCCGTCTTTGTATATCTCTTTCAATATCCAATTCAATCTATTCATCTTGCTCCTTGTGTTCTTCGTTGTAGGTCAATTCAATATCTTCTTCTGATATTTCCTTTGCTCTTTTATCTAATTGTTCTTCCCAAGTCCTTTTGATTCCATACATATAAGGACCGTTCGCCGGTGGTTGTCCTGGCCAATACTTGTAGAATAAATCTGCTGGATCTACTCCTTCGGCATAACAATCACCAACTATCTTTTTAATCTTATCTTGATGGGCAGACCCACTTCTCCAAACACCATGATCATCTGAATACTCATATGTCCAGTCATGATGTTTCAGTTCGGTTTCTAAAGCCATTTTAATAAACCATGGTTTCAATTTTCTCTCCTTAACCAAAGTTGACATTATTCTATCTCCGATAATTTTTGTATCAATAGATTCTTAATAGCATCTTTGAATTCATCATCAGTGATAGTCTTTTCTGATAATGGTATCATCACATTTGGATCAGGAAATACCTTGTCCTGCAACTGCTTCACAGATACTGACAGGTAGATCAACAGAGCCAAGATGGATAAGTTGATTACCAAATTAATCTTATTTGTCATTATTCTCCTTCCTTTGCTTGAATATAGATTGTAATGAATCCACTAAACAGACCTATGGCTGTGAATATAAAAAATCCTAACCAATTGTCGTTCATCGGAATACCATCGTATCCACCATCAATACAACCAACCGCGAATATCATTGAAAATATAAATGCCGTTCCAAAAAATGTCTGCATTATTTCCCCCTCGTTATATCTGCTTCAATTTCTAAAGCGGTATCAATTTGAGAATATAAAGGTTCTCTTTCGTCTTCTAGCGGAACAAAATCAAAGGCATATTCATCGCCTATTGGACCGTTCATATTAACTCCACCATCTCTATCAATAGAATTGAAGAAACTTCTTAAAAGAATGTGGAAAGCATCTGTGTCTCTCTCGTCCTCAAATACTACGAAAAGACTACCATGAACCATTTCTGCTCTTTTAACTCTAGAATCCGTTTTAACGAAATCTAATATTTGTTTTTCTATTTTGTATATCATATCATTTCCTTTGTTATTATTCATAATAACATGGATTACCAATCCGTCAACCTACGAAAAACCTATATTCTATGCGGTTAATTTCGCAATAGAGTCTTCTATTTCGTAGATTTCTTCTTCTATTTTCACCATTTGAACAGGTCTTTGCTCAAATTCTAGCATATCTTCTAGAAGAATCTTTTCTTGCTCCAAAGATCTTATTTTATCTTTGGTGTCTTTCGACATTGTTTTAATAATAGTCATAATTTATTTCCTCCACTTCTTCGGTCTCCTCACCCCAACCGTCATCATCATCTCCAAACAATTTGAATTTTTGATCTTTCTTACATCCGCACCTACCACATTTTGTAGAGTCAGCATCCATTGGACCGTGTTCACAAGATGGACACATCCACTCGTCTTCCCATGGTTGTCTTTGTTCTTCGTCTTCTAGTGTCTCCAACATATCATCAAAGTCATAATCTGGCATATTAAAATCCTCCTTCGGTTATTGCTCTTTGAATTGCTATTTGTTTTCCTTCTTCAGTCTTTCCTTCTTCTGGTGTGTACCTATAAGTCCAATCCAGTGTGTCATCATCTGCATAATGACCTCTAGGAAACTTTTTACCATTAACTCTCACCAACCAACCTGCGACATTGGTACAAGTCAATTGATCTTCATAAGGTAGTATCCTATCCCAATAATCATTGTCTGTCCATTCGGCTGTAATTTTTAACGGCAATCCTTGTTTAGATATTTTTTTCATTACCACATCCTCTCTGTCTTTGGTACATTCCATAAAGCATAACCAATCCTAGTTTCATTATCTACCAGGTAATGGATTGCTTCTGTCTGATCATCTCCTACCCGCAATCCCACAAAATTATCTATGAACCCGACTTCTTTATCTTTAAAGAACACAGGACCAGTCTCAGGCTTTTTAGGAATAGTCCAACCATCTTGTCTCATATCGTTTTCCTGTTTATCACTTAACCAAATATCCATTATAATTTTTCTCCTATTTCAAATCCTCTAAATCTAAGGAACCTAGGAAATCTAAGACTCCATTCATCTTTAGCATTTTGATTCTGTGTTATGGCATCTGCTCTAACTTCTACAACTTGCCCTATCAATTTGTCTTTGGCTGTCCAATATGTTTCTCTATCTGTATCTGTAAGACCGGATCCTACATTCGTTTTAATAAACTTGCCATCGTCTGTGCCCTCAACTATAAGAGCACCTAGTTTGCCTACATTACGACCTGTGCCCTCTTCTGTGTCTACGACTGTCAATGATACTTCTATAAAAGGTTTAACCTTCAACCATCCTGTGCTTCTCTTACATTCATAGATACCGCCTATGGGTTTAACCATTATGCCTTCGAATCCTCTATCTATACACATCTTGTTATAGTCTGCGAATTGTTTCTGTCCATCTGCATCACTTAAATTGATCCTCACAGACTCAACCACATTAATGTTTGGACCAAACTCGTATTTGTCTAACCATTTCTTTCTTTCAGTGATGGGATCAACACAACTGCCGTCCATAAAATTATAGAGTGGCATACAATCAAATAAATTAAGTTTGGCATCTTTTGTCTTTGCTCCACCTTTTCTGTGTATCTCTCTCATAAGAGTTTGGAAGTCATCACTCATGACCTCACCATCAAATACCATAGACTCTGACATCTGGTCTAACATCTCATCAAATTGCTTATTGATTTCAGGAAAGTTAGACAACTCTTTTCCGTTCCTACTGAATAATTTCACTTCATCTTTGTCTACATCACATATGACAATGACTCTAACTCCGTCAAGTTTGGGTTCTATCAGCATCTCTCCTACCATTTTCTTCTCGTGTTTGGCAGAGTCTGTGGCCAACATACAATCAAACACAGGAACCTTCATTGTAGAAAATTTGTTCACAGTCTTGTGGGTCATTCCACATCTTAGATCTTTGATTAAAATTCTTCTGTACCAATCATTCCATTCTTCCATTTTAGAACTATCACACAATACCTGTATGGTATCCTTCATGGCATTGCCTGTTAAAGACCTAGACTCCAAACTTCTAAGAATATCATCAAAGTCTGATTGGGTTATGCCTGGACCATCTTTTTTAGCAACTGGAACCTTTTGAACACCAAATGTTCTAAAGCCGTCTAAGGCCGCTCCTATGCCGTTAAAGAATCTAATATTTTCTGCATCGGACTCTCTTTTAATAATTGCTTCTTTCTTCAGTCTAGAATTGTCTGCTTCTAGTTCTTGTATCACTTTCCATGGTTGCATATTATATCACCTTCATTAAGATTATAACTTGAATCACTAATATAGCAACCGGTAGGATTGTTCTTACCAATTCCATTGTGTGGTTATATTCATCAAGTTTTCTTTCTAGTTTGTTTCTTTTCTTTTTCATATTATTTGTCCTTCATAAATCTATGATTACCTATCATAGCGGTTTCGTTGTAGATCTTACCCCAATTTGGATTCGCGATGTGTGGGTTGTAATAGAACACCGCACCGTGAGTTGGATCATTGCCATAGTCTCCGTTCATTATAAACAGAGCGACATGGATTGAATCTCTCCAAGCCGTCATATTCTCTGGTATCACTTCACCGTTCATATAGGTTGCCCAAATTATATCCTTCTGTCCATCACACCACCAACTGAATTGGCATCTGTTTTTTCTTGGATAGTAAATTCTATCTTCATCTGCTAGGGTTGGATCTTTCTTTGTCTTCCAACTTTCCCTAACTGGTCCTTGATGCACCACTCCACATATAGTATCTGGAAATCTCTTATCTTCAATTCTGTTCATGACCACATGGCCTATCGCAATCTTGCCCACCATTGGTTCTGCTCTACCTTCAAAGTAGATGTTCTCTGCCATACATTTTAATTCTGTTTCGTTTACACTCACGCCTGTTTCAACTTCATAGGACATAGCAAGGGAGGCCATAACCGCCCTCGCTGATTGTAATACGAATTCCAATGTCCCTTGCATTATATGATTTCCTTTGCAGGTTCCCAATCAATACCATTGTCTGAATATTGCCAAGTACCTTTCATGAATAAAAACAAATGACCAACATTTTTTCTCATATTGTCCTTGTGCCAAGATAAATTAGATTCAATAACATCACCAAATCCATCTACATATTCATAATCTTCTTTTCTAAAACTTGGAACCAATGCAGGTGAATCAACTGCCTTAATGGCATCTTCTTTAGTTGGATATTTGTTTAATAGGATCTGAGCCATTGCTGAATAACTAGATTTCCAACTTGTTTCTACGGCAACCACATTATCACTTCTATCAATGTATCCTACCATGATATCGTTTTTATTTGTATAGTCTATTTTTTGCATATCAACTTCTCCCTTTTATTATTATTAACAATAACACGGATAGGGTATCCGTCAACCTAGGATAATCTCAAAATGGCACTATATGTAGTATCGACCATTTTCTTCGACACAAGATGTAGTACCATTCAAATTTTCTCCTTAATTCTTACGATTTTTTTTGGTTTTTTTGGCGATAAAATATTGTGAATATGTTCTTCGTCAAATCCACTCATCTTTCGCCATTTACCGTTTACTAGGACCTTCCACATATATGGCGGTCCGTTATATTTTTTTATATGTTCCACTGAATAAATCCTGTGATAGTCATGATACCTAATACTGAACCTACGGTCCATGAACCAAATATCATACCATCATAAAATGATTTACCAATTGCAATCGCTTTATCCATCATCCTCCTTAATCTAATAATTTCATATAGGCATCTGGATAATGCTCTATGAACCAATCAACACCTTGTCTGACCGTGTCCATCTCTCCTAATGCTTCTGCCCCTTTGATACAATCATAAACCGCAATCGCCGTTGGCTGTAAGGTTGCTTTCTGACCTGAGTAAGGGTTTTTTATTTCTACAGGTTCAGTATCAATAATCTCAACTTCAAATGGTGGGTTAGGTTCTTTCATTATCTTACAATCCCTTTCTTCATTATTTGATGTTGATCTAAAGCATCCGGAAAAGGCATCTTAACATCCTTGTCCTTCTCATCATTTAACAAACCTAAATCATAGATTCTATCTACGATCCATTCATCTGGCATACCTGTTCTCGCCTTCATAACACCATATGGCATCTCTCCTGAATCCATATAGTATCCAAACAAGTCTTCATAGACTTCTGAACCATACTCGATATCATCTAATGATGAAACATCGTGTCTGTCTAATATTGTTTTCACTTCATCGTACTCTGTCTTCATATTGTCTCCCTTCTTATGTTAATAATTTGAACTGGCTCCTTCATGCTGTCATAGAACTCCTTGAGAACTGTCTTGACATCATATTCTGTGTCTACTTCTACAAGACTGAATCCTCTATTCTTAGAATTGTCGTCCTTGTAGTCACCTCTCTCTTTGGTGTATCTCCAATCTATCCTTACCATTATTCGTCTCCTCCATATCCATAATCTATTCCATCCAGGCTAGGATAAATGCCATTGAAAACATCTTCAATATATTCTTCTAATGAACATATGATCGCACCATCATAAACCGCCTCGCTCCAGGGTTTTTGATACTCTGGATATTGATCTGATAGTATCAATTTGAAACTATTTTCTTTGTCTGACACTAGGCCGCCTTTCTTTCTTTTTTCTGTTCTAACATTCTTTTCAAGATGTCGATGTGTTCAAGGATAGCATAATTTTCTAAAGGTTTGAACTCCTTGTCAAATACTTCCTTGCCAGCATCTGTGTATCTGCTTTCAACATAGAACCAACTCAACTTGGGTTTGCCTAGGTAGTCAGTCTCACCTGCTTCTTTCATTAGGTACACATATTGTTCTCCTGAACGGAAACCGTTCTCAATGTATTCGGCCTCATTTTTGTAGACCTTGTATCCACAATCCTTCTCGCCTCTGTCTCTGCCATAATAACAATTTTGAACTTCATGCAAAGGATTTGATCTATCATCAAAATCAATCTGCTGACCTACCATGTATTTCCATGATGATGCGTCACCCAATTTGATTGCTTCTGTGACCTTCTTAGAGTCTTCCCAATGCTCACAAAGGGTATATCCTAGTCCACCTGGATAACCGTCCCAATGTTGGTATGATGCTATGATCCTACCGCTCTTCTGTTTAATTCCTATTCTTGCTCTAGTCGCCATTATACTTCCTCCCCTGTATATTCGTTGATTTGATAATTGTGGATTTCTAAAACTTTTTTCATATTCTCCACAGCCTCCAACCTATTTGTTCTTGTTGGAAAACTATCATCGGACAGGTCCAACTTTATCTTGTTGAACAAGTCTAATAATTTCTTAACTTCTCTACCAGTAAGATGGTCTGTTAAATTGTATCTAAATTTATCTGACATCTAGTCTGCTCTGCTTTCTGCATATACAGTCAAACCATATTTTCTAAGTTCATCTCTGAATGCCTCACAGGCTTCTTCTTTGATGCTCATCGATTGAGTGTGGCTGTATTGGTGATCTTGTGGCATGATATCATAATAAGATATTCTGTATCCGCCTCTGAATCCACTGTCTCCAACTCCTGCTTTCTTCATGAAAGAAACAAATCTGCCTCTTGCAGGATGGATTGAAATACTAGCGAAACCACAATACATTGGTTCACCGTGTTTTTTTGTAAAGGCGTCAACGGCTTCAACTGCCTTCTTTTTAGCATTCAAGAACATATCTGCTGGATGAATGCCTTCTGCATTAAATTTAAGTAGGTCTTTATTTTCTTCTATCATATTCAACTTTCTCCTTTGTATAGTTTCAGTATAACATGGATGGTAATACCGTCAACCTACAAAAAACCCCCGTAATCACTTATGAATTTAACCACTTTCCTAGGAAATCTGGTCGTCTATCCTTCTTTGCAGGTGTGTGACCTAGGTAATTGTATCCTTCATTCACTACCTTTGGAATACCTTGTCCTATGTCAATAACCCAACCCATTGGTCCTTGAATCTTTGCTTTGCCTTTATATGTTTGACCTCTCTCGTTTTCATAATAGATTGTATCACCTATTTGGATCTCATCAAACAATTCATCTTCCCAAGTTTCTTTTACCTTTGGCATTATATTTTCTCCTTGAGTGTATGGATAGGATCATCTTCATATGGTTCCATTGGCAACTCGTTGTCTGCTTCTAACTCGTACCACTTGTCTTCTATTGTTTTATATTCTTCTATCAGTTCCGATGGTTCCATGTTATGAAAACCTTTGAACCCACCTTCTAAGATATAAGTTAGAGTATCATAATCGCCTTGTCCGTAGTCAGTAAAGATACCTTTCATCTCTGCCTGTAGGCATCTCTCTGCCATAACATAATGACTCAACTTCATTGCTCTATCATCTTCATATAAAAGATCGTCCTGCTTATCAAATACGATTTCTAATAATCTAGTTCCCATTATACTTCCTCCGTTTCAATATGTTCTCTATATTCCCAATCTTCGTTGTCAACTTCGCCCTCACCGTTGTAGGCTATGTCATAAGCCTCATCCTCGTCCTTGGCTTCTACTATGAAAGTCTTTTGAACATCATAACTCAGAACGACTGAGAATTGTTTTTTACCTGACATTATACTTCCTCCCCTATATTCATTGCTTGACCTTTCACATACTCATGAACATCTTCTTTTTCTGCTTCTTGTTCCGCTTCGTACTCCGCCATTGATTCCGTGATGTTGAACATCTCATCTAGGGTAGAACCTATGCCGTCCTGCCAAAAGTCATCTGTTGATTTGTAATCGCTTGGAGCATAACAATCATCTGAACCGTTATCCCACTCACCCATGAAATCACATCCACCTTCGTAGTAGTAGGCCTTGATTGATACATCCTGCTTCTTCTCTGAACTACTGATTATGAATTGTTCATAAGCATTAATTGGTGGTGACCAGGCTGAACTGAATCCGAATGATATAGTAGATGTCAGGCTCATCTTAGTCTTGCCTGCTTCATTATACTGTCTGTCCACACCATAGAACTCGTTGCAATCCCACTTGGTACCCCAATTTTCTACTCTCCAATCATACCAGTTATCAAAGCCTTCAATCATCGGCTGTGGCTTGTCTGCTGATGAACTGGGTGATGTCGTGTCGTCTAATTGCTTGGGCATTGGATGGAAAAAATTAAGAAGTCCGTCTGTGTCTTTTTCTTCTTTTACAATTTTCTCTATCTTGTCTATCACAGAGTTTGGCCCTGTGATAGTAATTTGATTATCGCACCAATTTGGCATTATGCACCTACCTTATCTTTGATAGGTGTTAGATGAGATCCTGGAACATTCCATCTTTGGCCTCTATCTGTTCTAACCAAAATATATTTGATTTTAATTTTATCAATAGTACCTTTTTCAATAACATTATGTCTGCCTTTAAAAGATACTCTATCACCAATCCTAAAAGATTGAGCGTCTTGATAGTGTAATTGGTTTCTTCTCAACTTGACAGCATCAACCACTGAATTCAAATCTTCTGATTCCAATTTGTATATTTCTGATATTATGTTTTTTATTTTATTATTCAACTTATCCTCCCTTGTTATTATTAATTCAGTATAGCATGAATGGTAATACCGTCAACCCCCTAATTTTCCAAGTAAATCTCTTGGTTTTTTAAGGCCTGCTCTATTACAAATCTCGGTGATCTTGTGTGAACATAGAATACAGAAGCATTCATTTCATCACCATCTACGACAGCATCAATACCTTCATATTTCAATGCCTTTTCAATGTCTGGAACAATGCTTCTATCTATATCGTTATCCGAGTCACCCAAATCATCTACCTGAAAGGTGTGCATATGGTTTTCATATATTGTCATTATTTTAATCCTCCTAATTTTAATATTGAATCTTTTGTTATTTGATATCCTTCTTCGTGTGCCGATGCTCCCCAACTGCCTTCTTCTGTTTTCTGTATAACCTTGTCAGTCAATATCACACCTTTATAGATTTGGCCTGCGATATTGACTTCCTCGGCTGGAGCAATAAGCATGAAAACACTTGTTATCAATCCTGTTATACTCATCTAAATTTGTTCTCCAAATGTAATAAATGGTCTTGGCACCATTCTTCTAGTTCGTCTGCATATGGTTTATATTCTTTAAATGTAAATCCCATTTCAATTGCCATCTTTTTAAACTTGTGAGCAAAGGATGTGGGAGGCATTAAAGCATCATCACCGTTCCAAGAACAGACACCTTCTGTGAAATTACCGTTTTCATATTCTTCAATGAAATTATCATACAGATCATCTAATGTTGAAATATGAAGATCAGTTATCATTAATAATTTTCTCTTTCTTTAAAACTATACCATGGAGTCTCATATCCGCTTGGTCTATGCTTTGGACCAACAATACCAAAATCCCAATGATTCCGATAATCAACTTCACATACTATTTTTTTAAATATTTTTCTCGCTCTATCCAAAGTCTTAAATGGACCTGCGACATCTGAAGTAGAAATAAGTTCATATCCATCACCTGGTACATGACCCATATTCATTTCAGTAATATAAAATCCTTTTTTAATCATGAAAGGATTTACATCTTTTTTCTTTCTTGCTTTTTCTTTATACATATCAACTCCTTGATTCATAATAGAGCATAGCATGGATTTGGTAAGCGTCAACCTGGGTCAAATTTGGCCTATATATAATGTAGGCAAAAAAGTCTAATGATATCAATGACTTACAACGCCTTTGAACGGCACTATATCTTGTATTGGAAATTTTCTATGGTACTATATGTAGGAGAACTACTTTTTAGGTTTGACTATTTTAAAT
>Ga0228658_1000627_pt1 | contig 11107 bp, 13 predicted proteins | sample 71DmetaG_FD_183040 | JGI IMG/M metagenome (GOLD analysis project Ga0228658, IMG submission 183040) | Seawater microbial communities from Monterey Bay, California, United States - 71D | ecosystem: Environmental > Aquatic > Marine > Coastal | place: USA: California | collected 2016-10-18 | reverse complement strand
AAGAAGACGTCAACTAAGCTTAGTGTTGGCAGGAAAACTTTCTCCAAAAGAAGCAACAGAACTAAAAGCTTTATTTGATTAGTTTGTTAATGCGGGGACATATATATAAAAAAAAAGTAGCTGTTTATCTTTTAGTCTTTTTAATTTTTATTAGCTGCTTTGATTCCGCAAAAAATCAAAACCCAACACAGCAAAAAGTTAACATTAGTATACTTGGGACTGTTCAAGACGGAGGAATGCCACATTTAGGTTGTGAAAAATCATGTTGTAAAGATTCTTTTGAGAAGGGATTTTCTAAAAAGCGCGTTGTTAGTTTAGGTATTTCAGATTTTAAAGAAAACAAAAACTATTTGATCGAGGCTTCCCCTGATATTTCATTCCAATTAAATGATTTTTTAAAAAATGGAAAAAAAAACCTTCACGGAATATTTATTACTCATGCTCATATAGGGCATTATTCTGGCTTAATTAATTTTGGAAAAGAGGTTTTAAATTCTTCGAAAATGCCATTATACTTGATGCCTAAAATGACAGAGTTTATTTCATCCAATGGCCCTTGGAGCCAGTTAGTAGAACAAAAAAATGTAGAATTAAAAAAAATTTTTAATGAGAAAGAAGAAAGATTAACTAAGAATTTATCAATAATTCCTTTGAAAGTTCCGCACAGAGATGAATATTCTGAAACCGTAGGATTTAAAATTATTGGTCCAAATAAATCAGCACTTTTTATTCCGGATATTGATAAGTGGGAGAAATGGGATAAGTCGATTAAAAAGCTTGTTGCTCAGGTTGATTACGCCTTTTTAGATGGAACCTTTTATGACGCTCAAGAAATTAATAACAGAGATATTTCAGAAATCCCTCACCCTTTTATTATTGAAAGTTTAAAACTCTTTGAGGATTTAAATAAGCTAAATCGAAATAAAATATATTTCATTCATTTAAATCACACCAATCCAGCTAATAACAAAAAGTCTAAAGCTTATAAATTAATTATTTCAAAAGGACTTAATGTAGCTCAGGAGGGAAGTAACTTTGAACTTTAATTACATAGCACAGCTCATATCTAAGCCACAGCACTGAGGGGATTTAATCTTTCCCTCACATGACGGACATTTAGATACTTGAACTTGGCTGCCGTCTTCTAATGAAATATAGCCATTTTCTAGTGGGACATCACATTTACCACATGAAGCATTAACTGACATTCCACACTTTTCACACGAATAAGTTTCCATAATTTAAATTTTAATTATTCTTCAATACAATAATCATCCCCAATTTGTTTCAATAAATATACGGTTTTATCAACAGAAACATCACCATATACTCTTCCGGCGTCCACATCAGAACTTCCAGTTGCATCATCAAGAATCAAGGCAAAGAAATATTTTCCGTCTTTTTCATATTTTCTATCAATTTTACCACAATTATATGTTGATTTTCCACATGAAATAATAAATAAAATAATAACAATAGCTTTTTTCATTTTTCTAAATAAGAAATCTGATTTTAAAGACCCAAAATTTTATTTATATCGTCAATATTTGTTTCTTTTCCAGCAAAATCATCAAAGGCTTTTTTAGAAACTTCAATTATATGATCATTAATAAATTTCGACCCTTCTCTGGCTCCTTGTTCCGGGGATTTAATGCAGCATTCCCACTCAAGAACTGCCCAACCATCAAAATTATATTGACTGAGTTTTGAAAAAATACTTTTAAAATCAATTTGTCCATCACCAGGGGATCTAAATCTTCCTGGACGATCAATCCAATCTTGATACCCTCCATAAACCCCTGATTTTCCAGATGGGTTAAACTCTGCGTCTTTTACATGAAACATCTTTATATGCTCATGGTAATAATCAATGAATTTTAAATAATCCATTTGTTGTAAAATAAAATGACTAGGATCATATAGAATTTTAGCACTAGAATGATTGTTAGTTGCTTGTAAAAACCTTTCAAAGGTTACACCATCATGTAAATCTTCACCAGGGTGAATTTCGTAGCAAACATCGACCCCATTATCTTTACAATGGTTTAAAATGGGAGTCCATCTATTGGCCAACTCTTTGAACCCAGCTTCAACAAGTCCATTAGGTCTTTGTGGCCATGGGTAAATCGTATGAAAAAGAAGAGAACCAGAAAATGAAGCCATTACGTTAATTCCTAAATGTTTACTAGCCAAAGCCGCATATTTCATTTGTTTCATTGCCCATTTTGTTCTCTCATTAACATTTCCATGTAATTCTTTTGGAGCAAACGCATCAAACATTTTATCGTATGCATAATGAGAAGCTACTAGTTGCCCTTGCAGATGCGTGGATAGTTCAGAAATTTCTAATCCTTCAGAGTTTACAATGCCCTTAATTTGGTCACAATATGTTTTACTTTCACCAGCTTTTTTAATATCTATAAGTCTTTCGTCCCAAGTTGGGATTTGAACAGCTTTGTAGCCTAATCCTTTAGCCCATTTACAAATATTTTTAAGGTTATTAAATGGCTTTTCATCTCCAACAAATTGAGCTAAGAAAATAGCGGGCCCCTTTATAGTTTTCATAGTTATTATTTATTAAGTTCTACCCAAATATTACCCTTTGAGTTAGATTCAAGTGATTTTTCAATAAAATCCATTCCTCTAACTCCATCCTCTATTGGCGGAAATTCTGCCTTTTCAAAGGATTCGCCATTTATAGCTCTGGCTACGCCTTTATATATATTAGCCATAGCATCAAAAATTCCCTCAGGATGGCCTGGGGGTAATTTGGTCCCATCAAGTGAAATATTTGAATTATAAGCATGTCCAGGCTTCAAAACTTGAAGAGGTTGGTCGTCGCTTAATTTGTATAGGTAGTTAGGATTTTCTTGTTCCCATTTTAACGCTCCTTTACTTCCATAAACGTTTATTCTTATGTTGTTTTCCTCACCCGTAGCTATTTGACTAGATCTGATGATTCCTTTAGCATTATTTTTAAATCTTATTAAAATATTGGCATCAATATCCATTTGATTGTCATCGTATAAAGTGTTAAGGTCAGCGAGTAATTTTTCAACCTTCATTCCAGTGACTAATTCAACCATATTAAAAGCATGAGTTCCAATGTCACCCAAACAGCAACTAGAGCCAGATTTTTCCGGATCTAATCGCCACGTCGAAGATCTTTTGTCTTTATCGTGAATTATTGGATTTAACCAGCCTTGTAAATATTGCGCATCAACTCTTTGAATATTCCCAATAACACCTTCAGCTATCATTTTAGTCATTTGCCTAATCATTGGATACCCAGTATATGTATGCGTGACGGCAAAAACAGCATTTTTTTCTTTTTGTATTTTATATAAATCTAACGCTTCATCATATGTAGTAGTTAATGGCTTTTCACATATTACATGAAAATCATTTTCAAGTAATTTTTTAGCCATTGGATAATGAAGAAAATTAGGAGTTAGTACTGAAACAACTTGAATTCTTTCGTCAGAACCCAGCTTAGACTCTTCTTCAATTAAAGTTTCAAAGTCTTTATATATCCTTGACGTATTTAGTCCAATTTTTTTGGCAAACTCAATATTCTCTTCAATATTAGGGTTAAAAACGCCCCCAATAATTTCATATTTATCGAACATGTTGGCTGCTACTCTGTGAAGCACTCCGATTAGAGAATCACCACCACCACCAAGAATACCTAATTTAATTTTTTTATTCATAATTTTATTTATTTACGCAGTTTGTGGGATTCTATTCTTCTCCAAACTTTTTCTAAAGACAAATAATATTCCGAAAAGAAAGATTAATGCTAAAGGAAAATAGGCCATATTTCCAAGAGCTGCTTTTCCTGCAATTAATTCTGCAGCATCTTGACCAACACCTGCGGCCAAAGCAATTTCTTTTTCAGCGTCCAACCATGATCCAATTACTGGTTGCCATATTGAGGTAGATAGCATTCCTGCTCCACCAACAAGTGACATGCCTAATGCTCCAGTTTTTGGAATGTATTCTGAGACAAAACCAATCATTGTTGGCCAGAAATAACAAACTCCAAATGCAAATAAAATAGCCCCAAAATATATCATAGATCCCTCAGCAATACTCATGTAAAATACTGCTCCTGTTGTTAGAATTGCAGACATTAATAAAACACCTATAGGGTTTAATTTGTGAATAATTGGTCCGGCAAAATATCTTCCCAATGCCATAATCCCTGTTACCATAGCTAAAATTAGCATTGGATTAACACCAGAGTTACCTAAAATTCTTTCAATCCATTGTTGTGGACCAAACTCTGAAATAGCCGTTAGAGTCATGCAGGCAACAATTAATAAAAATAGTGGATTGAATAATGATTGAATGTTTACTGAAGTGTCAGTTTCGATATGCTCACTTTCAGGAAACTCTTCTTTAAAAAATAAGTATCCGTAGATTGCTGTTGGAATTAGCATTACTGCAATTTGTAGTTCCCAGCCCATTCCAAGATCAGACATGAACTTAGAAGTTAAAGCCCCAATTACAATTCCACCTGGAAACCACACATGAAATTTATTAAGCATTGCAGTTCTGTTTTTAGTATACATATCAGCAATTAAAGGATTACAGGCAGCTTCAACAGAACCGTTTGCAAATCCTATAAAAAATGAAGAAACTAAAAGTGTGGTAAATCCTCCTGCGTAGATTGTCATTACAAGTCCTATTACGTGAGATAAAAAAGCAATAATCATAAGTTTTCTAGCCCCTAAAAAATTATATAACAGCCCACCAATGACTGTTGCAACAGGGAATCCTAAGAATGCTAAGCTATTTACATAACCGAGTTGAGTGTCAGACAAGTTAAATTGAACCCCTAAGTCTGTTAATATTCCAGCTCTTATAGCAAAGGTCATTGCTGTCACTATTAAAGAGATACAAGCAGCTGTAAATAATTTATTTTTTGATATTGAATTGTCCATAATTATTTTTTGGTATTATTTAATTTCAAGATACTAACTTTCTTTCGAAAAAGAAACGCAATGAATCATTTAGCCTATAAAATGAATCAAAAAAACAAAGAAGGGGTTTTTTTAAGATAATCCTGATAACTTTCTAAATGCCCCCATTTTTTTCTCCCACTAGCCTCCAGAATCCTTACGCCGCTAATGTATACAAGCAGTACATAGGTAAAAAGAGGAGATATTAACGTAATATATTGCCAATCATTTAAAGATGAAAATGCTATTATAGATAAACCTAGCCAGAGGATTATTTCACCAGCATAGTTTGGATGTCTGGAATAAGACCATAAACCAGAACTTATAAATTTATCATTATTGGTGGGGTCATTTCTAAATTTTGTTTTTTGATTATCTGCTACTATTTCAAAAATTAAGCCAATTAAAAAAAACAATAAACCAACAAAGAATAATAGATTGATTTTCACACCACTCGCACTTGAAATAGCAGTAATTACACACGCAGAACATATTGAAACCCACATACCCTGAAGGGTCCAAGTCATAAAAAACCTAGATGCAGAGGTTTTAATATCATTAAATCGTTTATCTTCTCCAGCTTTGTGTATTCTTAAAAATAAAAAAGTACCAAGTCTTATTGCCCATATTATAACGCATCCCCCAAGAATAATATTTCCAAAATTTATTCCACTTTCAGCATATTGATGATATAGAACATAAGCAATAACAAACGTGTAAGTACAACTTCCAGAGATGTCATAAAATTTTTCAGTTTGGAAAAAATAAGCAGGTACAAATAAAATCCATTGAATTACAAAAGAATAAAAAATAGCATTTTTGACAATATCAATTTCTGTTAAGTAAGCAATTGAATATGCTAATGAGAAAGCAATAAATGAGAAAGCTAGGTGGATGAGATTTTTAATCATATTTAAATATAAAAAATATGTACTTATTTATTTGTTTCTATATGGTTTAATATGTTTTTTGAAACAAAATCAAAGGAATCTTGTATTAGCCAGTGAGAAGAATTAATTGTTTTAATAAGATGAAATGATTTCAAGTATTTTTTAGTTTCATCTACGGCCTTTTGTCCAATAGCCAAATCTTTTTTACCATAAATTAATAGAGTTGGCACTAAAATATCTCCAATTTTTCTTGTGCTTTTTAAGCTTGTTGCTCTGTACCAATGTAACGCCGACTTTAATGCGTTTTTCTCTCTAAATACAGACAAATAATTTTTAATTTCCAAATCGTCACTACTTCGCCATAGTATTTTTAGATTATGATAATTAAATATTTTAAAATAAAGTTCTGGTAAAAATCTTATTCTAAATAGTATCATGTAATAACTTTTCTTTTTTTGAATTTTATCGTTTGAAATAGCTTTACTAAACGCGTCAAGATGTGGAACTGAAAGTGCAGAGTAACTAATTATTCTATTTTTAAACATTGAGCTCATTACCCATCCAACTGCAGCTCCCCAATCATGTCCAACTAAATGAAAATTGGTTAATTTGAAAGCGTCTGCAATATCAATAATATCCTTTGTTAATTTATTAATCTTATAATCCTTAATCTTTGATGGTCTTGCGCCGGAGCTGTAACCTCTTTGATCTGGTGCAATAACTAAATAATTTTTTGAATCTAAGACTTTAATTAACTTGTGCCACATCCTTGATGTCTCAGGAAAGCCGTGAAGAAGAATAATAGCAGCTCCCTTGTTTTTCATTCTACTAGTCCTGCAAGTAAAGGTTAAGTTTTCTCTTGTTAAAACATTTGCAAATCTTTCACCATTTTTTTCAAAATATGTAATTTGTTTTTTACTCATTTATATAAATATAATTATTGTTTATAAAAATTCATTTGTAATTTTAACTTATGATTATTTCTAATAAAATTTACGGGTTTTTAAAAAAACTTAAAGTAAATAATAATAGAGAATGGTTTTCTGAAAATAAATCCACCTTTAAACTGTACCAAGCAGATGTAAAGAATTTTGGAGAGGAATTAAAAATTAGATTAAACAAGTTGGATAGTGTTGATCGCTTTAAGCTTTTTAGGATTTATAGAGATGTTAGATTTTCAAAAAATAAAACCCCATTTAAAACTCATTTTGGTTTGACATGGCATCGTTTAAAACCTCAAAATAGAGGAGGGTATTATTTACATATTGCACCAGGAAATAATTTTTTAGCTTGTGGTTTTTGGGATCCAAATCCAAAAGATCTTAAACGAATTAGGCAAGAAATTAGTTATGATGCTCATGAATTTAAAAATATTATTAATCATTCAACTTTTAAATCAGTTTGGGGAGAAATTAAGGGAATTGAATTAAAAACAGCTCCACGTGGATTTGAAAAAAATCATCCAGAGATAAAATTGATTCGAAAAAAGCAATTTATTTTTTCTATTGAATTTTCTAATAAAGAAGTATGTAATAAGGAATTTATAGATAAAGTAGAAAATGCTTTTAATAAAGCTCGACCATACTTAGATTACATGTCTGAATTATTGACAACTGATGATAATGGAGAATCAATCTTGTAATTTATTTTTGTACGTATGAATTTTTGATGTTTGTATTAAAGTTCATCTCCATAAACAAGATCAGTAATTCTTTTAATTTCATTTGTGTATTGAAAATTTGGATATGTTACTGTTTTAGAGTCCAAATCGACAACAATTAGTGACACCATACCTCCCCCACTATTTTGTTCAGAACTTCCTATTATTCTATTTGATGTATTGTCATAAACTAAATTCCAATCTACATTATGTTCTAACTCAATTATTTTAGTGATTGCTCCGTTAGTTGGGTCAACTTTACAAATAGATTTTCCTTGATCATAATAGCCATATAAAATTCCATTTATTTGAGAATTGGTTGGTGTAGTAATTTTAGGTTCTTCTTTTTCACAAGAAATAAGAAAAAAGACAGAAAATATAAAAAGGAAATTTTTCATAGCAATTGTATTTGGGTTATTTTTTACCAACTATTATTCTTTCAATTGACATATTTGTTGAGTATGTAATTTTTTTTGATAGACCCGTTTCACAATCAATGGTTATGAGTCCTTGTCCTCCATTTATTGAACTTATTATTTGGTTTGTAGAGGTTATATATTCAAGTTCCCAATACAATTCTTCAAATGGACCGTGTGATGGGGTTAAATCTCCATTTTCTAAATCAATAATATACAGGCGATTATCATCATTATTATAGCCGTAAATAATATCATTTTTACCAACTATTATTCTTTCAATTGACATATATGCTGAGTATGTAATTGTTTTTGATAGACCCGTTTCACAATCAATGGTTAAGAGTCCTTGTCCTCCGTTTATTGAACTTATTATTTGGTTTGTAGAGGCTATATATTCAAGTTGCCGATACAAATCTTCAAATGGACCATGTAATGAGGTTACATCTCCATTTTCTAAATCAATAACATACAGGCGCTCACCTTCATTATTAAAGCCGTAAACAGTCTGTTGATCTGATGCAGTCGGTTGTGTTAGAGCGGGTTCCTCTTTTTCACAAGAGACAACAAACAAGACGGAAAACAAAAAAATTAATTTATTCATTTTAATTATATCAATAATTTATTTATTAATATTAATTATAAATCTTTAGTATATTAAAAAATATTAGGTGTATTACAATACACTTAATTTTATAGCAACTTTAGAAATTTCAACCAATAGATGGGTAATTAAATCTCCCTATCATACTCATTCCACAGTAATGGAGTTTTCTTGTGGTTCTGAATTTGTAACCCTCTACAACTTTACTCCACTGTAACGGATTTAGCTAAATTTCTTGGCTGATCGACATTGCAACCTTTTTTATTTGCAATATGGTAAGAGAGTAGTTGAAGCGGAATGTTGGCCAAAATGGGGGCGATAAGTTCATCACAATTAGGAATTTCTATAATCTGATCAGATAATTTTTCGATTTCCTGATCTCCCTCTGAAACTACAGCAATTATTTTACCTCCACGCGCTTTGATCTCCATAATATTACTTACAACCTTATGATAATTTCCTTTTTTTGTAGCTATAACAACTACTGGCATATTTTTATCAATAAGGGCAATAGGACCATGTTTCATTTCAGCGGCAGGATAGCCTTCAGCGTGTATGTATGAAATTTCCTTAAGTTTCAATGCACCCTCTAACGCAATTGGAAAATGATATCCTCTCCCTAAGTAAAGAAAATTTTGGGAATCTAAATACTTTTCTGAAATAGATTCAATAATATCATTAGATTTTAAAACTTTTTCTATGGTTTTAGGCAAATTTTCAAGCTCTTTAAGTATTCTCAAATAACGCTTTTGATTAATAGTTCCAAACTTATTTCCTAGACTCAATGCCATTAATAAAAGAAGGCTTATTTGACAACTAAAAGCTTTAGTTGATGCGACTCCAATTTCCGAACCAGCATGGGTGTATATTCCTGTGTGAGTTTCTCTTGCAATTGATGATCCCACCACATTACATATCCCGTAAAGAAAAGCACCTTTTTCTTTGGCCATTTTAATAGCTGCAAGTGTGTCTTCAGTTTCACCAGATTGCGAAATAGGTATTACTATATCACCTTTATTAATAACTGGATTTCTGTATCTAAATTCAGAAGCATATTCAACTTCAACGGGAATTCTTAGAAGCTCTTCAAAATAATATTCAGCTAATAAACTGGAGTGCCACGATGTTCCACATGAAATAAAAATTATTCTATTGGCATTTTTAAATACTTCATAATGTTTTTTTAAAGAGGATATAGAAATTGGATGGGTGACTGAAATTAATCGTCCTCTAAAAGTATCAGTTATTGACTGAGGCTGTTCAAAAATTTCCTTCAACATGAAATGCTTATATCCACCTTTTTCAACTTCTTCAATATTTTGTTTAAGTTCTTGAACAAAGGGGTCTATTATGGAATCTTTTTCAATCTCTCTTACCGTTAATCCTTTTTCCAAGTTTACTATAAACATTTCATTATCGTTAAGATAAATACAACTTTTAGTAAATTCTAAAAAAGGAGTTGCATCTGAGCCAAAATAATATTCTGCATCTCCTACACCAATGGCTAATGGACTTCCAAGTCTTGCTCCAACTATTTCTTCGGGGTTATTTGAATCAAAAACTACAATTGCATAGGCTCCAACAACTTGTTTTAAGGCATAATAAACAGCTTTACCAAGTTTTACTTTTTTTGTTTTTTTAATGTCTTCAATTAAGTTTACTAGTACCTCTGAGTCAGTCTCTGAATGAAAAACATATCCTTTCTTTATTAAAACTTTTTTAATAGAATCATAATTTTCAAATATTCCATTATGGACAAGAGTAATCTCACCAGAATTTGAAGTATGTGGGTGAGAATTAGTCTTATTCGGAGGGCCATGAGTCGCCCATCTTGTATGTCCAATTCCTATACTCCCTTTTTTTTCATTTGAATTTGTAAAAAGATTTTCAAGGTCAGTAACTTTTCCTTTGGTTTTTTTTACTAATTTTTTTTCATCGAAAATCATGATACCAGAAGAATCATATCCTCGGTATTCTAGTTTTTTTAAACCATTGATTAGAATATCATATGCTGGTTTGTTTCCGATATAGCCTACTATTCCACACATTTAATTGTTTCTTAAAACCATTTGTACTTCATTTACTTTAAATCCTGATTTTTCATAAAAAGAAATATTGTCTTTAGAAGAGCTTAATACAATTTTATCACATCCCATATTTTTTGCTTCGGATGTTAAGTTTTGTATTAATTTAATTCCAATTCCTTTTCCTCTATGCTTTGAATCGACAGCAACATCCTCAATTAGCCCCATTTTTCTTGTTAGTTTTTCAATAATATGTAAGGAAGCTACCCCAACAATAATGTTATTTATCTCTACAACAATGAATATAGATTTAGGATTAGAAAGTGTTCCAATTATTGGAGGATTATTGTACCTAGGACTAAATGAGTTTACAAGAAGCTTTGTGACTTGATCTAGATCACTATTAATTAATCCACGTATTTTCATAAAAAAAACGAAAATAGCAAATTAATCGATAGTTACAATTGATTAATCTATAAAAAAGCATTTTTTATAGAAATTAAAAAATTATTTCTGAGGATAGAACTACATCGTATAATATAAGTTTAT
>Ga0228658_1000624_pt1 | contig 11136 bp, 10 predicted proteins | sample 71DmetaG_FD_183040 | JGI IMG/M metagenome (GOLD analysis project Ga0228658, IMG submission 183040) | Seawater microbial communities from Monterey Bay, California, United States - 71D | ecosystem: Environmental > Aquatic > Marine > Coastal | place: USA: California | collected 2016-10-18 | reverse complement strand
ATATTAGTATTAGTTCTACACTATTTAGGAAAAATTGAAATAAATAACATATCGAAATGATTTTGTATATTGTTTGAGAATTCACTGTAATTTTTAAACAAAATGGAACTCTCAAAGAAAATTAATTCCCTTAAAAAGTTAATTTTAATCCTATCTGCAATAGGATTTATGAGTTGTAATGACGAGTCCACTGGAAATAGTATTACAACACCTACAATGCCCTCTACTACAATTATGGAAAATTTTGGAAATCAAATCAATAGCGATTTTATGGGTCGCGTTGTCGACCCACAATATAATCCTATTAGTGGTGCAATGATTCAAATTGGAAATAGTACCACTGATACAGATAGTAATGGTGTTTTTATTTTAAAAAACATACAGGTTTATGAAAAATTTGCATACATAAAGGTTGAAAAACCTGGATTTTTACATGGTTCAAGATCACTAGTGCCAACTTCAGGTATTAATAAAGTTAAAATCATGCTTTTACCCCAAACTGTGACAGAAACTGTAAGTTCTGGAATTGCAGAAACGGTGAGTTTAGCAAATGGCGCTTCAGTTGATTTGGCAGGTGCCTATGCTAAATCCGACGGAACAGAATACAATGGAGATGTTCAAGTTACACTTCATTTTTTGAATCCAACAGACGAGAATATGGAGCAACAAATGCCGGGTATGCTTCTTGCACAAAACATACAAAATGAAGCAAGAATGTTAGAAACTCTGGGGATGCTTGCAGTGGAATTACGTGGTGATAACGGAGAAAAATTAAATTTATTAGAAGGCACTACTGCAACTATTTCCATACCATTGGACCCCGAAACTTTAGCTATTGCACCCAACGAAATTCCACTTTGGTATTTTGATGAGGACAATGGCTATTGGATTGAGGAAGGTAGTGCTACGCTTCAAGGAACTAAATATGTTGGAACGGTCTCACATTTTTCATTTTGGAATTGTGACATCCCTGCTGAATATATTATTCTATGTCTGAATGTTACAGATGTAAATAACAATCAACTTGGTAATATTCTAATTAATATTGAGAGTGAGCAAAATGGCAGTCGAAATGGTATAACTAATGAAGATGGAGAAGTTTGTGGAATTGTGCCTGCCAATCAAATTTTAAATTTAAAATATTACTACTACAGCTTATGTAATAATCCAGGAACTCCAAACTCCGCCGGAAGTATTGGGCCTCTTAGTCAAGATACAACACTTGATATTGTTCTTGATAGCTCAGAAGTAACAGAACAATTAGAGGTTATAACAGGTGTTTTCAACACTTGTGATGGTAGTGCAGTTGTGAATGGGTATGTAGAAGGAAGTCTTGAGGGAGGTGCCCCCTTTTATAGTATTGTTACCGATGGTGTTTTTGAGATCAATATTTTAAGTTGCTATGAAGACTCCACTTTAAGTATCACAGGATATGACTATGACAACCTACAAACTACTGGTGAAATTTTTTATACACTAACTAGCCCAGAAACAGACTTAGGTGTATTATCTGCATGTGACAGTATAGAGGAGTTTATTCAGTACAGTATTGACGGTGGGGAAACGTTATATTTCTTTGAGAATATTAATGTAACTTTTGGTCCAGACGAAAATCCACCAACGCTTACCGTTTATGGTTCAAGTAATGACAATACACAAAACTGTTTTTATATTTACGGATTTCTTGAAACAAATTATGCTAACTACGAAGGTGTTTACAACAATATAGATTGGAACTCTTCAACTCCTGGATTTACTCTTAATGAATGTCAAGATATTAGCAATACCAATAATTTTATCCAATACAACTTGAGTTCCTTTGGCTCAGCAATTGGGGAGTATATTGATATTAATTTTGGTGGCGACTATGAGGACTATCAAGGAGTTTCACACACTATTTCTGGTGTAATTCATGTGAAGAGGGATAATTAATATATTCATCTTAAATTAAAAAAACCTCACTTTTAAGTGAGGTTTTTTTTGTGGGCGCGAAGGGATTCGAACCCCTGACCCCCTGGGTGTAAACCAGGTGCTCTGAACCAACTGAGCTACGCGCCCTATCAATTGGACTGCAAATATAGACTAGTTTTTCTTTTCACAAAAGGTTTTTTAGTAAAATTTACAGCACTTCTGCCACTACAAAAGTACTGCCTCCAACAAAAATCAAGTCGTCTGATGAGGCTTGATGTTTTGCTGAATCAAATGCTTCATTTACAGAAAAATATATTTGCCCTTTATAGCCTTTTGAAGTAAAAAAATTCGATAGTATTTCGGCTTCTAACCCTCTAGAAATATTTGGCTTACAAAAATAATATTTAGCATTTTTTGGAAATAAGCTGACTACGTTTTCTACAGATTTATCACTTACCATTCCAAGAACAATATGTAAGGTTTTAAAAGACTGTTTTTGGAGTTGGTCTAGGACCAAACTCAAGCCTTCTTTGTTATGTGCCGTGTCGCAAATAATTTTTGGAGTTTCAGAAAGCACTTCCCAACGTCCTCGTAGACCTGTATTCTTTTGAATACTTATCAAACCCATTTGAATATTCTCATCTGAAATATCAAATCCATTTCCTTTTAATAGTTCTAAGGTTTGGATAGCAGTTTTTATATTTTTTTTCTGATAATTGCCTCGAAGACTGCAAGAAAAAGTTTTGTGTATGGACACATCTGCAAAATAAATATTTGCGTTTAAATTATTTGCTTTATGTATAAAAATAGATTGCACTTCGTCTTGAGTTTCTCCGATGACAATAGGGGTATTTTCTTTAATAATCCCCGCTTTTTCTGCTGCTACCTCTTGTAAAGTCTCTCCCAAAAACTGGGTGTGATCCAAGCCAATATTAGTAATTACAGAAACTTCAGGTATAATGATATTTGTAGAATCTAATCGTCCTCCTAAACCTACCTCTATTACAGCAATATCAACATTTTCTTTTTCAAAATATGAAAAAGCCATACCTACGGTCATTTCAAAAAATGAAAGCTGGTGTTGTTCCAAAAACGATTTTTGATGTGCTATAAATTCAACGACAAATTGTTCTGAAATCATAGCACCATTAATTTTGATGCGTTCTCGAAAGTCTTTTAGATGGGGCGAAGTGTATAGCCCTACTTTATATCCTGCTTCCTGAAGTACAGAGGCAATCATATGTGCTGTTGATCCTTTGCCATTTGTACCACCCACATGTACTGATTTGAATTTGCGTTCAGGGTTATTTAACTGTTTTGCAAAAGCTATGGTTCGGCTCAAATCTTCTTTATAGGCTGCGCCTCCCTGTTTCTGATACATTGGGAGCCTAGAAAACATCCAAGATGTTGTTTCTTTGTAGTTCATTTATTGGCGCACACTAAATTCTACAATTACAAATCCTATTTGTTTAATTGGGGCTTTGGTGTCGACAGGCCATTTGTGCGTAAGTGCTGTTTTTTTTGCGGCTTCATACAAACAAATATCACCGTTCGTTCCTCTTTTTCCAGGAATAGCTTTAGTTACAACTCCATTTCGATTGACATGAATTTCTACAACCACGCGCCCTTCCTCATCACAATCAGGAATAACTTTAAATTTTGTAGGCGTTCCTCGTCCGTTTAACCCATACCCCACACCACCATTACCAATCCCAGCACTACCAAAATAACTAGGAGCATAAGGATCTCCATTAAGTTGACCTTTATCGCCTATTTTTTCATCGTTACCCTCAGAGCCAGAAGTATTACCATCATCAGCACCAATCCCTCCCATGAGCTCATCCAATGCTTTTTTCTTTCGCTCTTTAGCTTCATTTTCTTTTCGGGTGCGTTCGGCTTCTGCTTTTGCTTTAGCCAATTCTTCTGCCTTTTTTTTAGCTGCTTCTTGCTCTGCTTTTTTTATGGCAATTGCAGCTTCATCATCCGCAGTGATAACTTCCTCTGTTTTAGATGTGGAAGGTTCCGAAACAGCTGGAGTTTCAACCGTGTTAGGTTCGGGAGTTTGTTCCATGTTTGATGTTGTAGGGACTTTGGGTTGATTTGTTCCACTACCAAAATCTGTTGTTCCAAAATTGACTGCAACACCATATTCATTTGGGGGGTCCATATAGGGTGGTCCAACAACAAAAAGCAATAGAATCAAAAGAATTGCAATCAACGCCGTTAGTCGCGCCGAGTAGCGTTCTTGTTTTGTTCTAAAATACTTCATCTTAATTGGGTTTGACCGCCAAAATGACTTTAAATTTATTGCGGTTAGCAATATCCATAACTTTTACAACATTTTCTACAGGAACAGATTTTTCTGCACGAAGAACAATTGTTGGTGTTTTTTCTTGTTGTAATATCTTAATAAGATTTGCTTCTAATTGATTGGTTGTTACTTGTTTTTGGTCAATAAAATAAGTCAAGTCTTTTTTGATACTGACAGCAACAGATTTTTTATTTTCTGTTTTTCCACTCGCTTTTGGTAACAAAATATCTATAGCATTAGTGGTTATCAATGTAGAGGCTAACATAAAGAAAATGAGTAAAAGAAAAACAATGTCTGTCATTGAAGACATGTTAAATTCAGGCGTTACTTTATTTCTTCCGCGAATATTCATTAGTGTGCAGGTTCGTTAAGTAAATCTAGAAATTCAACAGAATTTGCTTCCATTTTATACACCACTTTGTTGGTTCGACTCACCAAATGATTGAAGGCAATGTAGGCGACAATTCCAACAATAAGACCTGCAACAGTAGTTGTCATTGCTGTGTACAAGCCATCAGCTAGAAGTTTAATATCAATTTGGCCGCCAGAATTCGCTATTTCAAAAATGGAAAGAATCATTCCAATGACTGTTCCTAAAAATCCAATCATGGGTGCTGCACCAGAAATGGTTGCCAAAATACTTACATTTTTTTCAAGATTATACACCTCTAATTTTCCTGCATTTTCAATTGCTGAATTGATATCAGCCAAAGGGCGTCCAATACGTGAAATTCCTTTTTGAATCAATCGAGAAACAGGCGAGTTTTCTTGTGCACAAAATAGTTTTGCGGCTTCAATCTTTCCGTTACTGACATGATCTTTTATTTCGTTCATAAAATTTGGATCAACCTTTGATGCAGATTTAATAGTAAAAAGACGTTCAAAGTAGATATACAAAGCAACAACTAGAAGCACAAAAAGTAGTGCAATAATGAGTTGCCCTGCTGTTCCTCCACTTTTAATCAATTCAATAATAGATAGTGTCTTTTCTACTGATTCTGGTTCTGTTAAAGGAACTGCTTGGGTTTGAAGCATACTCAAATTCATAATTGTTTGTGTGATATTGTTTTATTTTAAACGTTAGCTTTCTAGAAAACGTATATTATTAGAATAATGTTCTTGTAAAGAAAAAGACTAATGCACCTGCAATAAAACCGACGAAAGCTAGCCAAGTAATTTTTTTCAAATACCAGAAAAAATTAATTTTTTCCATACCCATTGCAACAACTCCCGCAGCAGACCCTATAATAAGCATACTACCTCCAGTTCCAGCAGAATATGCAATAAAATGCCATAGAATGTTATCTGTTGGTTCCGAAAACATACCTAGAGAAGCAGCTACTAAGGGAACATTGTCAATAACAGCAGACCCCACTCCCAGGAGCAGTACAACTAGATCTGAAACTTGTGTCCCCGCTACTTCTGTTCCTAAATGTGGTGTTGCAACTTTTAGCCAATCGGCAAAGCCAAATAAAACCCCAAGAGATTCTAGAGCAGCAACAGCCATTAAAATTCCTAGAAAGAATAGAATACTAGGCAACTCGATTTTGGTTAAAGAATAATGAACAGGGCTGGAATGCCCATTTTTGTCTAGAGCTTCCAAACTAAATTTGGAAGAACTATAAATTTCTGCAAAAACTGCTACAACTCCTAAAGAAAGCATCATCCCAACATATGGGGGCAAATGTGTAACCATTTTAAAAACGGGAACAAAAACAATTGCCACAAGCCCCAAATAAAGCATGATTCCACTAAAGCGACCAACAGACTGATCTTCACTGTCATCTACTTCTAAACTTCCTTTAAAAACAGAAAGTTTTGATGCCAAAAATGTAGGGACCAGCATACACACCAAAGAGGGTAAAAGCAAATATCCAAACAAATGAGGTGTAGAAACTTTATTGGCAATCCAAAGCATTGTTGTGGTTACATCACCTATAGGAGAAAACGCTCCACCAGCATTGGCAGCAATCACAATAAGACCCGCAAACCATAATCGGATATCTCGATCTTTTACTAGTTTTTGAAGTAAAGAAATTAAAACAATTGTAGCTGTAAGGTTATCAATTATCGCCGATAATACAAATGCAAGAATACAGAAAATCCAGAGTAATTGTGATTTCTTTTTGGTTTTAATAAAATTCTTTATCGTTGCAAACCCATTGAAATATGCAATGATTTCAACGATAGTCATTGCACCTAATAAAAAGACTAAAATTTCTGCTGTTTTACCTAAGTGATGAAGCAAGGTTTCTTCCATAAGGTGCATTTTACCATCATGTGTCAAAGCTTCAAAATTACTTAAAAGAGCATGTTTTGATGAATCAAACCAAGTATTGAAATCATCAATACCAAAAGAAATAAATGCCCAACTGACTGCCATCATAATAAGGGCAGGAATAAGCTTGTCAATCTTCAAGCTATGCTCTAGAGTGATCGCTAGATAACCAACAACAAATACAGCAATAATAATCGTTTCCATAGAATTAAATTAGGTGGATATCACAAATTAAAGTTTAGGCCATTTTTTTGATGCTAACAAATATAATAAAACAATTTTGGCAATTAATCCATATGAGGGAAATAAATTTTCCCACTACTATGGTCTTTACTGGCGCCTGTTACACTTCTTAAACAATTTACCTCGTTACGTAATTTTAAAACCCCTAAAAATGCAAAAATCAATGCTTCCTTAAAATGTATTAAAGACAGATTTACTATTGGAATATTTTGTCCAAAAAGCCCCGCAATACGAGCCATTAAAAAAGAATTAAGTACACCACCACCTGTATATAAACCATGTTTTAAGTTACACTGATTTAATAACTTGACAATTTGAATTGCAGTGTGTTCCACTAATGTTCTTAATATAGAATCAATATCCAAATTAAATGAATCAATCAGGGGATACACCTCGCTTTGCAGCCATTCCAAACCCAGAGATTTTGGAGGTTGTTTTTGATAAAAAGCAAGATAATTTAGAGATTCTAAAAGTGGTAAAGATAATTTTCCTTGTGAAGCCAAACTACCATCTTTATCATAGGTGAAACCCAAATTTTTTATATAATGGTTTAAGGAGATATTCGCAGGGCATATATCAAAAGCTACGCGTTGATCATTGTTTTGAAAAGAAATATTAGCAAAGCCTCCAAGATTTAAACAAAAATCATATTCAGGAAATAAAAGCGCATCACCAACTGGAACTAAAGGTGCTCCCTGACCGCCCAGAGCGACATCTTGTATACGAAAATCACAAACCACTGTTTGCTGTATATAATCTGCTATTTTGGGTAGATTTCCAATTTGTAGCGTGAGTCCATTTTCAGGTTGATGAAAAACAGTATGTCCATGACTACAAACAGCGTCTAAATTTGAAATCTGATGCTTTTGAATAAAGTTATAAATACGATGACCTAAATACTTTGTATACTCTTGATTTAGGTTTTCTAGTTCAGTTTGATTTAATGAAATAGCACCGCTCAATTGAGCTTTCATTTCTGTAGAATATGATTCGGTTTCAGCAGCTAAAATCTTAAAATTCCAATGCTTATTTTTTGAAAATTCTACCCAACAAAAATCAATACCATCCAAAGATGTCCCAGACATTACACCAATGACATTATAGGTATTTTTTATCATATTAACAAATATTAAATCTTATATTGAATATAATCTAATATTGAATTATATTTGTAGTACATTATTACGAATAATTTAATTTTTATTGAATGCAATTTAAGCTTTCCGAAGAACAAACTATGGTGCGTGATGCAGCACGCGAATTTGCTCAAACCGAACTCCTCCCTGGCGTCATCGAGCGTGATGAGTTACAGCAATTTCCTGACAATTTAGTAAAAAAAATGGGAGCATTGGGTTTTATGGGTATCATGGTCAATCCAAAATACGGGGGTAGTGGCATGGACACCATCTCTTATGCCCTTATTATGGAAGAATTGTCGAAAGTTGATGCTTCTGCAAGCGTAATGGTTTCGGTCAATAATTCTCTTGTTTGCTATGGTATAGAGGCCTACGGCAACGAAGCACAAAAAGAAAAATACCTCCCCAAACTGACGACAGGTGAATGGATTGGCGCATTTTGTTTAAGTGAACCAGAAGCGGGAAGTGATGCCACTTCACAAAGCACAACTGCTATAGACAAAGGCGATTATTACCTTTTAAATGGTGCTAAAAATTGGATTACCAACGGAGGACGAGCGCAAGTTTATTTGGTGATTGCTCAAACAGACCGTACAAAAGGCCACAAAGGCATCAATGCATTTATTGTTGAACGCGACACCCCAGGATTTGAAATTGGCCCAAAAGAAAATAAACTTGGTATTCGTGGAAGTGACACACATACATTGCTATTTAATGATGTAAAAATTCCAAAAGAAAATCGTATTGGTGAAGATGGTTTTGGATTCAAATTTGCTATGAAAACATTATCAGGAGGACGTATAGGTATTGCTGCTCAAGCCCTTGGTATTGCTGCTGGGGCCTACGAATTGTCTCTAAAATATTCTAAAGAACGAAAAGCATTTGGCACCGAAATAAGCAACCATCAGGCCATTGCTTTTAAGTTGGCCGAGATGGCTACTGATATTGAAGCAGCGCGATTACTTGTATATAAAGCAGCATTGGACAAAGACCAAGGCAATAATTACGACACCTCTAGTGCAATGGCAAAATTGTATGCCTCCAAAGTTGCTATGCAACACAGCGTTGAAGCCGTTCAAATTCATGGTGGAAATGGTTTTGTAAAAGACTATCACGTAGAACGTTTGATGCGCGATGCCAAAATCACACAAATTTATGAAGGAACTTCTGAAATTCAGAAAATTGTAATTTCAAGAGCCGTCCTAAAAGACTAATTCATTCAAAATTTTGCTTACTTTTATTGGCATAAAATTTTTGTTTTTATGCAAACATTTCCGTCTGATTTTGGATTGATTTCTCTTATAATTCCATTGTATAACGAAGAGAAAAATATCATACCATTAGTATCTAAAATAGAGGCTGCACTTAAGGATTACAGCCATGAAATTATTTTGATCAATGATGGGTCAACAGACGACACACAAACCCAATTACAACAATTAAATCACACTAACGTTCTCATCATAGAATTACAAAAAAACTATGGCCAAAGTATCGCGTTGGCCGCTGGGATAGATCATGCACAAGGGGAGTATATTGTAACTCTTGATGGCGATTTACAAAACAATCCTAAGGATATTCCAATGATGCTACAAAAAGCCAAAAGCGAACATTGGGATTTGGTGGCAGGTATACGTACAAACCGAAAAGATTCATTACTTAAAACGATACCCTCCAAAATTGCAAATGATATCATAAGACTCACTACAAAACTGGACCTAAAAGACTATGGATGCGCCTTAAAAGTCCTTACCAAAGACACTGCCAAAAACTTGAATTTATACGATGGAATGCACCGCTTTATCAACTTGCTTGTACACCTAAATGGTGGTAAAATTACACAAGTAGAAGTGCAACACAAGGCCAGACAACAAGGCGATTCAAAATATGGATTGGAACGTATGTTTAAGGTCATCAAAGATTTGATGGTGCTATTGACTGTACAAAAATCTAAAAAGAAACCCTTATCCTTTTTTGGCCTATGGGTTTTACGTAAGTATAACACGCATCAAAACGAAATTCTTTACAGTATTAAGTAAATCTGTAACAAAATAGGCGAAATTTTCGATTACAAAAACATACTATTTTGTCCATCTATTTAAAAATCAATTAAATAACTAAAACTGAACATTGCATAATTTTTAATAAATTTGTAAAAATTTAGTTCCCAAATTGAAATTCTTTAAGCTTTAAACCAATGAACCTATTTTAGTTTTAGATTTGGAATCTATATTTTGTGTCATTTATCAATGTATATCATGATACACGAAAAACATTTTAAATATAAAAACTATGGCCTACAAAAAAATTACACTTATTATTCTTGCGATATTTATTCTGTATGATTTAGACGCACAAATTGTATATAAAGATATTGATCCTGATATAACAACAACAATCAATTCAACCGATGGATTTAAAGACAATATTGTATCAATTGATTTTAACGGAGACTCCAAAGATGAATATAATTTTAGATGGGATGATTTTGGAGGAGGTGAATGGTATTTACATACAACCTTTAGTGCTATCAATGAAATCAGCTTAAAAGGGACAAACACAAATCCATATGGCGCACGATATATCGATCCTCTGATGTCTTCAACTTCAATAAACTCAAGCCTGAATTGGGGAAATTCTTATCCAGAACCGCTAATTGGCGATAAAGATGATACAAATTTTCAAAATCTAGGAGATCGATTTATTGGATGTAAATTTTCTATCAATGGTAATACACATTATGGATGGATCAGAGTAAAACTTGACGGAGCTTTGTTTACAATAAAAGATTACGCTTACGAATCTGAAGCAAATACAGCCATTGATGCCGGAGAAAAAAATAGTTTAAGAATTGATAAAAATGAGTTTAACCAATTTTTTAGTTTGTATCCAACACCCAGTTCGAATTACATACAATTGAACACCAAGACTTCAGTACAAATTGAAAGTATTAAACTATTAAGTTTAAATGGTAATATTGCTCTGAAATGCAAAAAATTAGATAAAAATAGAATTGATATTTCTAAAATAGCTCAAGGAGTCTACTTACTACAAATTAAATTTAATAGAGGAAAAGTTGTTTGTAAAAAAATTGTAATTACAAATTAATATATCATTAGTGCCTCAATTAGAAATACCCCGCTTATAACAATAAAAAAAAGCCATAAAAAAAGCCCTCACGTTTGTGAGGGCTTAATGGATACTGAAACGGTGTTCAATATAAAAAAAGGCGGTGACCTACTCTTCCACAAGTGTAG
>Ga0228658_1000620_pt1 | contig 11177 bp, 10 predicted proteins | sample 71DmetaG_FD_183040 | JGI IMG/M metagenome (GOLD analysis project Ga0228658, IMG submission 183040) | Seawater microbial communities from Monterey Bay, California, United States - 71D | ecosystem: Environmental > Aquatic > Marine > Coastal | place: USA: California | collected 2016-10-18 | reverse complement strand
AAACAGGACTTGTCATGACTTACTATCACATGAAAAACACTCTAACTCAAGTTCATTGAGAGCTTGGAGGGAATTTGAAGAAGTGAAAGTTGAAAATAAAGAAATCCTATCACCTAAAACTTCAGTACTAGGGCCAATGTTTAGAGCTAGAGCGGGTCTAGTCCTAGCAGCTCTGGAAAATTTGAGTCAGTTACCTGATAACTTACCATTTAAATTAGAACTGAGTGATGGAACTAATGTAGAGATTACTGAACAGATGGTAGAAAAGAAAATGGTTCATAATAGCATTGCAGGAGAATGGTTCACACCACATGTAATAGAACCTGCTTTCGGTATTGATAGAATAATTTGGCATATCTTAGATCATGCTTATGAAGAAACAGAAAAGGAAGGAGAAAATTATAATCTGCTCAAATTAAAAGAATCTGTAGCACCTGCAGATGTCATTGTTTTACCCTTATTTGAGAAAGACGGGATGGGGATGGCAGCAAGGAAACTAAATTCACAAATTAATCAAATAAAGGGTATCAAATGTCTTATTGACTCAAGTAAATCAATTGGGAGGAGATACGCTAGAGCAGATGAAATTGGCGTTCCTTGGGCGATTACTGTTGATCACCAATCACTCGAGGATAATACTGTTACAATAAGAAGAAGAGATGACCAAAAACAAATTCGAGCTGAGATTAATGAACTGTTAATATTAATAAACTCGAATATGGTTTCAACATTATTTTGAATAATCTTCAATAAGCGCCAACTTAAGCAAGTCTCGTGGCAGAGCACTTGGTTGAAGATTGGACCGAAAGATATAGGCCTACTTCAATACAAAAAATGGAAGGTAATGGTACTCAGCTAAGAAAAATCAGAACCTGGTTAGAACAATGGGACTCAACCAATCCACCTGAGAAAAAAGGAATATTACTTTCAGGCCCACCAGGAGTAGGTAAAACAACTCTGGCAAAAGCAATCGGCAATGAAAAGGGTTGGACAGTTATAGAACTGAATGCTTCTGAAGAAAGAAACGCTGCTGCTATTAGAAAAGCCGCTACTAGGGGTTCTCAACACATTTCATTAGATCAATTTTCGGGCGATAAGAAGAAAAATGGTAGAACTCTGATTCTATTAGATGAGGTTGACCATTTGAGTGGAAGTTTTGCTGAACTTAATGATGAATCAATTGAGAAAAGAATCAGTGGAGATGAGGAGAAGTTAAAGGGAGATTCTGGCGGTAAAGCCGAATTAATTAACCTTCTAAGAAAGACTAAACAACCTATAATTATGACATGTAATGAACCAATGAAATTGTGGGGAAGTGGTAGAAGTTGGAAGAAAAATAAAAATCGTGTACTAAAACTTGCTGAACAAATAATGTTCAAGAGAGTAGAAAAAATGAATATGCGAAAGATTTCAAGAAGAGTTTTGGATGCAGAAGGATATTCGATAGATCCAGAAGCGCTTGAAGCTCTAATAGGTGGAAATCCTGGAGACCTAAGGGCATTAGTTAGAGATTTACAAGCAGTTTCAGTTATTTCAGGTGAGCATATTGATCTGGCAGCAGTTAGAGACTTGGCCTCAGTAGCAGTTAGAGATTCTCAAATAGACGTTTTCAAGGCATTACAAGCAGTTTACAAAAGTAAATCGGGTAAAGATGCAGGGAAAATACTACTTAATTCAGATAAAGATCCGGACCAAATGATATCTTGGTTTACTTGGAACAATCAAAGTGTATTTGATAATAGGACACTGGAGGAATTAAGCACAGCAATGGTCAGTGCAGATAGGGCCTTAGCTACAAAATACAAGAACAGAGCGTATAGGTCTTGGTATTGGGGTTCGGTACTATCCGCGCAAGCAGCGGTTGCAATGAAGCCTATCGACTCTGCAAGAGACCCCTTTATCACATATCCAAATTTCCTTAGAAGAGGTGGTTCTGGTATTAGAAGTTCAATTATTGATAATTTAAGTAAACAATTAGATACTAGTAAGGCATCTATTAGAGAAGAATTGTGGCCCAATCTATTAGCAGTTCATGATTCAGAAATTGGAGGCGACCCCCTGGATTTATCATTATCAAAAAAACTAAATTTAACTCTTGATGACCACTTGTCACTCTATGGAATTGCTAAGTCAAAGCCAATAGGAATGAAAATTATTGAAGCATTCAATGAAGAGATTGAGGAAGATAATAATGACTTAGATCAAGACATTAAGTTCGATTCAGAAGAGAAAGTTGAAGAAGAAAATATAGAACCTTCGGGGACTCAATTCACACTTGATTCATTCTGATTAATGAGCATCTGACCAAGTTTTTGGATGTAATAAAACTAACACGGTTAGTAACTCAAGACGACCAAACCACATTAGGATTGACGTCCAGAATAGAGTTACTTCACCCATACTTGACCACGTTGCAGTAGGACCATATGAACCTAAAGCAGGACCTGTATTTCCAAGAGAAGACACAACTACTGAGAGTACATCATCTAAACTCCAACTTGGTTCTAGGAATGAAATGAACAACATTGAAGACATTGCAAGAACTAACCAAGCGCTTATCATCCCTAACACGATAAATACTTGTTCTTCATCTATCACTTCTTCATTTACCCTCATTGCAATAACTTTCTTTGGCTGAATAATACGCAATACTTCTCTCTTAGCCAGTTCGAAAGCAATACGGATACGGAGCACTTTGAGACCACCTCCTGTTGATCCGGCCGAAGCCCCAATTATCATCAATAATAGTAGTACGAATTGACTGAATACAGGCCATGTTGAAAAATCAGTTGAGGAATAACCAGTACTAGAAATAGAAATTGCCTGAAATGCTGTATGTCTTAAAGTCTCTAGGAAACTGTAACCATAATTGTCGGTCCGAAGAAGATTTACTGACATTGCAATCCATGCTACTAACACAATTAATAGAAACACTTTCAATTCTTCATCTTTCAATGCCTCTTTTGTTCTACCCGCAATGAAAAGATGGTAAAGACTGTAATTAATACATGTCAGTAACATAAACACCATTACAATGGATTCAATCAAAGCAGAATCAAACTCAGTAATTCCCGCATCAGTAGTACCAAAACCACCTGAGGCAAGAGTTGTCATTGAATAATTGACAGAATCAAAAATCGACATGTCTCCTACATAATACAATAACCCTAGTTCAAAAGCAGTGAGAACGCTATAAATTAACCATAATCTTCTAGCTGTGGACTGTAGATTAGGACTTAATCGAGATAATGATGGGCCGGTTAATTCAGCTCTTGCTAGATTCATTCCACCTCCTAAAACACTAGAAAATATCATTAAACCGAGCATAATTACTCCAATACCTCCAAGCCATTGGGTCAAAGAACGCCATAGGATGATACTCCTTTTTTGCTCCGCTATACAGTCTAAATCCTCTCCAACCATATTTTCTAAAGCATTTATACATACAGGACTTACAGATGAATCAATAACTGTTGCTCCAGTAGTTGTGAAACCAGACATCGATTCGAACCATGAATACAGTAGTCCACGAAGAATTTCTATAAAGCCTACGTCACCGAAATGATAGGGTCCATAGAAGGTCCCTCCAAGCCAGAAAGGCATAGAACCAAGAAGAATTACCGGAATCCAACCCAATGCTACTGAAGCGAAAGCTTCCCTATCTCTAACTCTTTGATGACTAGTATTTTTCTTTGATCGGAATATAAACCATTGACTGACCAGTACAGCGATAATTATTGGGATTAAGTATGTTTTAATTGCATAGTCTTGACCTTCGGTGAAGAAGCTGAATAAACCAACTAAAGATAGGGGGACGCAAACTACTCTAATCGTCCAACCTAATACTAAACCAATTACATCCCAACGCATTATTAGTTCTCCAAAGACCTCTCAACTCTTTTTATATCGGATTTTTCTAAGAAAATATAAATTTTATCTGACATCTCAAGGCTTTCAACTTGATTCGGAATTTGGACCTCGACGGCTCCTTCTTCATTTATTCTCTCAATCATTACAATCCTACAACCTATTTTGTTCTCGGCATCAGAAATACTTCTACCAACCAAATTATTATCTGAACTTAATGTAGCAGACATAGAAATTAATTCAGGTATTGTTGGTATCGATTGGTAGGCACCTGGTACATTCATATGGATTGATTTGAGTATTGAGGTGACTGTCACTAAACGCCTACTAATTGGTCTAGTTAATCCAATTCTCTGTACAGCTTCAACTAGTGCCCTGTCATTTAGAAGTAAACCTGTTCTTGAAACACCTTTATCTTTAGCACGCATTGAAATTGCGATGTTAAGGTTATCATCATCAAGTGCAGCTACCGTGATATCTTGTTGATCTATACCTAACTCTCTCAACAAATCCTCATCTTGAGGGTCTCCATGAATAACATCTAATCTTTTATTGATACCTATTTGTGAACCTACTAATTCGTTAGCTAAATCTAAATCGGGCTCAATTACCACTACTTCAGAGCCTATCTCTAGGTAGTGTTTGGATAATTTATTTCCGAATTGTGTAGCTCCAAAAATAGCCACTTGAGGTTTCTCTGGGAGTTCTGGATCAATACATCCAATGGCTTTAGTAATTTGTCCGAATTGTGATGTGGAACGGGAAACAAAAACGAGAGTGTCCCCTTCTGAAATTACTTCCTCACCCGTAGTTAATTTCCCGCCACCTTCACTTAAAGAAATCGCATAAATGGATGGTAGGTCTACAAAAATATTTCCGGCTTCACTAGTTTTAACACCGATTAAAGCTGATTTAGATGTCACTTCTACTGAAGAAATCCAAGAGTTATCTCCAAATGCAAGTATTTCATCAATTGAGGGAGCAAGCAGTCCCGCAGCTAATTGTTCTACAATCTCATCGGAGGCACATACAATATGATCTGCACGTGTCCATTTTTCGAGTGGCCCAGCACCTTTGTTTAAGTTCATTAAATCCGGATTACTAATTACTGCAATTGCAGTTAACCCTGATGCATTTCGATCGCCCACTCTTTCACTGTAGACTCTCTTAGCGAATGCACATGAAAGAAGATTTATTTCATCATTGTTTGTTGCCATTACAATAATCTCTGCATCATTAATCCCTGCTCTTAGAAGAGAGTCCCTAGACAGAACCGAACCAGTCACTAATAAGCAGTCTAATGATTGAGATTCATTTATTGCGCTTGGGTTAGGATCGATTAGAGCTACGCTTCTTTTTTCTTCCCTAAGAGCTTCAGCGACTCCTCTGCCGACCTCGCCAGCACCTGCGATAATTACTCTCATTATTTCACCTGCCTTAATAGAACAGATATAATCATACTTATTCGACCATTCTAAATGTAATGATTAAGCAATATTTTGCAATTTTTCATCAAAGTTATTCTTCACTATCAATATCCAGTAATTCTTGAGTATTTTTTACTCTTTCTCCACGCACTCTATTATCAGCTGCAATACGGATTTTTTCATCTTGACGTATAGTTCTACGGAATGCTTGTGAGGCAGCTGGAGTCATACCTAATGGTAGCCATTTTGTTTGAGCAGTTGGCCAGTAATAGAAAATTACAGTTGAAAAAAATATGATTATCAAAGGTTGCCATAAAACGAATATCAAGCCAAGAATTAGCACACCTCTACACAAAGTACTGACATAGAAAGTTTTGAAACGTGTAGATGTTAAAATCCCCACACCTTGGTATGTAGAAATTAACGCATTTCCAAGACATGCAATAACTGCTATAGAAAGAGCAATTAAAATAGAAATGATATCAAAGCCTGAAAAGTCAGAAGTTAATTCAGAGTTAAAAAGTCTTACAATTAAGACTGAAGTAAACATAGCCCCCATCCCTAAACCTAATGTCCATCCATAAGGGGTTGATGATCGTAAGGCTACAATTTTTGGCCTACCAAGTAAAAATAAAACTAATGCAGATTCGGATGCACCAATTAGTAATGAAACAAAAAATGCAGTGAGGATATTTAGTTGAGATTCAATTACTCCGAATTTTAATATCATTTCATCAGATGCTACAGCAAATACCATTCCTGAAACTATACCAAATAGAAGATATTTGAATGCCCCAGCCATATCATAAAAACCAGTCATCTTTGCTATGATGCCTCTCCATCCAATATACACACCCAATAAGCCAATTGCAAAGGCAAATTGCATCTGTGGTAGTGTTATCCCAGCTGCATCCATGATTGGCGATAGGGTTGTACCTTTCAGTTCACCGTCTCCAATAACCTTCAAACCACACTAACATTACCCGAGGTTGTGGCACTCGAAGGGTTCAAGAATCGAATTCTTGGTTCGGTTGGTTTATTGAAGGGTAAAAGGAAGGTCGATGAAGAATCTGTAAAGGACCTTAGTCGCTCACTTAGAAGAGCCTTATTAGAAGCCGATTTCAACGTAAGGCAAACAAAAGAAATTACCGAAAGAATAGAAAGAAGGATGCTAGAGGATGAAAAACCTCCTGGATTGAAATTAGAAACACATGCTATGAATCTAATTTATTCAGAATTAGTAAGAATTCTAGGCCCTCCAAGGGAAATTAAACCACATAATGAGACTATACTGATGGTTGGTCTATATGGTCAAGGAAAAACTACTACAACTGCAAAAATGGCGGATTGGTGGAGAAGAAGACACGGAGTTAAAGTTGGAGTTATTGAAGCAGACGTTCACCGACCTGGAGCTTATCAACAATTATGTCAATTATTAGAAGGCACTAATATAGAAGTTTATGGAGAACCTGATGAAAAAGATGCTTCTAAAATTGTTAAAAATGGTCTAAAGAAAGTAGGAAATTCAGATGTTGTAATTATTGATACAGCAGGTAGAGATAGTTTGGATGACGAATTACGTCAAGAATTGATAAATATAGCAGAGATTGCTAATGCTACAGAAAGATTCCTAGTTATTGATGCGCAAGTAGGACAAGCGGCAGGTAAAGTTGCACAAACATTTCACGATTTAGTGGGAGTAACTGGAACTATAGTTACGAAATTAGATGGTACAGCCAGAGGAGGCGGAGCGCTTTCAGCAGTAGCAACTACTGGTGCACCAATTGTGTTCGTTGGAGAAGGAGAACAGGTAAAGGATTTGGAAAAATTCGAATCTGATAGGTTTATTTCTAGGCTTTTAGGAATGGGTGACATTAAGGGATTGATTGATTTAGCACCTGGAGATCTTGATCAAGAAGAAGCAATGAGATTAGCCCAAAGATTGATGTCAGGAAGATTTACACTAACTGACATGTATTCTCAAATGGAAATGATGAGTAAAATCGGCACTGTTGACAAGCTTATGTCTCATCTTCCCGATACTATGTTTGGAGGGATGGGGGCTCTTGGAAGAGGTCAGAAAAAACAAATGCAACAGAATCTAGAAAAATATAGAGTAATTATGGATTCTATGACTCAACAGGAAAAAGATGAACCATTATTACTGAAGCATAGTAGAATTAAGAGGATAGCAAAAGGTTCTGGATGTACAGAAAAAGATGTTAAAGATTTAATCGGTCAATGGAACAAATCTAAAAAGATGATGAAAGGTATGAAAGGAGATAGGAAAATGCGAAGACAAATGCAATCTATGATGAATGTCGATGACGTAGATTTTGACCTTGGGTGATTCTTTGAAGCGCTTTTACGCAATTATAGGACACAGAGCACCCAGTTCAGGTAAACTGAATCTTAATGATTTGCCGGGTTCGGGAAGAATGGATGTCTTGGTTAGAGCCATTAATTCTACGCTTTTTATTTCCCACGGTATAAGAAACGATTCGCTAATCATTTTACATCTACAGGGTGGTGAGGGGCCTGACAGAAGAATCTTATTTGATGGGACTACATTAGCAGGAGTAAGGCCTGATGAAAGATCAATTGCAGGACAAATAAAGGCCATAATGAAATTACCAATTCCTCCAGTAGGTCGTTTTCAAGAAATCACACAAGGTATTTTTCACTCTGGGGGAGACATTACAGATACAATTGAATCATGGACTAAAGAAAATGTGGAAATTAATATCTTAGATGCGAATGGAACTAATATCACAGGAAAAAATATTGTTGAGAAAATTGGTATTATTCTTTCAGATGATTTACCTTTCAATGAGTATGAAAAAGATATTCTTGATACATATGATAAAATATCATTGGGAGAAAAATGGTTACAGGGACACTCTTGCATAGCTATTACTCAATATGAATTAGATAAGCTTTAACTTAACCAGTAAGGCAGACCATTTTCATCAGATTTTGTCGCTGCATCTAGAACATCTCTGGTAATTCCTAATGGATGATTAACTGGCCATGAAGAGATTGGAGATATAGCATATTCAGCTGAATTCACAGAGAAACAATCAGTCCCGGGAATTTCTTCATCTACTATTTCTGCTGCACCAACCTCAAATGCCATAGAACCATCTTCTAAATCGTGACTTTTTATCGCATTTCTATACCAACGAGAACCTAGAGATACAGTATTGTAATCCCCATTCCATTTAACTGGTGCATTGAGATTCAGAAAGATATTTCCAAGGGCGAAATTTTCCCTTATATATTCAAGACTGGGATTCAATTCTATTACTGATTTCGAACCATTCTTCCTAAGGAAGTCTGATGGTACCTTAGGTAAAAAATCAAGGCAAGATTGCATTATTTTTATTGCACCTTTAACAGAGTATTCAAAATTACTATGTTCATATGTAGCCAAACTTACTGCTATTGATGGTAACCCATAGAGTGCACTCTCTCTCGCAGCAGAAACCGTTCCTGAGTGCATAATATCGATTGAGATATTTGGTCCTTGATTTACTCCGGAAATACACATTGTTGGCATTAATTCAGGTTCTAACATACCTATCCCACCATCAAGTGCTGCAATTACACAGTCACACGGTGAACCATCAAGAGAATACATTTTCAGAGGAATTGTTATGTCTGATTGTAATTTATCAGCGATATCTTGCCTATTTCTGACTTTTAGTTTTTTACGAACAGAAATACGCATACCTGTAGCAGATTGTTCGGTAGATGGTGCTAAAACAAAAAGAGGAAAACCCTCAATATTTAATTGCCTAATTAACTCCTGAATTCCAGGAGCTTCAATACCATCGTCATTTGTGATAAACAATACTGGTTTACTCATATCATTCGGAGGAACCATTAGTTCATGAAGGCGATTCATCACGAGTTTGTTCATTCGCCTCTTCAAATTTCACTAATATTGCTCCAATTAGCATCATAAAACCTCCTATCACGGTCCAGATACCTAATGAAATTTCACCATTCCAAATATAACCGATAAATCCTCCAATGACTGGTTCAAATAACAAAGCAATAGAGACTATTAGCGGAGAAAACCAGCGTAATACAGCATTTATTCCCGTATGCCCAAGTAAACCTGGACCTAATGATAAGTAGCCAACCCATATTAACCAACTAATATCAATCCATCCAAATACTGAAACTTCAGGTACGACTTGAGAAAAACTGGTACCTTCAAGAATTAATGATGTGGGTGTTAACCATAATGATGAAAGAAAAGTTACTGGAAAGGCATAAATGAAGAGTGGCATATTTCTTTCAGATCTTAGATACCTTCCTGAGAATAGATAGCCTACAACTGTCATTGCACCAATAAATGCAAATAAATTTCCTATCAAAGTTACTTCACCACCAGAATCAATGTCTTTCAAAGTTAAAGCTGCACCAAAGAAACCTATGGATGCACCAAGAATATGCCCTCTTCTAATTTCTGAACCTAAAATAGGCATTAAAAGAACTACAACTAATGGATGACTGGTAACAAAAAGAAGACTATGCACTAAACTTGTATGATCTAGTGACCATACCCAAGAACCAAAATGTGCTGCTAGAAAAATACTTGATACTAATATAATCAGGATATCTTTCAATACGAAAATACTTCTATCAATGTTATATAATTGATAAATAAAACCAGGTAATAGAATTAACGCTGTCCCTTGCATTCTCCAAGATGCACGAAGAATAGGAGGGACTTCAGTCATTGATTGGAGAACAGCACCAGCACTTGAGACTGCAAATAATGCTACAAAAAGTAGTACCCATGCACTCCTAGGCGTAGAAACTTGAGCAGAATTCACAACATGACCTCTGAATCATGCAAGAGCTTCAAAGGCTTAACTTAACCTATGAAGAAAGTAGTTAGAGATATTATCTCTAATGATCTCTTGTAATTCTATAGCGTCCCATAGCTTCCATCCACTGAATTTCTCCACCAGACTCTAAATTCATTTCTGGATCTAAAGGGAGAATCAGTGTAGAGTACGTTTTGCTATCCATAGCATGAACCTCTGTACCCTGAATATGAGTGATAATTGCAGAACCTTTCTCAATAACAGGGACATAGATATTATCTGTAACTGTCCCTACATGGCTTCTTTTTTGGCCAGTAAAAATATCCTCTAATTCAATTCTTGCTTTGGCTGAACCGTGCTTTCCAGGTTTTGATTTAGACATGCTTAGAATTTTGTAAGCACTTTCTTCTAAAGCCACATAACGTCCAACTTTTAGTGTTCTAATTTCTACTCTATTGGTGCCTGGCATGTATATCAAACCAAGTGGTTGGACAGCACCTTATCAGTATTACCCGAAGTATTGCTCAGATAGAGCGTAAAAAAATTGGACCTAAGCCGGGAGCAAAAGCTCCCGACTCAGGTTCTACGTCCGACTAAATTAGATTTAGTCGTCTCTGCGGCGGCCGATTAGAGCAGCACCGATTAGAGCGATAGCAGCGAATAATGCAGGGAATCCTGGTACAGATTCACCGAATCCAGGCTCCTTTCCGCCATCATCTTGGGCATCTGGTCCGTCATTGTCATCTAAGTCAAGAACGTCACATATTCCGTCTCCATCGAAGTCAGAAGGTACAGATGATGAATCCATGCTGTCAGATCCACAAGAATCTTCTACATCATCACTTACATCATCACCGTCATCGTCAGTATCTTCATTGTTACCGATTCCATCTCCGTCAGTGTCATCCCACTCGGATGCATCTGTTGGGAATTGATCAGTATCATCTGCGTCACCGTCTCCGTCGTCATCGCTGTCAGCATTGTCTCCAAGACCGTCACCATCTAGATCGTTAGATTATGATGGGTTCATTGGGAATGCATC
>Ga0228658_1000598_pt1 | contig 11365 bp, 8 predicted proteins | sample 71DmetaG_FD_183040 | JGI IMG/M metagenome (GOLD analysis project Ga0228658, IMG submission 183040) | Seawater microbial communities from Monterey Bay, California, United States - 71D | ecosystem: Environmental > Aquatic > Marine > Coastal | place: USA: California | collected 2016-10-18 | reverse complement strand
TAGGCGATTTTAACGCTTATAATTTGTGTGCATTGTATGCAGTCGGGGTAGAATTGGGCAAAGATCCACTTCAACTCCTTACCGCCATAAGCTTACTCAAACCGGTGGATGGTCGTTTCCAAACCATTCAAGGAAAAGACATCACTGCGGTGGTAGATTATGCGCATACTCCAGATGCACTTCAAAATGTCCTGAGCACAATCAATGACCTTAATCAAGGCCAAGGAAAAGTCATAACCGTAGTGGGCTGTGGTGGAAATAGGGACAAAGGAAAACGTCCTCAAATGGCGGCAATCGCAGCAAAAGAAAGCAATAAGGTGATACTCACCAGCGACAATCCGCGCAATGAAGAACCCGACACCATACTCGCTGAAATGGAGGCCGGATTAAGTCCTGATCAAAAAGCGCGCGTCTTGACGATAGAAGACCGCGCACAAGCCATAAAAAGTGCACTAATGCTAGCACAAGCAGGAGATATTATTCTTATCGCAGGCAAAGGGCACGAAAAATACCAGGAGATCAGAGGTGTGCGTACCCCTTTCGATGATGTCGAAGAGGTACAAAACTTCCTAAACCACTAAAATTATGCTGTACTACCTATTTACTTATTTAGACCAAGCCTACGACATCCCAGGAGCAGGTGTGTTTCAGTACATTACTTTCCGAGCCGCAATGGCGGTGATCACCTCCTTGATCATTTCAATGTTGTTTGGGAAACGTCTGATAGACAGACTACAACGCCTACAAGTGGGCGAAACCGTTCGTGACCTAGGCCTAGAAGGTCAAAATCAAAAAGCGGGTACACCAACAATGGGAGGAGTGATTATCATTTTGGCGATTGTGGTTCCCACACTACTCTGGGCAAAATTGGACAACATCTATATCTTATTGATGCTCATTTCTACGCTTTGGATGGGGGCTATTGGCTTTCTGGACGACTACATAAAGGTCTTCAAAAAAGATAAAAAAGGACTGCGCGGAATTTTCAAGGTCATCGGTCAAATTGTGCTAGGTATTATTGTAGGAAGTACGTTGTATTTCCACCCTGAAGTCACGATCAAAGAAAAGTTGCCTGTAGTAGAAACTGCCTCATGGGAGGCTGGTGAAGAAGCGCCTGCAGCGACTTATGGTGATGCGGTAAAGAGTTCGAAAACCACCCTGCCCTTTTTAAAAGATAATGAATTTGACTACGAAATCTTCACCCGATGGTTGGGGCCTACCGGATCGAATTGGACCTGGTTGGTGTACATTTTCGCGGTCATTTTTATCATTACAGCCGTCTCGAACGGCGCCAATTTAACCGACGGATTGGACGGATTAGCTACGGGTACCACCGCAATTGCCGGCACTGCTTTACTGGTACTGGCCTACGTCAGTGGCTCGATCGTCTTCTCAAGCTACCTCAACATTATGTACATCCCTAATTCCGGGGAACTTGTGATTTTCACTGCAGCATTTATCGGAGCCGCTATCGGATTCCTATGGTACAATAGTTTCCCGGCACAAGTCTTTATGGGCGACACAGGATCACTAGCTATTGGCGCTATTGTAGCTGTAATCGCATTAGCTGTTCGTAAAGAGTTCTTATTACCCATCATTGCCGGAGTATTCTTAGCAGAGAATGTCAGTGTCATTTTACAAGTAAGCTACTTCAAATACACGAAGAAAAAATACGGTGAAGGACGTCGAATTTTCCTAATGAGTCCACTACACCACCACTACCAAAAGAAAGGATTTCCAGAGACCAAAATTGTTACGCGATTCTGGATTGTAGGCATCATGCTCGCCGTATTAGCCATTGCAACCCTAAAGCTCAGATAAGTTGAATCATCCGTATCCAAATATCGCCATACTTGGTGCCGGCATAAGCGGTATGGGTGCAGCGCAATTAGCGTATGTACTGGGTATTCCTGCATTTCTCAGTGACGCAAAAGCCCTTTCTGAGAAGGATAAAAAGCAGTTGAACCAGTGGGGTATAGACTATGAGGAAAATGGTCACAATGTAGGCCGATTAAATGATGCAGCTGCCGTCATAAAAAGCCCTGGTATTCCACATACGGCTCCAATTATAAAGGCTCTTAAGTCTGAGGGATCCGTCATTTTGGGTGAAGTAGACTGGGCCGCCCACTACACTACCGCAAAGCTTATAGGAGTCACAGGAAGTAATGGTAAAACCACTACCGCAACCTTGTGTCACCACATTATGGCAGCTGAAATGGATGCCGTTTTAGCGGGAAATATTGGTCAGAGTTTAGCCGGTGCGCTGGCGAATCGAATGCAGAACACAGAGCCCGATCCTGAAGTAGTGATTTTAGAGTTGAGCAGTTTCCAACTAGACGATGTATTCGAACTAAAATTGGACCAAGGCATACTGACAAACATCACTCCCGACCACCTCGACCGCTACGAATACGATTTAAAAAAATATGCGGCCAGTAAAATGCAATTGGCCACCTATACCTCAGGGCAATTCATCTTCTGCGACGATGACCCCATTACGAATACAGCATTAGAAGAATGGCTGCAAAAGCATCCCAACCCTCCCACGCTATTGGCCTATGGAACAGATACACCAGCAGGCCCACACAGAACAACAACGAAAGAAAACAACACAATAACCATTCAACTAAATAACGAAGCAATGACTATTGAAGAACTCGCTTTACAAGGAAAGCACAACATGTACAACAGTATGGCCGCTGGATTAAGCAGCCGCTTGATGAACATAAGAAAAGAAACCGTTCGCAAACAACTATCGACTTTCGATTCGCTAGAGCATCGTTTGGAAAGCATTTTGAACATCAGCGGTGTGGAATACATCAACGACAGCAAAGCAACAAATGTGAACGCCACGTATTACGCCTTAGAGTGCCAGAGCAAACCTGTGGTTTGGATCGTTGGCGGTGTGGATAAAGGAAATGATTACGCTGAGTTGCTCCAGCTCGTTCAAGGAAAAGTAAAAGGCATCGTTGCCTTAGGCCTCGATAATGAGAAAATCAAAGCAGCTTTTGGAGAAGTTTCAGCCTTCGCCGAAGCAGAAACGATGAAAGATGCGGTTCGCGCAGCATCAAAAATGGCGGACAAAGGAGATATTGTGTTGCTCAGCCCTTGCTGCGCCTCATTCGACCTCTTCGAAAACTATGAAGACCGCGGACGCCAATTCAAAAACGCAGTACGCATGCTCTAACACAGAATAGGTGAATACAGTCCAGAAATATCTAAAAGGGGACCAATTCCTTTGGGGCCTCATCCTACTGCTCATGCTAGTGAGTTTCTTGCCCATCTATAGTGCGAGTAGCTCCCTTGCGTATAAATTCAGCGGTGGCAATACGTTTAGATTTTTAACCAGACACCTCATTCATTTAGTCCTGGGCGGCTTCTTTTTATACAGCGTACACCGATTAAACTTCAGAATCATCGGTAAATTTTCGATCATCATACTGCCCGCAGCCATCGTCCTCCTCATGGTCACCTTATTCCAAGGAACTACTATGGGAGGCGCAAATGCGGCACGTTGGGTACGTATTCCGGTTCTAAACATGAGTTTTCAAACCTCAGCTTTTGCTTCGTTAGCGCTGCTGGTTTGGCTTGCCAGGTGGTTGGCAAAACCCCGAGACTTCGCCTTGTTTAAAAGCTTGTATTACCCGCTAGGTGCTATTGCTCTTACGCTTATTTTTATTTTACCTGCCGATTTCTCTACAACCGCTATCATATTCGGGATGACCTTCATTCTAATGATTGCAGCCGGCGTACCGTGGAAACATTTAGGAAAAATCATCGGTATTGGAGCGGCAGTCCTCACTCTTTTCATCTTAATAGTTCTTGCCTTCCCTGGAATTTCAAACCGGGTAGATACCTGGAAATCACGCATAGTCAACTTCGGGACGACGGATTCCGACGCTTCTTACCAAACAGACCTTGCAAAAATGGCCATTGCAGAGGGACAACTCTTTGGCAAGGGACCTGGAAAAAGTGTGCAAAAAAACTTCCTACCCCAATCCAATTCGGATTTTGTTTTTGCCGTCATCACAGAAGAATACGGTCTTATCGGCGCAAGCGGTGTGGTGCTTCTGTACATGGCACTTTTTCGACGCTTTGTGAGAATTGCGCGACGCGCCCATACCAAATTTGGCACATTACTTGTCTTAGCGGCGGCCTCTGGAATGATCTTGCAAACCCTGGTCAATATGGGTGTAGCTACCAACCTCATGCCCGTCACGGGACAAACGCTCCCCTTCTTAAGCGCGGGAGGTTCTTCCATATGGATGACTTGTATCGCACTGGGTATAATATTAAGCGTCAGCCATACTGATGTCAAAAAGATCGTCGGCAAAAACGCACAAAGCCAAGAAGAACACGAAAACGCTGAAGCCCATGTCTAAAAGTTTTATCATTAGCGGTGGCGGAACCGGAGGACACATTTTCCCGGCGTTAAGTATTGCCAATGGACTCAGAGCGCAGTATCCAGATGCCGAAATCCATTTTATAGGCGCTAAAGGCAAGATGGAAATGACGAGAGTACCGGACGCTGGATATAAAATTACGGGGGTGCCCATCGCGGGAATTAATCGTCAAAAACCATGGAAGAGCTGGAGTGTTCCATTCAAACTGGTATACGCGCTGTGGCTCTGTCGCAAGATTTTAAAAACCCGTAAACCCGATGCAGTTATTGGTACAGGCGGCTATGCAAGTGGGCCGGCATTATTCATGGCACAACGCATGGGCATTCCTACTATTGTTCAAGAGCAAAATAGCTTCGCCGGGGTAACGAATATCAAATTGGGCGCAAAGGCAAAAGCCATTTGCACTGCCTATAAAAATGCAAAGCGGTTCTTTCCCTCTGATAAAGTACACCTTACAGGCAATCCCGTACGTGAAGCATTTACGAATCCACTCCCTATACAAAGCGAGTGTAAAAAGAAATTAGGACTTGACGCGCAGCGGCCAACACTACTCATTTTAGGTGGAAGTCTAGGTGCTCGAGCCGTCAACCAACAAATGGAGAAGAGTCTTCCCGCTTTACTGCAACAAGGCTGGCAAATCTTTTGGCAGTGTGGGAAACTGTATGAAAATGAATACGTGTCGTTTACTTCTGAGACGGTGAAAGTACATGCATTTATTGATGATATGGCTACAGCTTATGCCGCGGCCGATGCGATTGTAAGTCGCGCAGGAGCAGGCACTTTAAGTGAACTCTGTTTGATCGGTAAAGCTGCAGTGCTCATTCCAAGCCCGAACGTCGCGGAAGACCATCAGACGCATAATGCGCGTGCGTTGAGCGAAAAAGGTGCGGCAGTGCTCATTCCAGAAATAGAATTGGACCAGCGCTTTACTATTGAACTGGAAGCGCTCTATCAAAACACCAAGCGTAGGGACCGGTTAGGCGAGAACATTAAGAAGCTTGCCCTCCCCAGAGCGACCCAAGATATATGTACCCTGATTAGCGAATTGATTGCGTGATAAAAAAACACTCACATATCGTTTTTATTGGGATCGGCGGGATCGGTATGAGCGCTTTGGCACGTCATTTTCTGCATCAAAACATCCCCGTTTTCGGTTTTGACCGCACAAAAACTGCCCTTACCGAGGCATTAGCAAAGGAAGGTGCAATCCTTTGCTACACCGAAGATGTAGCTGCATATCCTGGTTGGCCGGAAGCAGAAACTACGGTTATTTATACTCCAGCAATTGCATCGACACATCCATGGCGCTTGTTTTTTAAGACCTATAAACCCATCAAACGCGCAGCCGCATTAGGACAACTCACTAAGGGATACAAAACGCTTGCTGTCGCTGGAACACACGGAAAAACCAGTACCAGTGCAATACTCACGCACCTTTTATCGTCGGCCGGATTAGACCCCACGGCGTTTATCGGGGGAATCTTAAGCGCATCTGGTACTAATTACAGGTTGGGTAATGGCCCGTGGATGATTGTCGAGGCCGATGAATTTGACAGATCCTTCCTTCACCTTCATCCAACCGCTGCGGCCATAACAACTGCCGATGCGGACCATCTAGATATTTACGACGACGAAACTGATCTGAATAACACCTTCGATGCCTTCATACAACAGGTCGAAGGGCCAACATTTACCGGGACAAGCTTAAGGAGAACTACGGCTGTTGGCAGTACAGGTAACCACTCCTTTGCTACGAATATTCGCGCAAATCAAGGTGCCTATTCGTTTACCCTTCATCTCGGAAATGACCACTGTGAGACAAATCTTTTCATGCCGGGTAAACACAACGTCTACAATGCTGTCCTTGCTGCTGCACTTGCACATCATGCAGGAGTTTCTCTAGTACAGATTGCAGCGGCCCTCCCAACCTTTGAAGGGATACAGCGCAGGTTTGAATACCACCTGAAAGGAAAGACTACGCTCATAGAAGACTACGCCCACCATCCAACGGAGCTCAAAGCACTGATCGATAGCGTGGACGAAATGTACCCTGAAAAGAACATACTGCTGTGCTTTCAACCCCATTTATACAGCCGCACGCGCGATTTCTTTGACGGATTTGTAACGCAACTCAAACGTGTACATCGTTGCATTCTTTTACCTATTTACGCCGCACGGGAGCACCCCATTGAAGGTATAGATTCTACTGCTTTAGCAACTCAAATACCTGGTGCCAAAACCTGCAATTTAGGGGCACTCCACGAGGCAGTGCGTAAAGAAAAGTGTGCTGTGGTTCTGGTTGTGGGCGCAGGTGATATTGGCGACACCATACCCCAATTAAAAGCTGTTTTACGATGAAAAAGAAACGACTTTTATATTCCGCCTTAAGTATCATCTTCAGTACAGGACTGATTTTCAGCGTTGTGCTGAGCATGCAGCACTGGAAAAATGCAACCTTTAATACAATCGAAATAGGGTTTCAACATCCTGATAATCAGGCGCTTGTTGTTCGCCCCGAAGTGTTACCGCTGATCGATGATTTTTTAAGCGCACAGCCCGATTCTAGTGCGCTGAAGACCCCTACATTTTTGTTAGAAACCTCTTTGGAAGCCCTGCCGTACGTGGCCGATGCACAGGTATATTGGAATTTAAATCAGTCTTTGGTCGTAAACGTGGTTTCAAAGCAAGCGAAGGCGAAAGTCTTCATGAATGATGAACCGTTTTTGCTTACGGAAGCGCATGAGCTTCTACCGGCACCGAGACAGACACCACTGGACTTACCCATTATCACAGGGGTGAAAGACAGTGCAAATGCCGCTAAAGCCGGTCTACTTTTAGACGAAGTGATTGCCAGCCCTGCATTCACTTTTGACGGCCTAGCACAAATGGAGGTAAACGCGTCGCATGTAGTGCTTATTCCTCAAGGATATGCGCACCACATCACAGCAAATACCGGCAATGAATTAGCTGGTGATCTACGAAAGTTGAGCGCCTTCTATGCCGCTAAACCGACAGAAGAACTTGAAGAAATAAAAAGCATTGACTTGCGATATAAAAACCAAGTAGTAAGCAAAACGAGATGACACAAAACGCCCCTTTAGCAGTAGGTCTGGACATCGGAACCACCAAAATTGTAGCTGTGGTGGGCCGATTAAACGAGCACCGTAAGATTGAAGTCTTGGGTATTGGAAAAAGTAAGAGCCTCGGTGTCCAACGCGGGGTGGTGGCGAACATTACGCTCACCATTGAAAGCATTCAAGCCGCGGTAAAAATGGCCGAAGAAAATTCTGGCCTGAAAATCACAGAGGTCATGGTAGGTATTGCCGGACAACACATCCGATCAATGCAGCATTCCGACTACATCATGCGCGAAGATGCTGAAGCCATTATCAATGTCGAGGATCTCGCTTCCTTGCAAAAAAACGTACACAATCTTGTGATGATGCCTGGGGAGCAAATCTTACATGCGCTGCCGCAAGAATACAAGGTGGATGGCGATGCCAACATCGTGAATCCACAGGGTATGTACGGATCGCGATTGGAAGCAAATTTTCACATCGTCGTTGGTCAGATTGCTTCCATAAAAAACATCGCGCGTTGTGTAGAGCAGAGTGAACTCAAAGTAGGTGACATTACGCTTGAACCACTAGCTTCAGCCGCCGCAGTTCTTGCAGAAGAAGAAAAAGATGCAGGTGTAGTCCTTGTCGATATCGGCGGTGGCACTACAGATATTGCCATTTTCAAAGACCAGATCATTCGCCATACTGCAGTAATCCCTTTTGGCGGTAAAGTCATTACGGAAGACATCAAAGAAGGTTGCGAAATTATAGAGAAACAAGCGGAGACATTGAAAGTGAAGTTTGGCTCTGCATGGCCTGGAGAGAATAAAGACAATGAGATTGTCAGCATTCCTGGATTGCGCGGAAGACCGCCAAAAGAAATCAGCCTAAAAACATTGTCGAAGATTATCAATGCACGCGTTCGTGAAATTATGGAAAGTGTCATTGCAGAAATCCGCAATTACCAGCAAAACGATCCACGAAAGCGACTTATCGGCGGCATTGTGCTCACCGGAGGAGGTTCGCAGTTGAAACACATGAGCCAATTGGTCGAATATCTAACCGGTATGCCGACGCGCATAGGTTACCCGAACGAGCATTTAGCAAGTGGTTACGTGAAGGAATTGGCCTCACCCGTTTATGCAACTTCCATAGGTTTGTTGAGTATGGCGCTAGAATCGCAGGACCATCCCATGGCTTACGACCCTAGAGAAACCGAGCAGCCAATCGTTCCTGAAACTCCTGAGGAACAAGCAGAAAAATCCATCGAAGAAGTTGAAGGTGCGCCCGACCAAACAGGCAGTACACAAGCCGCGCCACGTAAAGATCCTTTCTGGAAAGGCTTTATGAACAACCTCAAAGAATGGCTAGAAAACGACGAAGACATAGAATAACCGAACAACCATGATAGAAGACGGAATTCAATTCAACCTTCCTAAAAACAGAAGCTCAGTCATCAAGGTAATTGGTGTCGGAGGCGGAGGCTCCAACGCAGTCAATCACATGAAAAATGTGGGCGTGAATGGTGTAGACTTTATTATCTGTAACACAGATGCACAAGCACTTTACCACAGTCCTGTCGCGAATAAGGTCCAATTAGGCGCTTCACTTACGGAAGGGCTTGGTGCTGGAGCAGATCCTGAGATTGGCCGCAGTGCGGCAGAAGAAAGTATTCAAGAGATTCAAAACATACTTGAAACTGGTACTAAGATGTGCTTCATCACTGCCGGTATGGGCGGTGGCACAGGTACAGGAGCCGCACCTATCATCGCCAAAGCCGCGCGTGAAATGGGTATACTCACTGTAGGTATTGTTACCGCGCCTTTCTCTTTCGAAGGGAAAATGAGAGCAGACCAAGCGGAGGAAGGAATAAAAGCCATGCGTGATGCAGTGGACAGCCTTATTGTCATCAACAATGACAAACTGCGCCAAGTATATGGTGATTTAGGATTTAGGAATGCGTTTAGCAAAGCCGATGAGGTTTTGGCCGGTGCAGCTAAAGGAATAGCCGAAGTCATCACCAACCACTACACGCAAAACATTGACCTGCGCGATGCAAAAACCGTTCTTGAAAATAGCGGATCGGCACTGTTTGGAACCGGTGAAGGTGAAGGTACTGGAAGAGCAGCAGCAGCTGTAGGTGCTGCTTTAGACTCGCCACTATTAAATGACAACCACATTAAAGGCGCTAAAAACGTCCTGTTATTATTGACCTCCGGAGATAGCGAACAAGAAGTTACTATTGACGAAATAGGTGAAATCACAGACCATATTCAACGCGAGGCAGGTGGCAATGCGAATGTAATTATGGGAATTGGCTCCAGTGAAGAATCTGGGAGCCGAATCACGTGTACCATCATTGCCACGGGATTCCCGACTGGAACACAAGTACTGCCGTCCGATAAACCGGAAGTGGTAAAGTATAAATTAGACGCCCACGAAACAGAGGAGGTTGCTGTTGCAGCACAACCAACCGGCGAAACAATACCTGATTCACAAAATTCGGAACGAGTTATCATGGAACTCGGTGCGGTTGAAGATGAGGTAGAGCCCTTAGACACGGCAGCAGCAGCGCCAGTTGAGGCTCATTTAGAGCCAGTTGCAGAAATCAATGAAACTGAGAATACCATTGAGGCAGAAACAGAGGGTTTTCCGCAACTACCCGATGAAGATATCGATGCCACCTTTGAGCAGACACTAGAGGACGATACTCAAACGATCGAGGAGGAAACGCCGACAGTCCATGTCTTAGAATGGGATATGGAAGATGAATCTGAGGAAGGTGCTATCGTGAAAGAGGAAGCAGTAGACGAAGCTGAATTTACGGATGAAGAGCCGTCGGAAGCTGCGGAATCACCTGCACTTGCCGGGGGTTGGGATCTATTCACTCAAGACGAATCGGTCGAAGAAGAAATGGAATTGACCTTTGTCGATGAGGATGAACCTGAAGAAATTCTTACACAGGAAGACACTACTGTAGAAGCGCATATTGAAGAAGAATTTGATGCACCTGCTCCACCAAAAATGGAGCGTACTGTTTTGAATTCTGAAGCGCAAATAACTGAAGACCTACTGGATGACGCAGCTTCAGAAAGCCCTAAGAGTGAAGATTCTTCTTTCGAAGACGTTCAATCGATTGGCGAAGAGCGCAGGTTTACCCTAGAAGATATTGACGGTGATGGTTTTACACTTGAAATGGAAGACCTAGAGTCACCGGAAGCTCATCAAGATTGGAATGAAGGAATTGAAGATACGCAATACGACCCTTTTGATTTAAGCTTGAGTGAAATGCCTGAACTCAAGCAAAAAGCAGAACAAGAGAGCGTCGAGGGCAGTTTTACTTTGGTTAGCAATGAATTTGAATTAGAACCTCAAATCAATAATCCAACCGCGGAAGTAGGTACGCTTAGTTCTGAAGATCCAACCCTGCATTTTCAATTAAAAGAAAGTGAAGTGCCAGCGGTTAAAGAAACAAGCGAGGAAGGAACTGATTTTGATATGGACCAGCCGTTGAGTCAAATGCCAAAGCGCACGCTCAGCGATTTACCGCCTAAAATTCAAGATCGTATGTCTCGCTTACAATCGTTCCAATACCAGTTCAAAGCGAATCTCCAGAACCTGAGTGAAACAGAAAGAGTTCCAGCATATATGCGCCAGGGTATGGAGGTCGATTTAGACCATAAAAGCAGTGAACAACCCTCTAATATTGGCGTTGATAACGATGGGAACATTAGAACAAATAATTCATTCTTACACGATAACGTAGATTAATCATGTCCTTAGAAGCACTCGTCATGACCGATTTAAAATCGGCAATGAAAGCGAAAGACCGCGTCGCGCTGGAAGCCCTTCGCGCTATAAAAACAGCCATACTTAATGAAAAAACTGCTGCCGGCGCGGGAG
>Ga0228658_1000574_pt1 | contig 11631 bp, 16 predicted proteins | sample 71DmetaG_FD_183040 | JGI IMG/M metagenome (GOLD analysis project Ga0228658, IMG submission 183040) | Seawater microbial communities from Monterey Bay, California, United States - 71D | ecosystem: Environmental > Aquatic > Marine > Coastal | place: USA: California | collected 2016-10-18 | reverse complement strand
AAGATGGTAAAGTAGTAGGACTATCTAAACTAAATAGAATAGTAGAGCAATTCGGTAGAAGAGGAGCTATTCAAGAACAATTAACTGTAGCTATACATAATGCTGTAGATAAGATATGTGAAGGTAATTTAGGAGTAGCAGTTCAAGTTAATGCAACTCATGCATGTGTATCATGTAGAGGAGTAAAGCATGGAGGAGCTTCTATGCAAACAGCTAAACTAACTGGTGCTTTCTTAAACGAAGACTCAGCAAAAGCAGAGTTTTATAAAAATATAGAATTAGCAGAGAAATGCAGTCATTAGAACACGATGAAAGACCTTGGGGGTGTTATGATGTATTATTAGATACTGATACAACTAAGGTTAAAATTATAACGGTAAAACCTGGCGGTAGGTTATCATATCAATACCATAATAAAAGATCAGAGGTATGGGCTTGCACAAAAGGTAAATTATCGGTTATTTTAGATGATGTTTTACATGAGCTATTTCCTGGAGATTCAATAGTTATACCTCAAGGAGCTAAGCATAGAGCATTTAACGATACTATGGAAGCATCACAATTTATAGAAACACAAACAGGAACCTATTTTGGAGAAGACGATATAGTAAGATTAGAAGACGATTATGATAGATAGTCTATATCAACTTTATGATATTCCTCCACATGAAAGAAGGTACTTAATATTAGCTACTCCTAGAACAGGAAGCTCTAGTTTTCAAAGAAGCCTACAAATATGTACCGATCTAAATATTCATAGTCCTATTGATTCTCCTTTTGATGAAGATAAATTCTTAAAGGGACTTGAAAAGTATAAAAAAGGAGTAATCACTAAAATTGATCCCTGCAAACAGAGTGAGGAGTTTTTAGATAATTTAATTCCTCGATATCATAGAGTAGTTGTTATAATTAGAGAAAATATTGTAGATCATGCATTAAGTAATACTAGAGCAGGATTATATCATTATGACGGTGTATATGATATGGATGAAGAAACAGAAAAGAAAGTACAACATAAAAAACTTAAACCAACAGTAATAGCTTCAGCTATGTCGCAAACTTCTAATGCATTAAGGTTGGCTATTAAGCATAATATTCCTATCTTTACTTATGAGACATTATTTAATGGTATCGGTGAAGATTTATGGAAGACTTTAAAAGAGTTTGGAATTAAATGGAAAGATATAGGAGATGAAAAATTTAATAAAGTACAACAGTTAATGCATCCCGGTAACAAATATACAAACAAGAATAGTATTTTAAAAAATACAAAAGGTGAAATAAAATTTATATGAAAGGAAAACAACTATCATTATTCCCTGAAGAAGCAGATAACGTATGGGTTAACGACTACGTACCGTTTGTTTCTGAGGTAGAAACATTTAACGAAACATTCGGTAAAACTAATAATTATGAACCAACCATTCCATCAGAAAAAGAGTGGAGATTTGTCTACGATTTTATCCTTGAAGAGCTCCAAGAATATAAAGAAGCTTGCGAACGAGGCGACATTGTGGAGGTTTTGGATGCTTTGTGTGACATTGCTTATGTTTCCCTTGGGAACGGTACTATGTTACATGGCCTTAAGGATAAGATATGGCCCGCTTATCAAGAGGTACAGGCGAGTAATCTTAGTAAGGCTTGCGAAACTGAAAAAGAAGCCATGGAGACTGTCCGCGTACGAAGTGAGGAGCAAGGTGAGGAGTGTTATTTTGAAAAAGTTGCGGAGGGAAGGTATATTGTCTATAGAAAACGAGATAAAAAAGTAATGAAATCTGTAAATTACTTTAGACCTAACTTAAAAAAGTTTTTAGATGTATAAGGTTGAAGATCATATCAAAGAGATAGATGGAGTAAAGTATGTTCCATATGATATAGTTATAAAAGTTATAGAAGAAAACTACAATAAAACTATATCTGATTTAGATAAAGTACAGACGTTAGTAAAAGATGCTGTAGGTCAATTTAGTAAAACTATATCAGACTTAGATAATAATGATTAAGATAGCACACGAAAGTCCTAAAAAAATATTTAATGAAGTTCAAAAGCATACAGATTATGACTATGCTTTAGTTCACTTGTTTGAAGAAGACGAGGAATATCTCTCTCAGTTTCAAGAAGCTATCAAATCTGGTAGAGAGGTAATTTTAGATAACTCTATTTTTGAGTTAGAAGAAGCATTTGATGCTGATGAGTTTGCTGTTTGGGTTGAAAAACTTAAACCAGACTGGTACATTATTCCTGATGCGTTAGAAGACTCTGTTAAGACTCAATCTCAAGCTTATAGTTGGCATATGGAATATAGGAAAAACTTACCCGGTAAGGCTATAGGAGTAGTTCAAGGTAAAACCTATGAAGAAATATGTTCTTGTTATAGGTATATGAATAATTCCATAGATGCTGATATGATAGCTATATCTTTCGATTACTCGTATTATACACAGTCAGTTCCTCATCCTAACAAGTATGTTAGTTGGATGCTAGGACGTGTTAAGTTACTTGGAGATTTAGTCAGAGACGGTATTATAAATAAAGATAAGCCTCATCATCTTTTAGGTTGTGGTTTACCTCAAGAATTTAGCTTTTATAAAAATGCTGATTATAATTTTATTTATAGTTTGGATACTTCTAATCCAGTGGTCCATGGGATCAAAGAAATAGAATATGGTGATGACGGACTTTGGAATAAAGAATCTCAAAAACTATTTGAACTTATTAATGATGATGTTGATAATATAGATTTAATTTTAAAAAATATTAAGAAATTTAGATGGCTAACAAATGGATAGCATTTTTCAGTCAGACAGGAGGAGAGATAGCAGATATTGCTAGTTCTTTAGAAAGATGGCCTGATATTATAGTTACTAATGAAAGACCAGATAATTTAAGAACTATAGATGGTCGAATATTAGATAATGTAGAGGACAGGTTAGTTGTTCTTCCTAATAAACCTACTGTTGATGATTATGAAGTAGTATTAGAAGATAATGCCATTATTACATTACATGGTTGGTTAAGAATAATGCCTGAAGTAATATGTAACAAGTATTTGATTTATAATGGTCATCCCGGACTTATTACTAAATATCCAGAACTTAAAGGTAAAGATCCTCAAGTAAAAGCTCATAAACTAGGTCATAATGTAGCAGGTGCAGTTATACATAAAGTTACTGCTGGAGTAGATGAAGGAAAAGTAATTATGGAAGAATATTTCAATGCTACTCAGTTGGATCTTGATGAGTTATTTCGTATATTAAGAGATAGATCACTGTATATGTGGACTAATCTACTTAAAAAGGTTTTATGATAAAAAGAATAGCATTAGTAGGAGCTAGTAGTACTGGTAAGACTACTGTTTTTGAATTATTAAAGAATAAGCTACCTAAGTATGAGTTCGTAAACGAATCTACTCGTAATGTAGCTAAGTACGGATTTCCTATTAATGAGTTTGGTACTGATGCTACTCAACTTGCTATTAGTAGCTTTCATTTAGAAGCTTTACTTAAACCTTATAATCTTATTTTAGATAGATGTTATATGGATCTCATAGTCTATACTAATCATATGGATGTTGATGATTCTACTAAAAATTATATAGAAGAGACTTGGCATAGAGTAAAAGGAGAGTATACTCATTATATTTATTTTCCTATTGAATTTGAATCTGTAGATGATGGAGTAAGAAGTGTTAATGAGGATTGGAGAAAAGATATAGATAATGAATTTAAAAAGTATCTTGAGACTGTTAGAAAGCCTTACTTAACTATAACTGGTTCTCCTATGCAAAGGGTTAATCAAATATTAGAGTTTATAAAATGAGAGTATGTAATGTCTGTCATGAAGAGAAGAGAGATATCAAATTTAAACATGAAAGTAAAAAAACATGTATTAAATGCGAAACTAGATGGTGGAGAGTATTTCTCAGAGCTTTAGTTAAAGAACGTAGACTTACACCTATTGAAAGAATAGCTAATAGGGCAGGTTATATGGGTTCAGCATTTATTATGATGTCCCCTTACTTACTAAAACACGATAATATGGGAGCTTATACATACGTTATAGGAGCCTTATTGACCATACCTCAAGTATGGATAGCAAAGCAATGGAATATAGTTGCACTAAATATTAATTTACTAATAGGCTACGGCCTTTATATAATAAGATAATGTACAAATACGGAGCAAAATTATTAAGAGTCGTAGACGGTGATACAGCAGATGTAATGATCGATCTAGGATTTGATACCTGGGTTAGAGCCAGATTAAGATTCAAAGGTGTTGATACCTGGGAAAAGAGAACTAGAAATCTAGAAGAGAAAGCTAAAGGTATAGCAGCTTCTAAATTTACTCAGGAATATATGGAGATGAATGACGGTAAGTTTGTTATTCAATCTTACGGTAAAGGTAAGTACGGTCGAATACTTGCTGAAATTTTTATAGATATCGACGGAGAAGAAACCTCGCTAAATAAACTATTAATAGAAAACGGTCACGCTTATATTTACGAAGGTGGCAAAAAACAAATATTTAAAGGTTAATTATGGCAGAAGTTAAAAATTACGAAGCAGTAAAAGATATTGCATCTAAACATTTAGGTAAAGTAGGAGGAGATGGTTATAGTGATCAGTATAATCCTGAATTATTAGTTAAAATTCCTCGTTATTTAAATAGAGAAGGTTATAATCTCAAAGGAGATGAATTTATTGGTGTTGATGTATGGAATGCATACGAAGTATCAGCTATTACTACTAAAGGACAACCAGTAGCTGGTATGCTAAAGATAGTTTGTCCTAGTGATAGTGAGAATCACGTAGAGTCTAAATCTATTAAGTTATATTTAAACTCTTTTAATATGACTCAGATTGGAGATACAGCAGCAGATTGTATTTCTGGTATAGAAGCTAGAGTAAAGAGAGATTTAGATGAGTTACTTGAAACTAATACAACAGTTTCTTTTTATGCTTCAGAGTTTGAAACGGAAAACTTATCTTTCTCAGACGAGTATGAAGATCTAGGTGAAGTAGTAGATTTAGATTTAATTGACTTTACCGCATTTAAGTCAGATGCAGATCAGTTACAAGAAGCAGAGTATGAAAATGGTGAATTAAAATTAAGATCTAATTTATTAAGATCGAATTGTAGAGTAACTAATCAGCCGGATTGGGGAGACGTGTTTATTTATATGAAAGGTGGTAGTTTACCTGGCGCTGATTCTTTAGCTAAATATATTGTTAGTCATAGAACAGTAAGTCATTTTCATGAAGAGATATGTGAGATGATATTTGCTCATTTGACTGAAAGATTTGGACCAGATCAGCTGATGGTTAGTTGTCTTTATACTCGTAGAGGAGGTATAGATATTAACCCTATTAGAGCTACTCATAGTAGCTTAATACCAGAGTTTTTTACTAACCCTGAATATACTATTAGAAAAACTTTAAGACAGTAATGATAGAAAAAGTAGAAGCATACGTTAGGGAACATTATAAAAGAATGTATGGAGATAAACCTCTTATTATACAAGAGTTTGATTCTCATTTTACTATAAAGTCTAATAAAGACGAATCACCATTAATATTAGGAAAAAGCATTGTAAATGAGTGAAATAGAAATAGAAGAAGATAAAGTACTTATAGCTACTAGGAAACCACCTGGAGATAACTGGGAGTTAGTAATCGATCAAGGTAATGTTGTAGAAGGTTTAGTAATGGCACTTACGATGTATATGCGTAAGACTAAGTTTAAAGGTCACTATAGATTAGAACCATTGGAAGGTAAACTATACGCAATAGAAGCTAACGAAATAGAAATAGTAGAAGAAGAGCCAATGAAGTTTGATCTTTATGGTGAATATTAGGATAAATGAATAAAATTTCTTATATTTACTTAAAGGTTATTCATATATGCAGTTAGAAAAAAAATACTACACAGTACAGGATTTTCAAGATTTTAAACTAATGCTTCAGCACATCAGACAGTCTGAAGTAATAGCAGTCGATACTGAAACGACAGGTCTTAATCCTCGTAAAGACAAAATTATTGGTTGGTCTATTTCCGGAGATGAAGGTATAGGTTTTTACCTTCCTACTCTTGTTTGGAACTTTGAAAAAGGTATCTTAGAATTACAGAAGATAGAAGATGAATCTACTGAAGATCTTTCTGTTAGATTATTAAATGAATTAAAAGGTAAAAAGTTAGTTTTTCATAATGCTTCTTTTGATATTCAATTTATTAAAAACTATTTCAAAGTAGATTTACTCCCCTATGTATGGGTAGATACTGGGTTGTTGGTCCATACAGTTTATGAAGAAGGAGCATTTGGTTACGGTAACCCTTTTGGTTTAAAACCTATAGCTATTATGAATCAAGAAGCATTAGGTTTAGATGTTGAAAAAGCAGCGAATGAAGAGCAAGTAGAATTAAAAGAAAGTATAAAGAAAAATGGAGGTTCGATTACTAAAGAGAGTTTCGAAATATACAAAGCAGATCTTGATATCCTTAGTAAATATGCTAGTGCTGATACTGACCTTACCCTTCGTATTTGTAATTTATATCTGGGTAAACTTAGAGATGAAGGCTTGGAAAAATTCTTCTTCGAAGATGAGGTAATGCCTATATACAGAGAGGTTACTATTCCTATGGAAGCATATGGAGTAGATCTCGATATGGAACTACTAGAAAAAATTCATGCAGAAATAGTAGAAGATCAAAAGAAGAATAAAGATATAGTAATGCAATCTTTATTAGAAATACCTGAAGTTCAAAACTGGGTAAATCATTCTGCTGTTAATTCTTATAAACCAAGTAATAAAGGTACATTTGCTCAAAGGTTAGTAGAAAGGTATTCTTTACCTTTACCTAAATCTGAAAAGACTGGTAAATACTCTCTTACTAAAAAGCATATCGAAGACTTAGAAGACTCAGATGTAAAAGAGTTTTTACTTAAAGGAGATCTTACTTTACTTCCTAAAGAGGAACTTCTTCGTATTAGCAGACAGCTATGGAAAGAATCTAATGATGGAGATTATATTAATATACAATCTAAAAAGCACTTAGGTGAGATTGTCTTCAAGTATATGGGAATTAAACCATTAGTTTCAGGTGCTAATACTAAATCTGGTAGAGATAAATTTGATATGTCTATGGTGGAAGTTCTTTCAAAGGATTATCCTTGGGCTGAGAATCTACGTGTCTACAATAAGCTTTTAAAAATTAAATCTACTTATGTAGATAGATTTAGAGATCGTCATGAGGACGGTAGATACTATTTCTATTTCAAGCAAAATGGTACTGTATCAGGTAGATATGGTTCAGATGCTCAACAGCTACCTAAACCTCTTGAAGAAGGAGAAGATGCTCCTATTATTATGAAGTATGTAAATATTGTACGTGCTTTTTTAACTGCTGGAAAAGGTAGAAAGGTTATTGATGCAGATTACGAGTCTCTAGAACCTCACTGCTTTGCCTCAGTATCTGGTGATAAAAAGCTTCAAGAGATATTTGCTAATAACTTTGATTTCTATTCTTATGTAGCTATACAGACTGAAAAACTAGAAGGAGTATCTGCTGATAAGAAAGCTGATAACTATCTTAAGAAACTATATCCTGTTAAACGTAATAAAGCTAAAGCTTATTCACTAGGGGTTGCATATGGAATGGAAGATTTTGCTCTGAGTAAAACCTTAGATGTTGATCAAGCAACTGCCAAAGAGCTTATACAAGGATACTTAAATGGATTCCCTGGGCTTAAAAAATGGAGAGAAGATTCTAGAGAACAAGTTAAAGTACATGGGTTTATAAAGAACTACGTAGGTAGAGTTAGACACTTACCTAGAGTTAGAAAATCTCTAGATGATCACGGTACTTTTATAGATGGAGATAGTAGAGTAAAATGTAAAGTAATGAACTGGAAGTATAGGAGAGATAAAATGGAACCTTTCTACCAGAATGAATACTATGAAGAGATAGTAGATTATATTACTTCAGAAGGTAGGATAGATACTCAATTATATGATGAGTATTTTGGTAAACCTGCTGAGATAGCTACCTTACTAAAACAGTTAAATGCTAAAGAGAAAAAAGCTAAGACTGATGAAGAGAGAGCAGAAGTAAATGAAATTAGAACTGCATTAGAAAGTAGAGAAGTAATTATTGAGAAGTATATTGATGATTTAGATAGAAGACGTAGAGATCAAGGTCGCTCTAGAACTATGAAATCTTATAGAGATTATCGTAACGGACTTAATAACTGTCTTAACTTTCAGTTACAGTCATTAGCTGCTGCGGTAGTAAATAGAGCTGCATTGGCTATCAATTTAAAAGCTAAGGAACTCGGTATAGATGCTAAGGTTCAAGCTCAGGTTCATGATCAACTTCTAATTAATTGTGATGAGAAAGATGTAGAGATGTTTGCTCCTATAGTTCAAGAGATTATGGAAACCACAACTCAACTACCTGGAGTTACTTTAAAGGCTCCTCCTGAAATATCTAATAACTGGAGAGATGGACATTAAGAAAAAATTATGGGTTGCAGGATGTAGCTTTTCAGCTGCTAACGAAGATTTTCCTTCAATGCACTGGTCTGAAATATTAAGTAATAAACTTAACTTTGAGTACAATACTCTTGCTAGAGATAGTGCTTCAAACGGTTTAATAGTAGAGCAGATAGATCATATAATAGAGAATGAAAAACCCCATTTAGTTATTTTCAATTCTACTCTTAATCCTCGAATTGAATTTCCTGCCACTCATAATTCTAAGTATGATAGAAAATTAGGTGTCTTTCAATTTTTTTATTACGATAAGGAAAGGCTTCCTGGTTTTCATTCTAATACTCTTAGCTATATAAAAAATAAATCTAAGTTTGATCGGACTCCTACTAATATGATTTCTGAGTCTGTTAGTCATACTCAAAGATTAGCTATTATGGCTAAAGCAGGGATTATTAGTAAATTACTTCCAAGATTCTTATCTAATTACATACATAATTTTTATGATGAAGAATGGGAAACAAAAAAACAAGTTTATCAAATTTGCGGTATTATATCCAGGTTAGAAAAAAATAAAATAAACTATATCTTTTTACCTTCTCCTGCCTTTCATGATTATGCAAACATCTTTGAAGGGTTTGATCAAAATAGATTACTTTTTGATAGAGAGTTAAATCCATATGGGTTCTATGATGAGAGTATTCCTGAAAAAGGATTTGCTCATTTACCTTTTGAAAGTCATAAAATTTTAGCTAACAATATTTATAACCATATTCAAAAGCATAAGCTTATGGATAAATACAAATATACGTTATGAGAATATTCATTACAGGATGGCAAGGTTTTATAGGAAGTCACTTAAAGAAAAGGTTACAAGAACATCAATTAACTTTTTTACAGAATGACTTAAGAGATCACGAAAAAGTCTCTGAAGAACTATTAGCCGCAGATCCTGAAATCATAGTTCATTTAGCTGCTCGAACTGAAGTAGAGCAAAGCTTTTATGAACAAATTACTTTCTCAGAAATAAACTATACCGGAACAGTTAATCTTATAGAAACAGCAAAGAGACTTAAGAATCTTAAGAACTTTGTTTTTGCCTCTACTATGGAAGTTTACGGATGGCAACCTATTTCTGATTTAATTAAAGCAGGTACTAATAAAGGTATTATTGCTTTCAACGAACAGACACCTCCTAATCCTAATGCTCCTTATGCAGTAGCTAAGTACGGCTGTGAGAAATATTTAGAGTATGCTAATAGAAGTTACGGTTTACCTTTTACATCTATAAGACAAACTAATGCCTATGGACGTAAGGATAATGATTTCTTTGTCACTGAACAAATAATTACTCAAATGATTAAAAATAAAAAAGAAATTAATCTTGGGTATGGTACTCCTTATAGAAACTTTATCTACATTGATGACTTATTAGATGCTTGGGTAGAAATTATTAATAATCCAGATAAGGTAAATGGAGAAGTATTTTGTTTAGGTCCTGATAATGCTATAAGGATATCAGACTACGTAAATATTATAGCTAAAAAAATAGGTTGGTCCGGAAAAATAAATTGGAATACAAAACCAGAAAGACCTGGTGAAATCTGGTTACTTAACTCTACTAATCATAAAATTACTAGTAAACTAGGTTGGGCTCCAAAAGTATCTATGGATGAAGGTTTAGATAGAACAATAGAACACTGGACATGGAAACTTGGAAATACAAAGAACAAGAATTCCTAATAGTAAGATTTACTATAGATCATTATACTAATATTAATGTCTTTGATCTAGGTATGTATACTCCGTTTTTCGGTGACGATAAAGTCGTAGAGTATCTTCATAAAAATCCTCTATGTAAAATATTAATATTAGAAGAAGCTGAAGTAGATGAATTTTTTAGAAGGCCGTTACTTACTGAATTAGAACCTTGGAGAAAAAAATATAACTTAAGTAATGAAGTAGTTATTTTTTATCAAGGTACAGGTCAGGACTACTGGTACGGATGGGAATCATACTTAATGAGAGTTCCTAGATATATTACTTATGTTCAATCTCATACAGCTCCTTATAACTTAATTCATAACTGGATTAAAACATATAGTCAAGCTCATTTTACTTATGAAGATTTAGAAAAAGATTTCGTTCCTGAATATTCTTTAAATAATTTAGACTTTAAACGAAAGTTTATAGTTATGGCTGGTAAACCTAGAGTTCCTAGACTAATGATGTTTGGAAGTTTATTAGATAATGACTTATTAAAAGATTCTTATTATAATTTTGGTAGAGAATATATCAAAAGATTTAAAGAATATATGTCTAAAGATTTAGCAGATAAAGTATTAAAGCATCATGGGTTTGAAAATTATAGTGGGAGATTAGAGATTGATTTCATACCAAGCAGAAGACCTACACTATCTAGAAAAGAAGAAAATTATTTAAGAGATCTTCATAGGATGTTACCCTTAAAAGATATACCTTATGATGAAAATGACGATTACTACTATAATCCATATTTTATACTTCCTGATCCTGCTTTGTATAAAGATATCTTTTGTGATATAGTTTTAGAAACATTTAATCATAGAGGAACTTATGATGATGGTGTATATGGATATTCTAATTTTTTCACTGAAAAGATAATGAAACCTACTTTAACTTGTAGACCGTTTATGGCTTTAGGTAATAAAAGTTATATGAAGGATATGAGAAAGAAATTCGAATTCCAAACATTTTCAGATTATTGGGATGAGTCTTATGATGATGTAGATGATTGTAGAAAAGCTATTAAGATAATAACTGATAATATGAAATATATTAATAGTTTATCTAATGATAAATTAACAGATATGATTTCTAATATGAAAGATATCTTAATTCATAATAATATTAAAGCAAGAAATTATTTAGAAGGAGAAGAACCATGGATAGATGTAATGAAAAATTGGATAGATAAAAAAGGAAAAGCATGGAGAGGAAGACAAGTTATTTCTCCAATATAGTTGGTTCCTAAAGTTTTTTTTCTTATATTTATATTAAAGAAGGTCGACCTCAGAGCGAACTTAATTTTTTAATAACCCGAGTAGCTTAGGCACTCACAAATTTAATGATATGAATACATTTTTAAGAGAACGTAATCCGT
>Ga0228658_1000570_pt1 | contig 11724 bp, 12 predicted proteins | sample 71DmetaG_FD_183040 | JGI IMG/M metagenome (GOLD analysis project Ga0228658, IMG submission 183040) | Seawater microbial communities from Monterey Bay, California, United States - 71D | ecosystem: Environmental > Aquatic > Marine > Coastal | place: USA: California | collected 2016-10-18 | reverse complement strand
TTTATGATTTAACTATTTTAGGTCCTGATGTTTTTAAAAAAGAAGCAGAAAGAGTAATTAAAAAATTACCTTTTTTTGAACCAGGTCTAAATAATGATGAGCCTGTTGCCGTTTCGTATACATTTCCAATAACATTTAAACCCAGCTTGAATTGAAAAAAATAAAGAACCACAACGGTTGGATCAAATCATTGTTAACCTTTTTTCTACTTTTCATTCCTCAGGTTTTAGGTGCTCTAGTCCTAATGGTTGCTGGATTTGATTTAAATAAAATGTCAAGTGGAGCGATCGATTTAAAATCTATGATTTTTCTTGAATATCTAATGATTGTGTTTATGGCAATCATACTATGGTTATTCATGAGGTTTATTGATAAACAACCCTTAGTTGAAATAGGTTTACAAACAAAAGGTAGACTTAAAGAATTTTACTTTGGTTTGTCTCTAGGTTTTGTAATTATGTTTTTTGCTTACATTATTTTAAATATTTTAAATGAAATTGTTTTTTTGGGTATTTCTTTTGATTTTAATAAATTTTTAATGTCAATTGTCTTGTTCGCTGGAGTATCCATTTTTGAAGAAGTTGTTTTTAGAGGATATTTATTAAAAAATTTGTTAGAATCATTTAATCCTTATGTAGCTTTATTTATTTCATCAATTTTCTTTTCTTTAATTCATGGATCAAATCCAAACGTAACTAGTTTAGGTTTATGTAATATTTTTTTAGCAGGTTTTTTTCTTGGAGCTTCTTATGTTTTTACAAAAAATTTGTGGTTTCCAATTGCTCTGCACTTTAGTTGGAATTTTTTTCAGTCAATGTTTGGATTTAAAGTAAGTGGCCTTGACTCATATTCAATAATTGAATTTACTATTCCAAAAAATAATTTATTAAATGGTGGAGAATTTGGATTTGAAAGCTCTTATTTGTCTATTATTGTTCTGATTTTAGGTATTTTTATAATTTGGAATTATTTTAAAAATAATTCCACAATAAAAAATTAATGGGTCATTAACTCAGTTGGTTCAGAGTGTTACCTTGACAGGGTAGAAGTCACTGGTTCGAATCCAGTATGACCCACAAATAAAGAAGACTATTTTTATAAATAGTCTTCTTTATTTATAAGTAATTTGTAGGATTTCTTTTGCAATTGTTAAATAACATATGAAAATTGAATTAATCATTTTGGCTTCTGCAATATTCTCAATTGGACTAATGACAGGTGTTTTTTTTACTTGGTCAAATGCTGTAAAACCAGGTATTGGAAAACTAGGTGACTTAGAATATCTAACAGCTCTACAATCTATGAACAGAGTTATATTAAATATCCCATTTAAAGTTGTATTTGTTTTTTCAATAATTTCCGTGGCTTTAGTTCCTGTTTTTTATATTGATTTGTTTCCAAAGAAGATTTTTTGGCTATATATATTTACTTTTATTATTTATTTGGTAGGAGTATTTGGTGTAACGGTATTTGCTAATATACCTTTAAATGAAAAATTAGATAAAACTAATTTAGAATCTATTTCTACAAAACAAATTGAAGAATTAAGAACAAGTATAGAATTAAAGTGGAATAATTTTAACTTAATACGAGCTGTATGCTCAGCTATTATTTTTTTATTACTTATTATTTCATTAATCTTAAACATATAGTTTTGTAGAAGTTTTAATTTTAAAATAAATGAAAAAATTAGTTTTACTTTCCACTTTATTAATTTTTGCTTTTAGTTGTGAAAAAGATGAAAATCTTCCTGCTCCGTATTATTCAATTGAAGGGAAATGGGTTATAGAAGGTACTATTCCAGAGGGAAATACAATGTATCTTTATGAAGATGGACTACGTTACACTTACTACTGTGTTGAAGGAAATTGTAATTCATTATATAACTCATACGAGGCAAACGATGGAAATCATATCCCCAACCCTCTTAATTACACATTTGAAAATGATATCCTAACGGTTGATTTGAATTTTGGTAATGAATTAGTTACACCTGTTATATTTAAATGCGAGGGAGGAGAAGCATATTTTGAAATGCCAGAATATAGTTTATTTAGATTAAATTCTGAATGTAACTAAAACATAGGTATATCCTCTTTTTTAATTCAGTAATTTTTATATTTAAAGTATTATATTTTATTAGATGAAATTTGAAATATCGGATATCCCAAGCTCGCACTTAGTTATTGATTTTAACAAAGATGAGAAAATAATTTCCGAAAAAGGATGCTTAATCTATAGCGATGGGGAATATAATTTTGAAAATAAAATTGAAGCCAAAGGGTATAAAAGTTTACTTGCTCTAATTGGCGGAAAGAGTCTTACCTACGCTATTTATACAGCAAAAGAAGACCTAAAGATGGCCTTTTCTACAAAAGATAACTCAGAAATTTTTGAAATAAAAATTAATAATAATTGTCCTGTATTATTTAATCCTTCAAATCATTTTTCAAGATCATATGGAATTGAAACAATGCCTAGTGGATTTGATCGAGATTTATTTATAAAGACAACTGGTTCAGGGTCATTATTTTTAAAATATTATGGAAAAATTATTAAGAAGGAGATCAATTCTACTAAACCAATTTACGTTAATGCAGATTCTGTAATTGCTTATGAAGAAGAGCTAGATGTTGAATCGGTTGATGGTGTTATGAAAACGTTTATAAGTGGTGAAGTTGAATTATATAATGTAAAAGGAAAAGGCAAAATCTGGATTCAATCAAAGGGCAAAATTGAGTTCAAGAAAGATTGAAATTAAAAAAAAACACCGCTTTAATGGCGGTGTTTTTTAAAATTTCTTTTTAATTTAATTTGGCTTCATTCCAAGATTCCCAATGACCTATTATTTTTCCATCATCGTTAAAACGATGATTAAACATTACAGGAAAAACAATTTCTTTCTTATCATTTTTTCTTTCAACTGAAACTCTCCACCATGATTGAACATAATCCGATCCAGAATCTACATCGAAAAATTTAATCCAAACATTATCCATACTATTAATTTTATAATTTCCTTTAAAAGATTTAAAACCTTCTTTCAAATCATCTAGAGATAATGGGTCATTTCCCCAATCGTTAAAAAGTCCATCTGCTGTTGCATTTTCATCAAAATCTATAAATATATTTTCATCATCATCATGTTCAAAAGCTTTTATAAATCTTCTGACTGTGTTAATATTAGAATGATGAGAATAAATTTTACCATCACTAATTTCTCTTTGACTTTTTCCAGTTTCTGTATATGGTACTTGGTTAAAATAATATCTGGCGTAACTTATTTTATTGTCTTTATTTATAACATATTGCGAGTGTCTTGGCTGTGAGTAGTCTATCCCTGTTGTTCCTCCCACTGCTGTCCAGTATTCCCAACTGTAAATCCAGGTAACTCCACTAAAATTTTCATCCTTATATTCAACAGCATCTGGATAACTACTTTTAGTGTTTTTTACTGAAAAATATTTAGAATTGGTATGTAAATTATTGACATATTGTATGAATTGATCTTTGGTTTGAGGTTTTGCATCCTTGTTCATTTGATCTCCAACGATCCCTTTGTAGTTATCAGCAATTAATTCACCTAACTTTTCAGAGTCGTTAGCATTCATTGCTTCAAATAAATTTTCTATTACTTGAATTGCAGGATGATCAATATAAATACTTCCATTTTTCTTTTTTTGTGCACTTACAATAAAGCATGTAAGTAACAACAATAGTGTTAAATTTTTTTTCATAATTTTTATTAGTTTAGCTTTCTAATATAGTCAATCAAACACATACTAACAAGTATGTTTAATTAAATATTATGATCAAATATTTAACTTTCAATAAATTATATAAAATGAGTTTTGTTTTACTTTTTAGCTTATTTATAGTTTATTGTAGTAATTCAAATGAAACAGTTCAAAATATTAATACTCCTAATGTGTCAAGTCCAGTTGAAATTTATTTAATTGATTCGCTTGATGACTCAAGAAAGTATTGTTTAGATATATTGGGTTATAAGGATAATGCTGATGTAAATAAAGGCTTGCAAAGCCATTCGTGTTATTCATATCAAGGTGCAGTTTCAATAGATCAAGGCTTTGATAAGGAGCTAATTTCTGAAAAGGAATTTTACATTCCTCATTTTAAAGTTTGTATGGAAGCAGAAAATATCGAAGAATCCTCAGGACTAGCCTTAAAAACATGTGATAAAAACGAAAAACAGAAATTCATTCTTCAATCTTCTGGCAAGATAAATCCAGAAAGTAATTTGAATTTGTGTTTAACAGTTTCTTCTAGTTCCAGAGAAGGAGGCGGCGGAAATCCAGTACATTTAATTCGTGATTTGAGTTTACAAACTTGCGATGAAAGTCTTTCGTCATTTCAAAACTGGGGAACAAGAACAATCAACTAAGGTGGTTTTACAAAAAGAAATTTTTTTAAACCCTCATGCCAGAGGATTTCATTTAATCACTAATCATATTTTAAATGTAATTCCTGAAATAAACGGAATAGTACATGTTTTTATAAAACATACCTCAGCCAGTTTAACAATTAATGAGAATGCTGACCCATCAGTAAGAGTTGATTTTGAAACTCATTTTAATAAAATTGTTTCAGAAAATGAAACTCATTATACTCATACACATGAGGGTAAAGACGATATGACTTCACACATAAAAAATAGCCTACTAGGTTCTTCAGTTTCTTTTCCAATAAAAAATGGAATCCCTCAATTTGGCATTTGGCAAGGAATTTATTTATGTGAACACCGCAATAATGGAGGATCGAGAAAATTATTTGTTACTATAATCGGCGAATAATTTTCTTATTTTTAATTAAAATATTTTACTATGAAAAAATTAACTCTTTTAACATTGCTATTATTTTCTTTTATAGCTTATGCCCAAAAGTTCGATAAAAAAATTAATCAATTAAGTGCTGATTATGAATCAGATATTATTGAACTAAGACATTGGTTTCATGAAAATGCAGAATTAAGCAATAGAGAATTTAAAACTGCTAAAAGAATCGCAGAGGAATTAACTAAAATTGGACTAAATCCTCAAACAGGTGTAGCAAAGACCGGAGTAGTAGCAGTGCTTAAGGGTGGAAAGCCAGGTCCAGTTGTTGCTTTGAGAGCTGATATTGATGGTCTTCCTGTAAAAGAAAGAGCTGATTTACCATGGAAATCTAATATGATAGGAGAATACAATGGTGAAACAGTTCCTGTAATGCATGCCTGTGGACATGATACTCACACAGCTATTTTATTAGGAACTGCAAAAATATTATTTGAATTAAAAGATCAAATTCCAGGAACAATTAAATTCATTTTTCAACCAGCTGAGGAGGGTGCCCCATCTGGTGAAGAAGGAGGAGCCGAACTAATGGTTAAAGAAGGTGTTTTGAAAAATCCTGATGTAGATGCAATTTTTGGACTCCATATTTGGTCTCAAATTGGAGCAGGCCAAGTCTATGTTCGTCCTAAAGGAATTATGGCAGCAGTGAATGAGTTTAGAATTGATATTGAGGGTGTCCAAACCCATGGATCAACTCCGTGGACTGGAATTGATCCTATTGTTACTGCTTCTCAAATGATTAATTCGATTCAAACTATTGTTAGTAGAAATATGCCACTAACCGAAGCGGCAGCTGTTGTTACAATTGGAAGTATTCACGGAGGTGTTCGAAGTAATATTATTCCTGAAAGTCTTTATATGCTTGGAACTATTAGAACATTAGATGAGGGAATGAAAAAATTGGTTTTAAAAAGATTAGAGGAAATTGTATATAGTATTGCAAGTGCTAATAATGCAAAAGCTAAAGTAACTTATCAAGTTAGTTATCCGATAACTTATAATGATCCAGAACTGTATCAATCCATGTTGCCATCCCTTAAAAGAATTAATGGATCCAATAATGTAAATTCAATGAATGCAATTACTGGTGCTGAGGATTTTTCTTTTTTTCAAGAAAAAATTCCTGGAATGTATTTTTTTATTGGTGGAGCAAAAAAAGGTACAGATCCTTTAACAGCGGCACCTCATCATACCCCAGACTTTTATGTTGATGACTCTGCAATGATTACTGGACTCAAATCTATGACTACCTTAGCTTTGGATTATCTAAATAAAAACAAATAATGTAATGTCAATATCGTTTTTTGAAAAAGAAAATCAAGCTTCTGGAAATTTTAATAATGGAGAAATATTAGAAAAAAAACCTATTGGATTTCCTCAAGATGGAGGTAAATTAAAACCTTATTCAAATTTATTTTATTGGGCACATGCTTGGACACCCGGGAAAAAAAGTACTATAGCCCTTCATCCACATCAGGGATTTGAAATATGCAGTTTCGTATTAAAAGGTTCAATTAAACATTACGATACAAAACAAAAAAAGTGGATTCTTTTAAACAAGGGTGACGTTCAAATAATTAGATCTGGAAACGGAATTTCTCACGCTGAAGAAATTTTAGATTCTTCAGAAATTTTTCAAATTTGGTTTGATCCGGACATTTCTAAAACACTCAATTCACCTGCTTCATACAGCGATTACAAAGTTGTAGATTTTCCTGTCATTCAAAAAAAAGAGATAAAAACCACTGTCATTTGTGGTGAAGGCTCTCCCTTTGAAATGGATTCAGAGATGATTGAAATTAGAAATCATAAAATAAACAGTAGCGGTTTTGATTTTAAATTAAATTCTTCAAAAACATATTCTTTTTTTGTTATTGATGGTGAACTTGATGTGAATAATAAAAAAATTAGCAAAGGAACTTTTTTTATTGTTGATAAAGAAAGCTCACTAAACTTTAAAGCTAAAACCGAAGCCGAGATTTTTGAAATAAAATCGCCAAGTTCACCCAGTTATAAGACCTATTTCCAGAGATTTATGAATTAAAAAGGTGCAACCCTTTTATTTGATAATTTTTCGTAGGCATAGCCAAGTTGATAGAGCTTATTTTCCTCAAAGGAAGAACTGATAAATGTTAGGTTTGAAGGAAGACCATTTTTATTATAACCCATAGGAACCGTTAGGCATGGGTAATATGCAGCGGCTGCATATGCTGCATGATAATTATTTATAGATAAAATTGCATCAAGAGAATATTTTTTTAATGATTCATTAAAATATCTTTCCCCCTCTTTTTTTAACCTAACTTTTAATTTTTTAAATTCTTCTTTTCCAGTATTGTCAGAAACAATCCCTTCAAATATTTTTTGTCCATAAGGAGATCTATTCAAACTATCTTGAAGATTGTAGTTTATGATATCTGAAATATTTTTGATATTCATGTTGTCTTTGAAATAAGTTGATAAATATTTGGGCAATTCATTTTTCATCTCGACATCCAAAATTTTTCTAAATCCTAAAAAATTAATTTTTGGTGGTTCAAATTCGATTATTATTCCCCCGGCTCTTTTAATATCTTCAATAGTTTTGAGATATAGTGAATCATTTAGCAAACTTTTAAATACTCCCAATCTTTTGTCTTTCAAACTAGAATTTATGATTTCGTTGTACTTGATATTTATTTTATTTTTTGAATGACTGTCGTCTTGGTCAAATCCCATAATGCTATTAAAAACGATGACATTATCAATTACATTTTTAGTCATAGGGCCAGATGTGTCTAAAGTATTTGATATTGGTATTATTCCTGTTCTGCTTACCAGTCCGATTGTAGGTTTTAATCCTACAATTGAATTAAGTGATGATGGTGAAAGAATAGATCCAGAGGTTTCCGATCCTAATGATACTGAAGATAAATTTGCAGATATAGCTGCGCCACTCCCAGAACTCGACCCCCCAGATTCAAATTCTTTTCTTCCATATGGATTAAGAGTTTGTCCTCCAATTGCACTATAGCCAAGCGGACATCCAACACAAAAATAATAAGCCCACTCGCTTAAATTGGTTTTTCCTAAAATAACAGCCCCGCTTTCCTTCAGTTTTTTAACTACAAAAGAATCATCGGCAATATTATTTTTTAAAATTTCTGCTCCAGCAGTGGTTGGTAATCCGTCAAAATTGATGTTATCTTTTAAAAGTATTGGAATCCCGTGAAGTGAATATATAGACTCTGGTTTTATCTTATCCTTTTTTCTTGCTTCTAAAACTATATTTGGATTTAGTGAAATGATAGAATTTAAATAGGTATTCTTATTAAATTCAATTTTTTTTATTCTAAACAAATAAAACAAAACTAATTTTTCATAAGTTAATTTTTTCTGGATTATGTTTGTTTGAATAGATGGAATATCCTTTTCAATTATTAGTGGTTTTAATTTTTCATAATCATCTTCAGAAAAATCTTTCAAATAATTGTCTAGTTCACTAAACCAAATATTTTTATCATTAAATTTAGATTGAATAAGTTTAAACTGCATTCTTTCTAATGAATGGGTTTTATTGTTGGTTATTTCAGAGGATTCGTCATATGGTATCCACTTTTTTTCACTAGAGTTGCATCCGCTCAAGAGTAAATAAAGGAATATTAATAAATGATTTTTCATTTGGTTAATTTGTTGAACTAAAGTTATTTAAAATATTTATTTATTATAAAATAACTTACATTTAAATAAAATAAGGATAAAATGAAAGTTCAAAAACAAATTGAAAATCTATTTTCAATAGTATTTTCTGAAAATGTTATAAGAAGAGTAGAAAAATATATATTGTATTTAGCCTCTGTTGGATTTGTTATTCACCTTTCACTAATTTTTTTAAATAATTATAATTTAGTTGATTTATCAATTATAAATTCAAATTTACTTTCTAACCCAATATCTGCCTTATACACACCATTTTCATTCATATTAGTTTACGAAGCTTTTTTATTAATTTATTACATTCCAAGGTCATTTACTACAGCAGTTGGAAAACAGTACGAAATAATTTCTTTAATTGTAATTCGCAAAATTTTTGGTGATATTCCTTTAATTGATTTGAATGAAAACTGGATTGAAAACTCTGACAATCTTCAATTAATTTATGATTTGTTGGGGATTTTAATAATATTCTTTCTTATTTATCTTTTTAGAAAAACAAAGGATAACCTTCCTGTTAAATCTGTTTCTGAAAAATTAGATCGATTTATAGCTTCTAAAAAATTAGTCAGCGTAATACTACTTCCAATTTTAGTAGTTATTTGTTTAATTAGTTTGTTTTCGTGGTATAATGGGGTTTTTATTACTAATTCATTTGATGAAAATTTAAATTATTTATTTTTCAATGAATTCTTTACTTTATTGATTTTAGTGGATGTGTTTATTTTACTTCTTTCTTTTCAATATACAGAGAGATATAGTCAACTTATAAGAAATACTGGATTTATAATATCAACAATCCTGCTAAGACTTTCTTTTGCAGTTTCTGGATTAACAAGTATTCTTCTAATAATTTCAGGGATTGTTTTTGGACTTTTAATTCTATTGATTTATAATGCTATTGAAAAAGAATAGTATTTTAAATTTTTTCTAATATTTCTTCCATTTTCATTCCCCTGGACCCTTTAATAAGAATATTTTTTTCTTTTATTTTATTTTTTTTCATTTCATAATACAGCTCTTTCTTTGTTTTAAAAAAAAATAAATCATTATGTTCTTTTTTTAATTTATAAAATTCATCTCCAACAAAATAAACTTTGGATTGAGCCTTGTCTAATTTATCTATTACCATTTGATGTTCAGTCTTGGAAAACTTTCCAAGTTCAAACATATCTCCCAAAATAAAAATTTTCGATTCTGAGTATTTTAAAAAAGAATCAATCGCTAGTTCCATACTTGAGGGATTAGCATTGTAAGCGTCTAAAATTATTTTCTTATTGTTTATTTCAATAATCTCTGACCTATTATTTTTTGGAATATAATTTTCAATAGCATCCTTAATTAATTTAATATCTATTTTAAAATAAAGACCAATCGAAATAGCAGCTTGTATGTTGCTAAAATTATATGAACCCACAAGACGGGTATTAATTAAAGTACTTTTATAATTGAGTGAAATAAAACTTTTAGGTATTTCCTTACTAAAGATAAATTGAGCATTGTTATTTAAACCAAAAGTTATGGAATTAGAATCTATATATTTTTTTTGAATTTCATCATCAACATTTATTAATATTGGTTTATTATTTTTAAATAACCAACTATACAACTCCGATTTACCTTTAATAACTCCCTCAATTCCTCCAAAACCTTCTAAATGAGCTTTTCCAAAATTCGTTATGTAGCCTAAATCAGGATTTATCAAATTTGTTAAAAAATCAATTTCGCCAATGTGATTGGCCCCCATTTCAATGATTGCAAATTTTGAATTTTCTTTAATTTCAAGTAAAGTTAAAGGCACACCAATATGATTATTTAAATTTCCTTTAGTTGAGGTTGTTATGTATTTTTTAAATAAAACAGCTTTAATTAATTCTTTTGTAGTTGTTTTTCCATTACTTCCAGTGATAGCGATAAACTTTGTGTTTTTTAGCTGTAACCTGTGATATTTAGCTAGTTCTTGTAATGAACTTAAAACATTTTTTACTTTTATAAAATTAGGATTATTGATTCTTTCATCATCGATAACAGCATACCTTGCTCCTTTCTCAATAGCTTTTAACGCATATTGATTTCCGTCAAAATTATCTCCCTTTAAAGAGAAAAAAAGGTTTCCTTTAGAAAGTGATCTTGTATCAGTTGAAACCCCATTACATTTTAGAAAAACATCATATAATTGACTAGTAGTCATTTTCTAAAAGTAGTGATTTTGTAGAAAACAGTATTTGAAGAAGAAGGTTCGTGTTAGATTAATTATCTTCTTTTAGGTTTTGAAGTTTCTCTTGATTCTCCCAAATATGACATAGCACATCTAAATCCAATAAAATTTGTTGTCATAGAACCAGGCAAGTGCCTTCTCTGAGCTGGATCTAAATAGTAAGCTCTGTCTAGCCAAGAACCTCCCTTATATACCCGAGCTTCATCGTCTATCAATGTCGTTCTTTCTTCACCACCGTCATCTTCGGATGGAGCATTGTACATTCTTGCATAATCTCCTTCAATGGTAAAGTTTCTCACGGAATTTCTATCACCATCATTATAATTTCTATTGTCACCTGTTGAGTAATTAACTCTGTCAATATCTTCAGTTTTTACGACTTCTTCAAGAATAGATCCTGGTAAGAAATCGTAACTTGCATTTTCTTCATCAATAGATGCCATTTTGCCATCTTCTCCAATTACATTTTGAGTATATACATTTCCTCTGTAATAGTTAAAATCATTAGCTTCCTCATCAATAATGGGTCTGTAGACGTCAGCAACCCACTCTGCAACATTTCCTGCCATACCATACAATCCAAAATCATTAGGTGGGTAGGACCGAACGTTGGTTGTAATTCCAGAACCAGTTTCAGACCAACCAGCAATTCCACCATAATCACCATCGGAAAGTTTAAAATTAGCTAATTGATCACCAACATTTTTTTTCTTCCCTGATCTTGTGTATTCACCGTCCCATGGAAACTTTTTCTTTCCTCTGTATACATTTTCTTTTCTAATTTCACTTAGCGCTAAAGCAGCATATTCCCACTCAGTTTCAGTTGGAAGTCTGTATTCAGGAAGTAAAACACCTTTTTCTCTAGTTGCATAATCAACCTTTTCTTCTCCATCTTCATTAGTTTCTTTTGCTTTGTCATCTGCAAGTTCATTCATTTTTCCTCCGTAAGCACTTTTAGGATCT
>Ga0228658_1000554_pt1 | contig 11928 bp, 9 predicted proteins | sample 71DmetaG_FD_183040 | JGI IMG/M metagenome (GOLD analysis project Ga0228658, IMG submission 183040) | Seawater microbial communities from Monterey Bay, California, United States - 71D | ecosystem: Environmental > Aquatic > Marine > Coastal | place: USA: California | collected 2016-10-18 | reverse complement strand
TCCAAGACTACCGGAAATTAAAAATTTAGCTGACAAAATTATCTCTATGGTAAAAGCAGAAGCAGCTAAAGGAGAATTAGGGTATATTAGAACAATGGAGGAGATTAGATATCAACAAGAAGATGATTTCGAAAGAACTCCAGAATGGAATAAAGCTAAAGGTATTAGAGCTGACTTTGATGACTACGGTAGTGGTACTAATGAAGGTAGAAATGTAGACGATCTTTATGATACTACAGTTCATACTATGAAAAGACTTGCTAAAAAATATAAAGCAGGAGATAAATCAGTAGTACCTCATTTAAAGAAACTTACAGACATTAAAAAGAAGCTTGAACAAGAAAAGATTAAAAAAGCTTCCAATATAGGTAAAGGTCAAGAATTAGATGAAGGTAGAGGAGATGGAGATGCTATTAATGACATTATAATTAATATGGCTAATGAGGACGATATCTCTACTAGAGAAGCAGCAGAAGAAATCATAGATCATATTACTCATATATTCATCAATACTAAAGGTGTTGAAGAAGCTGAACTTGATAAAAAAGAAAAAAACCAAGTTAAGAAGATTGTAAAGCAATTAAAGAAGTCTGTTAAAGGACATGGCAATCAAGCTAAGTACTTAGATAAATTATCCAAAGAATCTGCTCCTGGATATAAACATGATTGTGCTGCTAAAGTAGTCCACGAAAAATACGGTGAAGGTAATACCATTCCAGAAAAACATACATTAGTAAAAGAAGGAAATAAATACGTAGTTACTCATTATGATGTTTTATTCGAAAACGGAAAGACAGTAACGGATATTCCAGTAAGTGAATTAGATGTTAAAACTTCTAACGAACACTGGCATAAAGGGTACAAAAAGAAAAAGAAGTAAGACATGCACAAGTTAGAAAAACTTATATTAGAGCAGTATGCTGCTATTGAAGAACGTAAAAAGATAAAAGACCTTCCAAAAGAGTTTGTAGATGCTATTGAAAAAAGATATGGTAAAATGCATCCACAAGATTTCTTTAGTGATGATATGTCCCGTTATATGAAGTTTGATGGTACAAATAAAGTAACTGGATCTACTGCTCATAAAGTTATTCCTATAGCATCATTTGAAAAAATGTATGAAGATTTTCAAGATATCGTTGAAGATCTAAAACAACTAATGAGGGATAAAGATGTTAGGACTGATAAAGCAGCTAGAGAATTATTTGAGCTTATAAGAACTAACTTTAGAAAATTACAAAGGTATCTAAGAACTGAACGCCCTGATCAGTATGCCTTGATTAGAAATAGAGCAGCACTAGCAGAGTTACATGAAATGTTCGTTAAACACGCTACTCTTATCAAAGAAGAAAGGGAACATGATTTAAAATTAGGTAGAGTTAAAAATATAGATATATTTGTACAAGACCAATCGTCATTTGTAGATACAATGTTCTATATTTTAGTTGATACTAGAAATGGAAAAGAATACCAAGTAGCTGTTGATGTAGGAGGAGAAGCAGTAGATTTAAATTACGTAAAAGAAGAAATTCCTATACTAGCTAAGATGGGCTTTCCTGATGGAGATGCTATTGGTAATTTTATCGTCAAAGATATAAATAAAGAGTTAGAAGAAAGTAGTATATTAAAAGAATCAATGTTAGATGAGTTACAAGAAGACGAAGAACCAACACCTGAAGAAGAACCTGATACAGAAGCTCCAGAGGAAACTGTTTTGGAAGATGCTACTGACGTCATACTCGGAAAATTTCCAACTGTTAAAGCAGCAATCATTAAACTCCAAACAGAAGATTTCAAAGAGTTTGTAGACTCTATTGATTGGATATCACCTAGACCTTCATCATTTAGAGTTAATCTAAAAAACGGTCAAGACTATATTTTAAAATGGAACGGTAAAACATTCGAAGCTCAAATATTAGGAAAAAGATATTTACTTTCTAACATAGCAGAATATCAACAAGCATTAGATAAATTAGCTATCCTTTATAAAGAAGCACCAATGAGTGGAGCTGGAGATGGTGAACCTGCTGATACTGACACCGGAGGCGGTGGTGGCGGCGGAGGAGAGTTTCCTGGAGATGATGCTGCTGGTGGAGGAGAAGAAGGAGGAGAAGATCTAGGAGCAGATGATGCTGGTGGAGAAGAAGGAGCTGATTTAGGAGGTGAAGAAATTGACTTTGAAGAACCAGCCGAAGAACCTGAAGCATAATGAATCTTATAGACAAAGCAATATTAGAATGGTCTTACAAGACTACTAAAGGATATCCTGACATTAATAGTCAAGAGGATATAGCTTTGTTTGAATCTATGTTTGGTTTTAATTTACTGGAAGGTATAGTTGAAAAAAATATACGTCAAGCATTAATAGATAAAAACCCAGGATTCTTTAATACTCAATCTGCTGATTCTAGAATAGCAAATTTAAAAAAGATATCTGCTGAAGAATTTGTTAATAAAATTAAAAGTACCTTTAGCATAGATAACGTTACAGTACACCCACCTAACTCAGGACCTAATAAAAAATCTATAACTTCTGCTGCTAGTTCTAAATTTAATATGTTTGAATTTGAGGTAGACGGTAAACAAGTTAGATTACTCCTTTCCGGTGGAGCTTCAGCAAATATAGGACAACAGTTCGAAGATAGAATAAATCTAGAGCTTAAAGAAGCTGCTGGAATGAATATGAACGAAATCGAAAGTCCTCAAGTAGTTCAATTACTTAAATTCTTAAAAGTAAATCCTTTAAGTTATACTGCAGACGATGTTAAACAGACTGGAGGAGTAGATACTAAAAGGCCTTTAGACTTAGATAAAGGAGCTCAAGATATGGGTTCTACTATATCAGATGTAGAGTTAACTGCTAATGGTACTACATATAATTTATCTATTAAAAATAAAAAAGGAGATAACATATACAACGGTGGTAATGTATCAGCTATTAGATTTAACTCTGATAAGACTAGAATAGTATTAGATCCTGCTACTTACCAAGCAGATACTACTAAAGCAAGAATATTTGATATGTTTAATATAGATCCTGAACAAGTAGTAGTAGGATTAAACAACTATATTCAACAAGAAGGAGAAGGCTCTGGATATGAATCAGTAGACTTCGATAGAGATAAAGTAAGTAGAATGATTGGATCATCAGTAGATTACGGTTATATCTATGTAAGAGAAGAAACTGATACAACTCTTAAATTAATTGATATAGCAACAGCTGAAGATACAGCAAAGTTTACTGGAGAACCTACAGCAGTAAAAATTAAATATCCAAGTAAGGCTTCTAAAACTACAAACGTAGCAATAGATCTAAAAGGCTCAACAGCCGGTTATAGTAAAGTTTTAATAGAGATTCGAAATGCACAAGGAGGCATTGAAAGACCTTCTATTAAAGCTAAAATTTTATAGTTATGGCAAAGGACATAAAAAAAATAATAGCACAGGAGTATATAAAGTGTGCTAAAGATCCGGCTTACTTTATGAAAAAGTATTGCCATATTCAACATCCTACTAGAGGCAGAATACTATTTAATTTATATCCTTTTCAAGAAAAAGTACTACACTTATTTAGAGATCAGCAGTATATTATTACTTTAAAATCTAGACAGCTAGGTATTTCTACTTTAGCTGCAGCATATAGTCTGTGGTTAATGTTATTTCATAAAGATAAAAACGTTCTTGCTCTGGCTACTACTCAAGCTACTGCTAGAAACTTAGTAACTAAAGTAATCTTTATGTATGATGAGTTACCTAAATGGTTAAGACTACCATCAGTTGAAAAGAATAAATTATCATTAAGATTAAAAAACGGATCTAAAGTACAAGCTAAATCATCTTCACCTGATGCTGCAAGATCGGAAGCGGTATCGTTACTCTTAATGGATGAGGCAGCATTTATAGATAATGTAGACGAAACATTTACAGCAGCACAGCAAACCTTAGCAACGGGTGGACAGTGTATGGCATTATCAACTCCTAATGGTATAGGTAACTGGTTTCATCAAACATGGGAAAGAGCTGAAACTGGAGAAAATAGTTTCTTACCTATCAGACTCCCTTGGACAGTACACCCAGAAAGAAACCAAGCATGGAGAGACCAACAGGATGCAGATTTAGGTCCTAAAATGGCAGGACAAGAGTGTGACTGTGACTTTCTTGCCTCAGGTGATACTGTATTTGAACCGGACGATATGGCATTCTATGAAGAAACTTATCAACGTGATCCTTTAGAAAGAAGAGGTGTAGACGGTAATTTATGGGTATGGGAAGGAGTAGATTATAGTAAGTCATATATGGTTGTAGCTGATGTTGCTAGAGGAGATTCTACCGACTATTCAGCATTTCATATATTTGATATAGAAACTGCTACTCAAGTAGCTGAATATAAAGGTAAACTTTCACCTAAAGAGTTCGGTAATGTATTAGTAGGAATAGCATCAGAGTATAATGATGCATTACTAGTTTGTGAAAATGCTAATATAGGATGGGCTACTATTGAACAGATACTAGAACGTGAATATAGAAATATGTACTACAGTACTACCAATAATATGGAATCTGTAGAATCTTATATGTACAAATTCGAGAGAGATAAACTAGTACCAGGGTTTACTATGTCAGCTAGAACTAGACCTTTAGTAATAGCCAAGATGATAGAGTACGTTAGAGACCATTCTGTTACTATACAATCCAAAAGACTCTTATCCGAAATGAGAGTATTTGTATGGAAAAATGGAAAAGCTCAAGCTCAGGACAGATACAACGATGATTTAATAATGTCTTGTGCTACAGCTTTGTATGTAAGAGATACTGCATTAAAACTACGTCAACAGGGTATTGACTTAGCTAGAGCTCAATTATCTTCTTTTAGTAACCTTAACTCACGTAACAACGCTGTTATGCAATCAGTTGGAAACCAGAGAGAAAATCCTTATCTTATTAAGACAAACCAAGGTGAAGAAGACATAAGATGGTTGTTAAAATAGATCTATTTATAATTAAACTAATACCGTAATGGCGGATACTTCCTTATTTGGCAGACTGAGAAGACTCTTTTCTAATGACGTAGTAATACGTAATATTGGAGGAGACGAACTTAAAGTTGCCGACATTAACAGCATACAGAGAACCGGTAAATACGAAACTAATTCTTTAGTTGACAGATTTAACAGATTATATGTACATAATAATAGAAATGTATACAATCCTAATTTAAATTATCAAACACTAAGAGTACAGCTATACTCAGATTATGAAGCAATGGATACAGATCCTATTATTGCATCAGCACTTGATATAGTTTCTGATGAAGCTACTATTAAAAATGATCAAGGTGAAGTATTATCAATAAAATCATCTGACGAAAATATACAAAGAGTACTATACAATCTTTTCTATGACGTATTAAACATAGAGTTTAACTTATGGTCATGGACACGTAATATGCTTAAATACGGAGACTTTTTCTTAAAGCTAGAGATAGCAGAGAAGTTCGGAGTATATAACGTTTTACCTTATACTGTTTATAATGTTGTAAGATCAGAAGGAACAGATCCTGATAACCCTCAGAAAGTAGAATATATTCTTGAACCAGACGGAATTGCTGCTGGTTCTGATCCTTACTATAGAAAATCTAATAACAAACAAAAAATAGTATTTGATAATTATGAAGTAGCTCATTTTAGATTACTATCAGATACTTCTTATTTACCTTATGGTAGATCTTATCTAGAACCAGCTAGAAAAATTTACAAGCAATTAAACTTAATGGAAGATGCGATGTTAATTCATCGTATAATGAGAGCACCTGAAAAGAGAATGTTCTATATTAATGTAGGTTCTATTCCACCTAATGAAGTAGATCAATTTATGCAGAAGACAATAAGCGGTCTTAAAAAGACTCCTTATGTAGATCAAGAAACAGGTCAATATAATCTTAAGTTTAATATGCAGAATATGATGGAAGATTTCTATCTACCTGTACGTGGTGGTGATAATTCAACTAGAATAGAAACTACAAAAGGAATGGATTATGACGGTACTACTGACGTTCAGTACTTACAATCTAAGTTATTTGCCGCATTAAAGATTCCAAAAGCTTATTTTGGATATGAAGGAGACTTGCAAGGTAAAGCTACTTTAGCAGCAGAAGACATTAGATTTGCAAGAACAGTAGAAAGAATACAGAAAATAGTTGAATCAGAACTTACTAAAATAGCACTGGTTCATTTATACACGCAAGGCTTCACAGGAGAAAGCTTAACTAATTTTGAAATTAAGTTATCAACAGCGTCTATCATATTTGATCAAGAAAAAGTTGCACTATTAAAAGAAAAAGTAGATTTAGCAGCTCAAATGAAAGATAGTAAAATGTTTTCTACAGATTATATCTATGAGAATATATTTGATATGTCTGAAGATGCTTATATGGAGATGAGAGATCTCGTTAGAGAAGATACTAAACGTGCATTTAGAAATGCTCAAATTGAAGCAGAAGGTAATGACCCAGCTAAGTCTGGAGTTACATATGGTACACCTCATGATCTAGCTTCTATGTACGGTAGACGTTCAGTAGCTACCCCTAAAGGTGGATCTCCAGAAGAGTTACCAGCAGGGTATTCAGAAGTTGGTCCAGATAAAGAACAGGAATGGGGACAGCCTGGACCTGAAGGAGGGAGACCAAGAGAAAAAGCTTCTGTATACGGTACTAACGACGCTTTAGGAGGTAGAGATCCTTTAGGTGTTCATGGTATGAAAGGTGGATTTCCATCAGATAATGAAAACGTAATGGAGAACATGTCTACTAAATCAATTTACCATAAACATAAAGAAGATCTTAAAAGTATAGTTTTTACATCTTCTAAAGAAAAGGAAAGCGACTTGCTTAAAGAAGATAATATAAAGGATTTAGGTAACTAAGACATATTTATAATAGTAAACGTGTATAATGAAGATAAAACACTCTAAATATCGTAATACCGGATTAATTTTTGAGCTTTTAGTAAAGCAGCTTGCTGCAGATACATTAAACAAAAAAGACTCTTCCGCAATATCGATTATAAAAAAACATTTTACAGGTAAAACAGCACTTGTAAGAGAATTTAAACTGTATGAGTTTATTTTAAAAAATAGACAAGTAGCTCAAGGAAAAGCTGAAACTATACTATCAACTGTAACTGAAATATCAAGAAAAATAGATCAATCTTTACTTAAGAAACAAAAGTACGATTTAATTTCTTCTATAAAGGAAAGTTATAATGTAGAAGATTTTTTCGCTATTCAAACACCTGATTATAGAGCACTAGCTTCTTTATACTGTTTACTTGAAGCTCAAAATAACCAAGACTACGATGTTGTTGATCCTCAGCAATTAGTAAACTATAAGTCTACTTTGTTAGAGCATTTAACAACTAAAAAACAAAATAAGGAAGACGTTAAAGATTCCTTAATAGAAGAATATTCTAAATACGATAAAGATTTAAAACTATTAACTTTTAAGTTTTTATTAGAAAAATTTAACGATACGTATAAAGATCTTTTAAAAGAACAAAAAAGTATACTTAGAGAATTTATTACATCAGGTAACTCTCAGAAACGTTTACGAGCATTAGTTAATAGAGAGTTGGTAGCTATTAAAGAACAAGTATCAAAGTTAAGTTCAAAAGTTAAAGATGATGTAGTTAAGATTAAGTTAGATGAAGTCTCTAAATCTATTTCACCTATAGTTAATAAGGAAAAGATTAAAGATAGTCACTTGATTAATTTAATGCAATACTACGACTTAGTAAATGAGTTAAAGTCTCTGTAATGAAAAAATCAGAGTTAGTTTCGTTGGTTAGAGAAGTAATACAGGAGCTAGACGAAGCAAATGTTACCGGTGGTACAGCAACTTTTACACCCGGAACAGGAGCTCAATATGCTACTCCTTTTGCTTTTGGAAAAAGTAAACGAGCTAAAAAGATATTAAAAAAACAAGGATACAAAGAAGTATAAATGAGAACAGTAACAGAAAAATACAGAGCAGTAAACGAAGGAAACCTCAATAAAGGGGAATTCGTTCGTCAAATGAGATTAGCTTACCCTCAGCACATTACTCAATTTAATGGGTATAACGATACAGTTCAAATCTTAAAGAATAGAGGTTTATTATTCGAGGAGAAAACTATGAAGCACGATGTTTCTGATGAATCTATAAGAAGAGCATTAGATGTTGAGCTTACTAATCTAGGAGCTGATCCTGTTACTTGTAAGGATGGTGAAATGATTGCAAAAGCTAAAGCTAAAGCAATTGCTAACCTATCTAAAGATCCTTTACATTATTATAATCTAATGTCGAATGAATCTTCTAAAGTAGATAAAAACGATCAACCTAAAGAAACTAAAAGAGGAGCTCTCGAAAAAGATACTTTTAACGATATGAAAAAAGCTACGTTAAAAGAAAGAAAAGAAAGATTAGTAGAAGGTACAAGAGCATTAGTTGGATTCTTAAGCGGTGATAGACTTACTACTACTTACAACCATTATGACGGCTATCCTTCTCATTTAGGTAAAGCATTACAGATGCACTATAATGATGATGAAGCTGCTAAAGACTTAGCATTAAAAGGATATATTACATCAATGGATGCTGATACAGGAGAAGTTCAAGCAACCCATAAAGACCCACCGGGTAAGATTAACCTATCAGATAATGATGAGGACATGGCAAGAGAGATTGCTGATGAAATCAACAGTATGGGAGCTGATTATGGATATATTTGGGATGCTAGATCTAATGGATGGGTGACTATTAAAAATACAGGTACACGTTCAATGATTGATCAAGTTATTGCTAAAATGGGTGACTATGGTGAACTAGGAGCAGCAGACACAGAATTAGATGAGACAGAAGAAGAGTACTTAGCTAAAAAAGATGCTGCTATCAAACAAGCAATGGGTAAAGATATAGAAGAAATAGATACTTCTTTAGATCCTTTAGAAGATAAAAAAGAAATTATCAAACAAGTAATTCAGTTGATTAAGAGATCAATGCCAGCTGATAACGAAGAAATTAAAAGTTTTATTAAAACTCATTATAATGATATTATTAATATCGGAGGTGACGATGAAGCAATCTTAGATGAGTTTCAAGAATTCTTATCAGTCAATACAGATTATGTAGACGAAGCAGAACCATTAGATACTACTGCAGCTTATAAAAACGATGATGATACTCAAGACATGATCGATAAGATGAGAAAAGATGGTAAAGATTCAGAAGACTTTGTAGATGAAAAGAAAGGTAAAGATCATGACGGAGACGGAGATGTAGACGGAGATGATTATATGCATGCTAAAGATAAAGCCATCAAAAAAGCTATGGGTAAAGAAGTAAATGAAGATTTAACCGTAGTTGGCCATACTCCAGAGGAAGAGAAAAAAAATGCTGAAGAGCTAGTAGCAGCAGCTAAAAAAGCAGGCAGAGATGCAAAAATTAAGTACGATGGAGATCAAATCAAAAGTGTTGACATAGGAGCTCCTGGTTTAGGTACTCCAGAGGAAGTAAGAGCTGTTCAAGATAGACAATTTGCAGATTACGATAAGAATAAACCTAAAGACACTAAACCTTCTTTCAAAGCTAAAAAATTAAAGAAGCTTACAGTAGGCGGTAAAACATACGAAAAAGGAGATTTTGATCCTAATGATGACGGTAGAATTATGTCAATTGAAAAATACCCTAACGGATATTATATACAAGGAGGTATATATACTGATTATGGAGACGGTGATGGACCTAAAGAAGGATACGGATACGCTATCGACTTAAAAGGTAATGAAATGGACGAAGAGGATCTAGAGGGAATGTACGAAGGTAAAAAGTCTAACGTCAATGAAGCAGTAAAAAATATTATTACTAAGGTATTAGAAGAAAAATTATTATCTGAAGCAGCTACTAATGATTTAGCTAAAATAGCAGCAGAATACGGAGACTTCGAAGGACTTAAACCAGCCGTTATTGCACTGGAAAATGTCGTAACAGAGATAGAATCTTTCTACGATAAGACAAGAAGTAAGATTCAAAAGATTTACAATGATCTAGGTGAGATTAGAAACGAAGAAGGATTAAAAGTAGGAGCATTTATTGCACCGTCTATTGAAAATGCTTTTAAGAGAGATTTAAGACCTATTACTAAACAGCAATTTCACGGTGGATTAGATATGCCAAAAGTAAAACGTATCTCACAAGATGACATTGATAGAGGTTATACTCAAATGGAATCTCCAAAAGAAACAGTTTTCACCCCAGTAAACGAAAATAAAAAGTAAAAATGAAAAATAACTTTAACCTTACAAAGTTCTTAACAGAAAATAAATTAACTTCTAATAGTAAGCTATTAAAAGAAGATTTTGAAATGATAGACGGAGATTTCCCAGTTCACGATGCTTTCAAAAAAGCAGGTATTGATATGTCTAAAGATGTACATATTCGCTTGAACGAACTACAAGGCGGAGGAATAGAAGATGAAGGTACTAAACCAGCATCTGAAGCAGCTGATGATTATGAATACTTTAGAAAAATTCAAGTTAAAGATTGGAAAGAAGCAACTGGAGGAGAAGGAGAGTTTCCTATAGTGTATGAATTCTATGGATCTAGAGGAGACGGCAGAACAGCAGAAGGAAAACCCTTAAAATTTACGTTTGGTGTTTTTGAAGGAAAATCATGGGATATATTTCAATAAATAAAAACAAAGCATGGCACAATTACTAGTAGACGTTACACCATTCAAATCAGTACTTAGAGAGTCTAAAACTAGACCTGGAGTATTTGAAGTAGAAGGAGTTATGCAAAGAGCTAAGGCCGAAAATCAAAACGGTAGAGTTTACTCTAAAGATATCTTAGTAAGAGAGGCTAAAAAATATATGGAAGAGTTCGTAAAGAATGGTAATGCATTCGGAGAACTAGATCATCCTGAATCTCCTGTAGTATCTTTAAAAAATGCTTCTCACGTAGTAAAAGACCTTTACTGGAAAGGAGATGACTTAATGGGTAAAGTAGAGTTACTAAATACTCCTGCAGGTAATATTGTTAAAGAAATAATTAAAGCCGGACATACTATAGGTATTTCATCTAGAGGTACAGGATCAGTTGACCAGACAAATGAAGGACATTTAGAAGTACAAGACGATTTTGATTTAGTTTGTTGGGACTTTGTATCTAATCCTTCAACTCATGGTGCTTTCATGAATCCTATATCATTACAAGAAGGAAAAGCAGCGGTATCTAAATATTTAAATCTTGATTCTATCATTAACGATATATTAAGAAACTAAATATTTTATTATTTTTCTTGGTTTTTTTAAACAGTATATATTTATATACAAATATACAGTGATCTATACTGTATTAAAAACATATTTTTTCTATTGTAGTTTATAATAACTACAGAAATCACACAATTTTTTTTAAAATGGCAAACAAAGATTTATTCAAGCAAGCTATTGCTGAAGCTAAATCTGTAAGAGAAGCCGCTATTGCTAACGCTAAAGAAGCCTTAGAAGAGACTTTAACTCCTCATCTTAAAGACATGTTAGCTGCTAAACTACAAGAGATGGAAGATTCATCTGTTGAAGAAGAAGTAGTAAACGAAGTCGAAGAAGAGATAGAAGAAGGATCTAAAGACAAGGACATGGATGAAGCTCCTGCAAAGGACAAAGACATGGACGAAGCTATGAAGGACGACAAAGACGAAGCAATCGAGGAAGTATCTGAAGAATTAGAAGAAGTAGAAGTAGCTGAAGCTGACGAAGACGAGGCCGAGGATGATTCAGAAGAATCTGAAGACGGAGCTGAGGAAATCGAAGACGCTGGAGAAGAAGAAGTTGATGGAGATGAAGATATTTCTAAACTATCTGTTGACCAGTTCAAAGATATGATCAGAGACATTA
>Ga0228658_1000548_pt1 | contig 12059 bp, 10 predicted proteins | sample 71DmetaG_FD_183040 | JGI IMG/M metagenome (GOLD analysis project Ga0228658, IMG submission 183040) | Seawater microbial communities from Monterey Bay, California, United States - 71D | ecosystem: Environmental > Aquatic > Marine > Coastal | place: USA: California | collected 2016-10-18 | reverse complement strand
TTATCAAAACTGTTTGCCATACTATTAATTATCCTAACGCTATCGAATATGTTATTGCTTCATCTACTGCTTGTGCCCTTGTTACTACATTTGGAGCAGGTATAGTACTATAATTTACTACACTTATTGCTACTGTATCACCTGGAGCAGTATTAAATGTTAATGTTGTACCACTAACACTAAATTCACTTGGGTTTGTATACACTCCATTTAAGAACACTAACACTCCGTACTTATCTAATGCTTCGTTTGTCATTGTAAAAGCGACAGTACTGCCATCACCTGTAAATGAATCTACATTAGTTGCCGGAACACTTGGACTGCTTAAATGTCTTACATCAACTATTGCACCATTCTCAACTGGATATGCAGTTGATGTACTATCTATAAAGATTAGTTCTTTTCCAGCAATAATATATGCTTCGCCTGGAGTCTGTACAACACCGTTAATAGCAACCATAAGTGATTCTGCTGAGTTTGGTGTTGTCGAAAGTGTAAAGGCGTATTCTGTGCCATCACCTGTAAATGATTGTTGTGACACTGGAGTACCATAACCAATACCTAAATAACTCCAACCACCATTTGCAAAGTATGCTTCAAATTTATCAGTTTCAGTGTTTAATCTTACTTCACCAGTTGTTGGAGAAACTGCACGTTCTGCTGTTGTTCCTCTTGGTAATACAAGTCTACCATCTTCAAAATCTATAACTCCGTCTGCTTTAGCAGTAGTTCCGTTGTCACTTGTAATTGCTTTTTTATCTGTACCAGTTACTACAAGTTTACTTGCAGAATAACCTTTAAGTTTTACTGTGTTAGCAGATATAGTTTCGTATCCACTGATTGTAATGTCGCCAACTTGTGTACCTTGTTCAATTGATCTTATCGCCGCAAATTCATCTTCGCTTTCATCGTAAACAAAACCAACGTTAATATCACTTCCTCTTTCAAGGATCATACCCATGTCAACTGCGTTGGCTCCACTTGCACTTTGGTTAAGTGAAATCAAAGGATCTGTAAAGAATACGTTACCTGAACTACTTGGCGCACTTGATCCACCGTCAATTAAAACTCTACCTGTTCCGTTTGCACGTAAAATTAAATCTTCATTTGTATTAATGTTTTCAATAACATTATCATTAATACTAACTTTATTATCAACTACTAATCCACCTCTTGAAATTATTACTTTTGGATAATCTGGAGGAGTTTCGCCATAGTTATTACCTACATAAAATGTAAATTGGTCTGAGTCATCATTTGCAGTTTCAACAGTTACATATGTATCACCGTCACCATCTGTAATTGAACCACCGCCAATTAATTCCCATGCACTACCTGACCATGCTTCAATTGATCTTAAATTGCTGTTGTATCTAATAACTCCTGTATCACCTGTTCCATACCCTATGTGTCTTTGTAGAGTTGTACCTGTTGGAATTTTAATACCATTAATTCCAGTAAAGTCAACATACGATCCAGCAGTAGTATCTAATGCTTTTATTTTATCAATTCCAAGTCCGTTTGTTGAATCTATTTCTGCGGCCTTTGTACCACCTGTGTAAAGATCTAATCTATCTTCATCAGCACCCGGAACACTTTCTGGAATGATATAAGTGTCGTTATCAACGTCACGTACTCCGCCTAAACTTGACCAAGCAGTTCCGTTAAAGCCTTCAAACTGTGTTGTATCAGTATTAAATCTTACTGTACCTTTTAATAAGTTTACATTTCCTGTTGGACGTTCTGCATCTGTACCAACCGGTAATTTAATAGCAGTTGTATTATCAAATTTAATAAAGTCATCTGTTAGTGGTTGTAAAGTATTTGTTCTAAAACTTGTTGCATCTAACTGTGCAGTTTCTGTACCACCTGTAAAAAATTGTAAAATATCTTCATCATTACCAGGACCTGTTTCTGGTTGAATATATGTATCACTGTCAACATCTCTAACACCGCCTAAAGAACTCCATGCATTAGTTGCATATCCTTCAAACTGTTGTGTTGTTGTATTAAAACGTATGTGTCCTGTAACTCCAGTTGGTCTTTGTATTGTTGTACCAGTTGGAATATTAAGTGCTTCATTACCAACAATATCAACATAACCTGTTTGGTTACCTTGCAATTCTAAGTTTGCACCTGATATAGTTGTTTCTAAACCATTGTTTCTAATTAATACGTTGTCAACTTGTATTTGTGTTGCATTAACTTGATTTTCTTCTAGTATCATAATCAAGTTAGAAGTTGAACCATCACCTCCGTAGAAGTTTTTAATGTGTGCGTTTCTCCAACGTTTTGTAGTTTTACCTACATCGTATGTAATGTCTGCATCAGGAATTAAATTACTGTTAAGATCTGCATTGATTGTAATATTATCTGTATCTTGATTACCTAGTGTAATGTTACCTTGTAAATCAATGTTACCACTTACATTTAAGTTTCCTGTAACATTAGTTTCGCCTGTAGTTGGAGAAATAATAACATCTCCAGAAACTGTTGAAATAGTGTTTCCTGATAATACAAGATTTCCTGTTGATACTTGTGTAGGATCAATTATAGTTGTATTTGGACCGTTTGTAAAATTAATACCTGTTAAAGAACTAACGTCAAAACTTCCGCCACTAAATGTAACAGCACCTGTGTCTTGATCTACATAAAATAAATCACCAATTCTATAATCACCATATTGGTCAGTTGAGTTATAAAATACTCTACCACCGTTTGCTTCTGTAATTTCGTTTGCTTGTGCTACATCATTGTCGTTGTTGTTAAACTTTTTACCTGAGCCAATATAACCAAAATCATGTGAACTCATTCTTAGTCTTACATCTGGACCATCTGCTCTAATACCAAATTGTCCATAAACGTTTGCACTAGCAATAGAGCGTAGTTCAGCACCAAACTGTTTTCTATCGTATCTAATTACTGACGTTGCAGTTGCATTAGATGTTTGTCCTTGGATACTTGCAGTATCGTCTGTAAATGTTAAATCTGCAAAGTTTGCTAAATTATCAAAGCGTCCATCAATTGTTAAAGTACTTCCATCAACACTTTCAATAGTTGCAGTTGCAGTTGTTGAACCATCAGTTGATGTAAAGACAACGCTTTCTCCTGCTTGGAATGGACCATTTGTAACACTTGCAAACTCAATTATAGTTTTACCGTCGCCATAAAGTCCTGTTGTTCCTGCAACACCTTCAATACCTTGTTGTGCAAAATATACAAAACTGTTTAACCATTCTGCTCTTGCACCTTCTGTAATAATAAGTCCTTTTGAATTAGGTACAATACATGTAACACTATCAAATAACATTGCCGCTTCTAAAGAACCATTGTTTAAAACACTACCGTCAATTAGTATACCACGACCTGCATCACCTGCATCATATCCATATGGATCATTTGATGGGTTAGTACCAAGTCTTACTGTTGAGCCTAAGTTTAAAATTGTTATGTGTCTTAAGTATGCACTACGTCTTGAAATTAATGCATTGTTTGCATATCTAAAAGCATAACCTGAAGTTCCGTCCCATTCAATTTCTCTAACAGTTAAGTTTTCAATAGTTACTTCACCGTTTAGTAAAAAGAAATCATTTGTTCTAGTTGCCGCAGTTGGTTTAAGTTGTGTTGAACGAAGTCCTTGTCCAATAATACTTACACCTTTTGGAACTGTAAGAGGTGCTACTTCTTCATATGTACCACTGCCTAAATAAATTGTATCACCTGTTGTTGCAACGGTTAATGCTTTTGCAAGTGTTAAGAATGCTTCATTCTCTGCTCCACCGTTGTTTGTATCATTACCGTTTGTATGTACAAAATAACTGTTGCCTTGTTGTAATAATAAATTTGTACCATTAGCAAGTACTAGTCCTGTACCAGAACTGTTTATGTTAATATTTGTATTTGAATTAGTTGCAAAAATACCTGTGTTGTCAGCATCACCGTCAACTAGGATATTACCAAATCTTAATTCTTCACCAGTTAGGTTTACGTTACCACCTGAAGTAACTTCAAGTCCATAAATGTTTACAACGCCTGTACCGTTTGCACGAATAATTAAATTTTCATTTGTATTTTGTGGTTGAATGGTATTGTCAGTAATTTGTACACCACCAATGTTACCTTGATTAGAATCAATAGTTTTCCAACGCTTACTTGGATTACCTAAAACATATTTGTCTGATTCATCTGGTAAAATGTCACTTACAACATCTGCATTAAAAGTAATGTTGTCTGTGTTACCATCACCAAGTGTAATATTTCCTGCCGCAGTAATTGTTCCACTTGCAAATAAATTACCTGTTACATTTGTGTTACCAACTAATTCAATTGTACCAACACCGTTTGGTCTTAATTCAATTGGAGCATTTGAATCTAAAGTTGTAATATAGTTGTCATTGATTTCCAATGAATCAACATGAATTTTTGAATGATAGATAACAGGATCATTACCTGCTGGTAATAATTCAATTGTTCCTAAGTTGGATGAAATTGTGTTGTTTTGTAAATTTAAGTTACCAACGGAAACTTGGTTTGTTGCTTGTAAATTTGTTGCGTTTATAGTGCCGTTAACATCTACGTCATAGGCTGGACTGTTGGTCTTAACACCAATTCTATTGTTGCTTACATCTAAATATAATAAATCCGTTTCAAATGCTAAATCCACTCCATTACGTAGCAAATTTGCCTTCAACAACGGACCTGAAATTCGACCGACGGCCATTGTGTTCTCCTATAAACGGGCATCCTGTGCCACTAACCACATTACATAGCGGGTTAACCACTGTTTGTCCTGTAAACCTAATTCGGTCAAGTTTACATTAACAGTATTTAGTCTTTAATGGAAAAAGGGTATAGTTGGCTTAGTCAAAACCGTGTATTACAACAACATCTTTACCCAAAGGTACAGCACTATCAAAGCGTAGGTATTGTCCACCTTGTCCTTGTATCATAGTGTAGTTTACGCCTGCAATTTGAACAACGTTTTCTACTAATACTAAAACGTTTGCGGCTGTTGCTGGTGTAGGACTTAAAGGTCCAAACTCTTGATTTGTTGCATCTCCAGTACCTAAGTTTTGTACTGTGATTGTATTAGGACGCATAGTTCTTGCTTGTTCCCATGCGTTGTTTACATAAAATTCAAATTCATTTTCTTCTGTGTTATATCTTATCTGTCCATTCTCGGGATATGCTGGACGTTCTGCATTTGATCCCATAGGAACCTTTACTGCATAATTTGTACCAAGAACAACTTGACCATTCGCTTCAACAGAAACACTAGGATCTGTGATAAGTTTAGAGTTCAATTGTTGTTTTTTAACAAATCTCATTACACTGCTACCGTACTAATTGTTGCACTAATTGTAGCCGGTGATGTTGTTTGTGCTACAATAGTATCTCCGTTTGCAAGGACTAATCTTTCACTATCCATAATAAAAGTTTCTCCTCCAGGAATTTTTAATTGATGTAATATTTTATTTTCATCACCTGCTGAACCACCACTTGGTACAATATGTAAATCTAAAAATGTATCTGCATCTGTTAAAACGTTTCCTGCGCCAGTAATATTATCTGTGTCTTGATAGTTACAAAATATCATACTTGTAACTGCTGATTCACCACTACTGGTGTAAAGTGTTGTTAATGTAGCATCTATAAAGTTGTTTGTAATCGCCATTGTTTTTCCTAAAATAACATGCTATAAAGCAATGCTTTCTTTTTACTTACTAATTCATCTCTAGTACTAGATGTATTTACAAAATATAGTCCAGAACCGCCTTCTGCTTGGGTTTGAGAATATAGTTTAATTCTACCACTATCTGCACTTGGAGCAGTTGGACTTACAACACCTTCAATACTTAATACATCACGTACAACCACTTCTCCTGTGCCGTTAGTTTCTAAAAATAAACTATTATTTGATGTTTTTGGACGTATTGTAGTTCCGTCTATTTGTAGTTCTTGTAATTCTGTAGTAATACCGTTTACACTAAATCGTTGTGTTCCGTCTACATTAATAGTAAACTGTGATAGCGGATCGCCGTCACTAGTATCAAACACTTCAGCAATAGTATTGCCTGCTGTCATTCTACTAATAGCCGCTCCTGCAACCGCAGTATCTACATACTTCTTATTTGGAATATCATCATCGTCTGTTACGTTAGTTTCATAGTCACTTGTTCCTGTAACACTAACAACAGCATTAGGAGCATTTTGTCCTAGTAATAATAAATCTTCACCTGAAGTTTCAACTACGTGTGCTTGGATTGCTCCAAGACTTGATCCTACTTTAAATGTAAAAACACCTTCTCCTGTACCACCATTTGGTTGTAAGTATGATAATGTGTCATCAAATAACATAGTAGCCGGTGAACTTGAAGGACCTCTATATATATTAAGTCCTGCTTGTCCTAAACTAATACCGCTTCCGCTTGTTTCGCCTGAGTTGATAATAATAATATTATCTTCAATCGACATGTTAGCAGTTTGAATTGTAGTTGTAGCACCAAGTACAGTCAAATCGCCGGTAATTCTTACTTCTGGAGTTTCCATAGTAAGTCGTGTTCCGGTACTAGTGGAAGTTACGATTTTGTAATCACCTGTTACTTTAAGTACATCTACTGCCATTTGATTAAGGATCCTTTGTTTATAGTATTATTTAGTCAAGAGAAAAGGGCAAAGCGAACTTTGCCCTCTCCTAATGTTAATAACCAACGATTATGCGTCTTCTGTGAAGTCGTCGTCGTCTGTTCCAACTAATGTGTTATCGTCACCTGCTTCTTCAACTTGTGCCGCACCATCTGCAGTACTAGTTGCAAAGTTCCAAGGAACACTTTGTCCGTCAAATGCGTTTGCACCTGTAGCACTTGGAGCAGATAAAGTTGCTTTACGTCCAGAAATTTTACTTACTGTGTAAGTTTCTGCATCATCCATTTTGAATGAAATAGCCATTTCGCCTGCCGCTAATGCCGCTGGTAATTTACCAGTTGTTAGTGTACAAGTGAATTCACCTGCTGTGCCAATTTCTTCACAAACAAATTTCTTTGAACCTTTTTGCTTTACGATATAACCTTCTTTAACTGCTGTGCCGTTATGAAAGTTTACTTTGATCTCGTTACCACCTGCTGTAGGTGTTCCGAATAATCTTTTATTAAGTGGTCTTCCCATTTTTTTTCTCCTATTAAGTAGTCCTATCTGGGTTCTATCCAGTACGCTGTGGGTACAGCATAAGTCCATTACACTATTGTAATTTCCTATTTGACAGTAATATTTAGTCTAATCTAGTAAACAAATGCATAAGATGTACAGAACTAAAATCTTTTACAAGTCGATTAATTTTAGCACATTGATCTTTGTGTTCTAATATTACACTATCACGTCTTTGTTGTCTGTACTTTAATTCTATATTACTGAGTTTGTTTATTTCACTACGCATTCCACTACAAAACTTTGCAATATCAAATTTAAACTCTGGGGCTGTTTTTCCAAGAGTACGTATCTGAGTTTCTATGTCGGGCCAGTCTAGACTTGATGTTATTTCTGTAATACTCTCTTGCATACAAATATTTATCAGTCATAAAAAAAGGGCGACCAAAGCCGCCCTTTTCTGTATTTTGTAACTAATCTCTTACGAGAATGATACGTTTGCTGTTGTAATAGCAACTTTACCTAAGTAGTCACCAGCGTTACCTAAAGATGACGCAGTGTTAGTAAGTTCTACATAACCATAACGTGTCATGAAGCCTACTACTGGCTCAAAAGTTTCAGGATCTAATACTACACCTGAACTCATTAGTGGAATGTATGGGCAATAAAACGCCGCCGCATCCGCTTCTGATGAACCTTTGTAACCAACAAGTACTTGGTTGTTGTCTTCTGCAGTTGTATCAGCCATGTAAGCGTCAACATATACTCTCATAGCGTTATTCAAAGTACCTACAAATTTAGTATTTGTTGGTGCTTCAAAAGTACCTTCAGTTGTTCTTGCAAACGCTGAAGTTGTAGCAGATTGTAGGATAGTTAATGCTTGGTTTGAAACCACTGCAAAGTTACCTGCACCTCTACGTGTACGCTGTGCGATTTTGTTAGCAGTTCTGTTGATTTGAACAGCAAGTGCCGCATGTTCATCACCAACAAAAGTTGCTGTACCGCTTACAGCCGCTTGGTCGTAAGTTTCTTCAACTGAAGCAAGTGAACGAAGAGATGTTAAAATCTCTTGGTCAATCTCAGCAGTAATCTCTTGTGCAAGAGCCGCCATGATTTCCGCTTCAATATCGATACCTTGTTGTGCTTGAGCATCTTGTGCCGCTTCAAACGTCCAACGTGCAGATAGTTTTCTTGACTTCGCTTCTACTGCTTGTTTTAAGATTTGAATTGACAATCTGTTACCTGCACTACCTTCAAGTGCCGCAGTCGAAGCCGCTTTACCTGATGTACCGTCACCAGCATATGCTTGACCGATTTTGAATGGTGATAAAGCCTCATCACCTGCAGTCACATCATTTGCAGTTCCTGTAGCGTTGTTAGTGTCCGAGTAACGTACTCTTAGTGTGTGAATTTGTGACACTGGTCCAGTCATTGGTTGTACACCTACGATTTCATTTGCGATAACCGTTGGCATTACACGTCTAATTACTGGAAGAATCACTCTGTTTAGTGTTGCAACATTTCCTGCGGAAGTTGCACCAGCAGTTGCCGACTCAGCGAGATAACGTCTAGTATTCTCGAGAGTGACATCCATCACGCTTTTCTTGTGTCCGTTAAGACCTTCTAGAAGTGCGCCTTTGGTAGCCTGCCAATTTTCATTGATCATTTCTGACATTTTGTCCTTCTCCTTTTAGTTTAATCCCGCTAATTTGCGGAGTTGTATTAAGTTTGACTTTTCTTCTACCGGTTGAGTAGTTTCTTTATTGCCTGTTACTTCTGTGCTTTCATTAAGTGCCTTTTTAACAGTTTTAGAAGTTTTTCTGTCTTCCATTACTGCTGGTAGATATTTGTCAAATGCTGTGTGCAATTTTTCAGTTTGCACTGACTCTAGTAGTTCAGACATAATTTCACTTTTGTCTTTACCTAGCGGAGTCAATAACTCATTCATCACTGCAACACGTTTCGCGGAATCTTTAGCAACATTAATTTCTGCTTCCTTAGACTCAACTAGAGTATCCTTCTCTGTGATGGTTTTCTTAGCCTCAGCCAATTTTTCTTCTTTCTCAGCAACAAGTTTCATTAACTTCGCAGTTTCTGATTTCTCGTTTAAGTATGAGTTAGAATATTCATTAGCAAACGCTTCGAATAGTTTTCTACCAAAATTGTTTTCACGTGCTGAATGAATATCTTCTTTCAATTGTGAAATCTCTTTTGCTAGTTTAGTACTTACAGTTTCCTTAACAATTTCTGCTGACTTAGCAACAAATTTTGCTTTGACTTCTGCAAATTTAGTTTTGGCTTCTTTTACAAGTTTAACCTTGGTTTCTGCCAAATCTTTTTTGTCCTCTGCGAACTCGTTGATTTCATTTGCAAGTTGTTTGACAACAAAGTCTTCCAATTTTGAAAAGTTTTCTGAAACCTTATTACGGTCTTCATGCAACTCTCCAATTTCTTTAGTCAATTGCTTGAGCATAAACTCTTGCAATTTCTCAGAGTGTTCACTGACTTTCTTCTTATAAGATACAGTTGCTTCCGCAAGTGCCTTCTTATCTTCAGCAATTTCAGCAATCTCTGATTCTAAACGTTCGGAAATCATTTTGTCAATCGCTTCGACCATGTTTGATTTATCATGCTCATAACGATTTGCAAATTCCTCACGGAGTTCAGCAGTAACAGTGTCTTTGTTTTCCTTGATCTTCGCGTCCCATGCTTCTTGTAAGTCAGAACGTACTTCCTCACCTAGAATACCTGTTTCGAAAAGTTTGTTAAACATATCACTCATTTGCTTCTCCTTTGTTACTCCAAGCCTTTTATGACTCGTAGCATCTGTTCTTTGAGATACTTCTGTGCTTTAGCATCTTTCGATACTTCGTGTGCCGCCCTAATTGCACTATAACCACCCTTTGTATTCATTAAGTGTTCATAGATTGGTGTCGGGTAAGCACCCGGCGCACTTGGTTGTGCTACCACATCAACTGTGATAATTTCAAATCCGTTAACTTCTCCAGTGGATTCATTAACTTCACCTGCTCCTCGTGAACTGACTCCCAGTTTCACACCTGACTGTAACATGGTTTTTACAAGATTACCCATCGGGGTAGGCAAAATTTTCATCTTACCAAACCCGTTAGGGCCATCCATCCACATATCAGTAATCATATGCGATACACGATCTAAATTGACCTTTAAATCATCTGGGTGATCAACTTCACCTAGTACAGAATAACCGCCGTCGATCTGATCCTTGAGCGTTTTAACAGCGTTGCCTATCTCGGAGACAGGGTAGATTCGCTGGTTAGCGTTTTTAACACCACCCTGAATACAGATGCCTTTTAGATAAAGGTCTTTTTCAGAACCTTCACCTATTGACTCAAGTGTGACTTTCGCCTGATCGAACGTAAGATGTTCTCTTAAGTATGCCATATTAGCAAACTCCTAATTATTCAGCACTCTTTGGTGCAGATGCCTTCTTATAAGTGTCTCCGGCTTTTGAACCTGGTTCATTCTCGAAAGATTTTCCCATGTCTTTTGGCTTTTGAGCACTACCGCCCTTTTCTTCACTACCGCCGATAGCATGTGCTTTAGCATCGTTAGGTGCTTTAGCGTTACTTGCTACTGGTGAAGTAGTTGCATCAGCGCCTTCGGAATTGGATGGAGCAGAAACTTTTTCTACGTATTCACGCATAGTTTCGCCAGCGGATTTTGCTTCTGTTGCTTCATCTACATTTTCTACTTCTTCGTCTGTTGACTCAATAGCAGGTTCAAATGCTTCCTTATCGGCTTCTTCTGATTCTTCTTCGTCGCCTTCTTCTGCATCATCTTCGTCTTCTGGTTTGTCGTCCATCATGGCTTCAAACTCATTTTTAAGATCGTCTAATGCATCTTCAAGGTCTACAACGCGGTCTTCAATATCACCATGCTCTTCTTCATGATCATCCATTTTACCGTCATCGTCGAAATCCATTTTGTCTTCTTCATCACCGGATACTGCTTTCATCATCATATCTGTTGCATCTCCGCCGACTTCCTCGACTGATTCGTCTTCAAAGTTTTCTTCAACTTTGTCTTCTTTTTCTTCTGCGTCAGTTGCTTCTTCAACTTCGTCTTCTTTTGACTCTTCAGTTGCTTCTTCAACTTCGTCTTCTTTTTCCTCAGACTCAATAAGTCCTTGGTAAATTTCTTTTGATTTCTCTACCACGATATCGTGGAAAAGTTCTTCTGCTTTATCTTTATCTTCATTCACTAGAAGATCAAGCAGTTGTTCAAATTTGCTTGTGTCTGACATTGTTTTCTCCTTAATTTATATTAGTTGGCAAGGCTGTCCCTTGTATTTACGATAAAACCACTTTTACCGGTGAAAATAGGCTCATTTCTTACATTCTTGCTAATCATGTGGTTTTTTGAGTCTAAATTCGAGTTCATCATAGTCAATATTGCGTATATTATCGTAACTGTTAAGTTGTGCTGGACAAAAATCTCCAACGTTAGTTACCCTTAAAAACTGTGTATCAGTATTAGTTCTGATTACGCTTTCAGTTTGTCTAAGCCAATTGCCATAATACGTTGCTGGTTCTTTTGATTTCTTATAATTGTTAGTGTCTGCAAACAAGTTATTAAACTTCTTGCCACCATTTAATCCCATATAATCAAAACCTAGTATGTAGATGGTTTTATGCTTGTCGTCAGCCGCTTTTGCTAGTGCTGTAGGACCACTACTCCATCCTCTGCTAGGTTGAAAATAATTAAGATTAGTATATTCTTTGTATCCGTTATTATAGTTTGTCCATACCACATGATTGTGATGATAACCATCTGCTACAATCTCATGTACCATTTTTGGATCAACTGCAATAAGAACATCAGGTTCAAAACTTCGATAAACGGCATTGCAGGCATAGATGTTTCCTTTGCCACGC
>Ga0228658_1000543_pt1 | contig 12154 bp, 13 predicted proteins | sample 71DmetaG_FD_183040 | JGI IMG/M metagenome (GOLD analysis project Ga0228658, IMG submission 183040) | Seawater microbial communities from Monterey Bay, California, United States - 71D | ecosystem: Environmental > Aquatic > Marine > Coastal | place: USA: California | collected 2016-10-18 | reverse complement strand
ATATTTTTATGAATTTTCACAAGGATAAAGATATCGTATTATTCTTTCTCCTTTTCCTTTTGTTTCTCTTTTGAACTATTCCGAATTCGCTTGAACATTACTTCGTCAAATTCTTTTTCTTGCTGAAGAATACTTAGGACCACTTTAGGGCGAATTGATTTTAAAAGCTTTTGATTTCGTTTGTATTTAATGTTGTTACCGAGTTTTTCAAATTGGTAATAAACATTAATATATTTTGATGCACTTTCAGAAGTAATTGTATCGTAGGCCTCTTTTAGTTCTTTTCTCAATTTTCTTTTGAGTACCCAAACCTCATCGTGATATTTATTTTCAGATTCTTCAAAAATTATTTTAAATGATTCTGTTTCTGTATTGTTGAGTGTGGTATTCTCAAGAATGAAGTTCAATTTCATCTTTTTAAATCGTTCAAACCGACTATTTTTTTGAGCAAAAGTCTGATTGGAGATCAGGAGTATTGAAAGAATTATAAAAATTCCATTAAGTTTTTTCATTTCTTAGGGTTTAGTGATTTGACCAAATGGGCTTTCAATTTCATTATCTTCAATCATAGAAAGCATTTCGTAGCTATCGAAGTCTTCCAAATAATATCTTTCAATAAAATCATTCAAGGCTTGTTCTTTTTCAATCTCAACTCTAGAGGGTTGCTCAAATAGACCAATGAGGATCAATATGGCAGCGGCACTAGCTATAAAACTATAGATCAAATTGTTGGAACTTCTTTTTGAAGTGGTGGAGATTCCTGCTACTTTTTGCACTAATGTTTTCTCTAAATCTTCAAAATAATATTCAGGAGTACTGAAAGGATTAAGTTTTGAGATAGAGTCTTCTGAATTGCAGAGTTCTTCTTCCAGCTTTTCAAAATAGCCTTTTGGAGTTTTAAATGGATTATGTTGCTTGAAATCAGTCATTCAATTCAGTTTTAATTTTTTTTACAGCATGGTGGTAAGATGTTTTTAGCGCACCTACACTTGTATCCAGGACTTCAGAAATAGCTTCATACGTCATGTTATCAAAATACTTCATATTGAATACTATACGTTGTTTTTCAGGTAATCGAGCCACCATTTTTTGAAGTTTTAGTGCTGCCTGATCGCCGTCAAAATAAGAATCTGCCATCAGTCCATCAGCTTTTGCCTCAATCCACTCAGTGTTTTGTAGTCCCATTTTAGCAGCTTTGCTGTTGATAAAGTTTAGAGACTCATTGGTTGCAATTCGATACATCCAGGTATATATGGAGCTATTTTCTCTAAATTTATTTATGTTTAAATGTATTTTAATAAATGTATTTTGAACCACATCATGAGCGTCATCGTGATCAAGTACTAACTTACGAATGTGCCAATATAAACGTTCCTTGTATTCTGAAACGAGTTTTTTAAAAGCCTCATCTTTGGTCAATGGGTCTCGAAGTGCACTAATAAATATCGATTGTGGTTTCAACTGTTTGTTATTTATTGTATAGACAAAAGATAATTAAAAAAGTTTAAACCATACGTTGCATTTGAACCCAGCTATTGTATTCATCACTATTTTCAAGTAAGCTTTTATGTGTTCCTGAAGCGACGATTCTGCCTTGCTTGAGCACCAAAATGAGATCTGCTTTTTGTATGGTCGATAAGCGGTGAGCAATTACAAAAGAAGTTCTGTTTTTCATCAATTCCTCTAGAGCAATTTGAACCTGTTGTTCAGCTTCAGTATCAAGAGCAGAGGTGGCTTCGTCGAGGATTAATAATTCAGGATCCTTAAGAAGTGCACGTGCAATTGTTAATCGCTGTTTTTGCCCACCTGAGAGTTTATTTCCTGAATCTCCAATTCGGGTTTGGTATCCCTCTGCTAATTTGGTGATGAATCCATCAGCATTGGCAGCTTTTGCAGCAGCCTCAATCTCCTTAATTGTAGCAGTTGGATTTCCGAGTTTAAGGTTGTTGTAAACGCTATCATTAAAAAGTATGGATTCTTGAGTAACCATTCCAATTTTTTGGTAAAGACTCTTTTTTGTAATCTGGTCAATTGGAATATCGTCAATGGTGAGTTTACCTTTGTCGATATCATAAAATCGATTGAGTAGATATGTTAGGGTTGTTTTACCCCCACCTGAAGGTCCTACTAAAGCAACCATTTGCCCTTTTTCAGCCTTAAAAGAAACCTCTTTTAGCACTGGATTTTCCTCATAGCGAAAGGCAACTTTGTCGAATACGATAGAATCAGTAAAGGAGTTTAGTTTTTTTGCATTTGGAGCATCTTCCAAATGATCTTCAGTATTTAGTATTTCAAGTATTCTTTCAGCTGCCGCATTTCCTTTTTGAATGCTGTAACTGGCTTTACTTATTGCCTTTGCTGGGGTAAGTATGTTGTATGCCAGCCCCATATAAACAATGAATGAAGTTCCAGAAATACTCCCTTCAATCAATACCATATTTCCTCCAAACCAAAGTAGTATTCCGATGGCCATTATGCCTAAAAACTCACTTATAGGACCGGCTAAACTTGCACGGTGTAAAAATTGATTTGAAAAATTATAAAAGCGATTAGTGGCAGCTTGAAACTTTTCTTTAAAGTGATCACCAGCAACAAAGGTTTTAATAATTTTTTGACCGTTAATAGTCTCGTCTATAAGTGATAGAAAATCACCTTGCTCTTGTTGTATTTTGTCTGATTGGCTTTTAAGTCTTTTACCAATACGGGAAATAATCAAACCTGAAATCGGAATAAAAAAGAGTACAAATAGAGTAAGCTTGACACTAAAAAAAAGCATGGCTGCCAAAGAAAAAAGTATAGTCAAAGGCTCTCTGACGATCAATTCCAAAATGGATAAGAATGAAATCTGTAACTCATTTACATCACTGGTAATTTTAGCCATTAAATCCCCTTTCTTTTTTTCGCTAAAATAGGAGATAGGAAGACAAATAATTTTTACATATATGGCATTCCGCAGATCTTTGATAATGCCGTTTCGCAGGAAAGTAATAAAATATAAAGCGAGATAGTTACAGATGTTTTTTAAAAAAAACAAGCTTAACACCAAACAAATAACTACAATCAAAGTAGTTTCTGGGTCTTGTTCTACCCTAGAAGCAATATAAAAATTAAGGCAATCTCTAACATAATGGTGGATATTAAAAAGCCCCTGGTATTTGGCAGGTTCAATTTGTTGTTCTGTTGTTTCGAAAAGTACATCGAGCATTGGAATTAACGACACAAAGGACAAGGCGCTAAAAAGAGCATAGAGAACATTAAAGAAGATATTTAGGAATGCATAGCCCTTGTATTTCCAGCCAAATTGTAAGATGTTTTGAAACGATGATTTCATTAAGGCAAAATTAATGAGCTCAGTTCATCTAAACGTGTTTCTAGGTTTTTTTCTTGTTCTTTCCAGCTTAGATTGGGATCGAATTTTTGATTGACACTAAAGTAATATTTAATTTTTGGTTCAGTACCACTGGGTCTTAAGGCAATTTTTGTTCCATCTTCTAATTTAAAAATCAAGACATTTGAGGGACTGTATTGAAGTTTTTCCTCTTTTTTTAGTTTGAAGTTGTAGGAAGTAAGATGAAGGTAATCCTCTAATATCATTACTTGAATGCCGCCGACGCTTTTGGGAGGTGTTTTTCTAAAATCCTCCATTTGTTGTTCAATGTACTCAACCCCTTCTTTTCCTCTTTTAGTAATGGATACCAGTCGTTCCTTATAGGCTCCATATTTTTTATAGCATTCAATTAAAAGTTTGAAAAAACTAGATTCGTTTTTCTTTGCTTCATTGGCAATTTCACACGCCAAAAGACTAGCAGAAATTGCATCTTTATCTCGAACTGAATCTCCTACAAGGTACCCAAAACTCTCCTCTCCACCTCCTATAAACTCAAGATCAGGAAAGTCTTCAATAAGCTTTGCAATCCACTTAAATCCAGTGAGGGTATTTTTATACTGAACGCCGAAGTGCGAAGCAATTTGCTGGATCAATGGAGTAGAAACTACAGTTGAGGCAATAAAACAATTTGAATTTAGGGTATTTTCAGCAACCTTTTTTTGAAGCAAAAATTCCGTTAAAACAGCCATGATTTGATTTCCATTTAAATAGCACCAGTCTGAATCAATATCTTTTACAACTAAGCCAAACCGGTCAGCGTCAGGATCTGTACCAATAACTAGGTCTGCATTTTCTTTATTTGCCAAAGCTACAGCCATTTTGAGGGCTTCTTGTTCTTCTGGATTTGGGGATTTTACGGTTGGAAAGTCGCCGTTGGGTTCAATTTGCTCCTTTACGATTGTAAGCTTATCATAGCCAGCTTGATCTAGGACTTGAGGTAAGACCGTTGAAGAAGTTCCGTGTATAGGAGTAAAAATAATTTTAAGTGGCTTATTCTTACTCTTATCAAATAAAGCTGAATTTAATATGTCTTTTTGGTAGGCAGTATCAATTTCTTTGCTTACATATTGTAATAGGTCTGGATTACCATCAAATTGAATGGATTCGAAAGTAGTGTTAAGGATTCTTTGGCTAATTGCTTCATCGTGTGGAGGAACAAGCTGACCTCCGTCCTTTCCATAAACTTTATACCCATTGTATTCAGGAGGATTATGTGAAGCAGTAAGTACTATTCCACAATGCGCATTTAAATGCCTCACAGCAAAAGAGAGCTCAGGTGTAGGTCTTAAATCACTAAAAAGAGAGCAGTGAATCCCATTTGCTGTAAAAACATCAGCACATATTTTTGCCAATTCTTTACTTTGATTTCTGCAATCATAGGCTATTACAGTACGAATTTTCTCATTTGGATATTGTTCTTTTAGATATTCACAGAGTCCTTGTGTATTTTTACCCAAGGTATATTTATTGATTCGATTTGTTCCAACACCCATAATTCCACGCATTCCGCCAGTACCAAACTCTAAATCTTTATAAAAAGCGTCTTCGGCTTCCTTTGGATTCCTGGAGAGAAGTGCTACTTGATTTTGTGTTTTATGATCAAAAGGGAAGCGCGTCCATTGAGCTATGCGGCTATGGTATTCCATTGCTTAGGTTTTTTCTTTAATGTGATAACGTTGAGTTAATCTCGAATTTCCCAGTACTAATTCACCCAAAAAACCGGCAATAAAAAATTGGCTGCCTAAAAGCATCAGTGTAAATGCAATATAAAACTCAGGGCGTTCGGTGATTAAACGGGCATTGATATCAAAGTACAACTTATCAATTCCGAGATAGAGGGTAAATCCAAACCCAAAAACCAACATTATTGTCCCCCAAAGACCAAAAAAGTGCATGGGTCTTTTTCCAAAACGATTGATAAACCAAAGTGTAATAAGGTCTAAAAAGCCTTTAAAAAAACGATCTGCTCCAAATTTAGTCTGACCGTATTGTCTCGCTTGGTGTTGCACTACTTGCTCTCCAATTTTTTGATATCCTTCGTGAGATGCCAGAACGGGTATAAACCTATGCATCTCCCCGTGAACATAGATATTTTTGATAACATCAGCTCGATAAACTTTAATTCCACAATTGAAATCGTGGAGTTTAATGCCTGAGACCCTTCTTGCTGCCCAATTAAATAATCTAGAGGGTAAATTTTTAAAAAGAACGGAATCAAAGCGTTTTTTCTTCCATCCAGAGATTAAATCCAAGTTTTCTTCTTTAAGTGTTTGGATCATTTTTGGCAATTCTTCAGGGGAATCTTGCATATCGGCATCAAGGGTGGCAACAAATTCTTTTTGAGCCGCCTTAAAGCCTGCGTGGAGTGCCTGTGATTTACCGTAATTTTTCGCAAAGCGAATTCCACTTACTTCTGAATAATCTTGAGCCAATGCACTAATGGTTTCCCAAGAGCCATCTGTGCTTCCGTCGTCTATAAAGACGATCTCATAAGAAGAAGCCTCACTGTCTAAGGATTTACTAATCCATTGATGAAGAGGAATCAAAGATTCTTTTTCATTTAGAAGAGGTATTACAATAGAAAGTTCAAAGCTTCTGTGCATCTAACACAAAACTACAAAATCTGGCTTATTCAGGCCTTGATTTCTTAACGATTAAGCCCCCGATAAGGGAAATGATGAATCCTATAAAAAGTGAACCAATGATTTGGAAAGCAGAAATAATCAGAGGACCCGAAAATTTTTCTTGCATTGAACGAATTCCATCCAGTTGGTCTTGGGTCATTTCAGGATTATCAATTCTCATTTTTTCAAGTTGAAAGTCCAAAGCCTTTTCAATCATGCCTGGATCCAAGAACTCGGTGAGTATAAATGAATAAACCACACCAATCAATCCAGCAAGAGCTGATATCCCCAGTCCAATTTTAAGAGCTTGAGAAAGGCTGAGGTACCCCTCATTTAGTTTTTTGTAATCTATAAACGAATAAATCAACACTCCTATCATAATGACTATGCCGACAATCCCAGCCATTTGTGACTGCTGGTAATGCATATCGAGAAAAAACAGCATTAGATTAAAAGCAATAGAGATTGCCGATAGGATTAGGGCATAGTTAATGATTGTCGTTTTGATTGGGGAGGATTGATTTTGCATGATAAATAAGTGAATTTCTTTGCTAAGATAAAAAAAGATAAAGAGTTCGTGATATTTTGAAAAATAAAATTAAATTTGCAGTCGATTTTAGCATTATGAAAGCAGAAATTCATCCAGAAAATTATCGTTTAGTGGCGTTTAAAGATATGTCAAACGACGATGTGTTTATTACAAAATCAACTGTAAACGCTAAAGAAACTATTGAATTTGAGGGTGTTGAATATCCTCTTGTAAAATTAGAGATTTCAAGAACTTCGCATCCATTTTACACAGGTAAATCTAAACTCGTAGATACTGCTGGTAGAATTGATAAGTTTAAAAATAAATACGCGAAGTTTAAAAAAGAATAGAGTATTATGTAAAGCTTTTTTTATGGCTTTTTTATTCCTTATTAACGTTTTTTAGTACAAGTAGATTAATAGGATTTATTTCCATTCCATTTACCCCTTTTTGAATAAATCGAACGACTTCGTCGTAGTAGAGGGGAATTATAGGATGTTGTTTAATTGCCATAGCATCCATCTCTCTATATTTTTGAATTCTCAAACTGTCTTTTGGAGTTAGCATCGCAAGGCGATACAAAGTGTCAAAAGCTTTGTTTTTGTAGTGGGTGTAATTTGGACCATTTGGGGAAAAATTAGTACTGTAAAACAAAGAAAGGTAATTTTCGGCATCAGGGTAATCCGCAATCCAACTGGCTCTAAAAAGTTCTAATTTTCCTGATGATTTGGCTTGTCTTAGTGTTGCTGTAGGCATGACATCTACTTCAAGTGCAATTCCAATTTTTTGCATTTCCCTTTGGAGGTATTCGCAAAGATCAAGATAGTTAGCATCTGTAGTTAAAGTAAGCCTGGGAGGAGAATTAGTCTCCTCTATAAATTCCTCAACAAGTTTTCTCGCTTTTTCTGGACTGTAGTTAAAGTCTTGTTCTGAACTTCCTGGCAGTCCTTTGGGTATAAATCCTTTTTTTGCTGGATAACCTATATTATTTCTCAAATAGGCAATCATTAATTTACGATCAAAACCAATATTAAGTGCTTCTCTTATTTTGGGTGATTGAATTGCAGGATTTGAATTGTCTAGATAAATGCCTATATACTCTGTATTTAGATACGGTCCTTTCAGAAGTTTTAGACGATTTTGATAATTCCCTTGTAGTTTACCTGTTGGGGTTAAAAGCTCATCTTTATAGGAACTATCCAGTGAATTGATAAAGTCCAACTCACCTTGTAAAAACAACATAAACTCACTTTGAATGTCAGGAATGAATTGTATTGCAATGGCCTCCAGGTAGGGTAGGGGGTTTCCAAGAGAGTCTTTTTCAAAATAGTTATCGTTTTTTCGTAATACTAGCTTTACGTTTTCTTCCCATCTTTTAAAATAAAAAGGACCCGTGCCAATGGGATTGGATCGAAAGCGATTACCATAGTGATTGACTATTTCTTTGGGAACCACTGCGCAGTAGCGCATAGAAAGCAAGCCTAAAAATCCAGGAAAAGGATTTTTAAGTTGGATTTTCAAAGTGTGAGCATCAATTGCGCTGTAATAAGCTACTTGCTGCATAACCCAGCTGCCTGGGGAAGCTACATCAGGGTCAGTAAGTCGGTTAAAGCTATAAACAAAATCTGAAGCATTAACCCTTCGAGTAGTTGATGCTCCAAATAAGGGAGAGGGATGAAAATAAATATCTTCGCGAAGTTTGAAAGTATAGGTCATTCCATCTTCGCTAATATCCCAGCTGCTTGCTATTTCGGGTTGTATTTTTAGTTGATTATCCAACTGAACTAGGCCATTAAAAAGTTGATTGATAGGCCAAATATTTTGAGGATTTCTTGCAAATGCAGGATCCAAAGAGGTTACATTTCTGTATTCGTTGTATCGGAATATACGCTTAGAGTCAATAATATTTGCATCAGTACACGCATTCAAAATGAATAAGATTACTGAGGCGATACTTAAATTAAATAAAGTCCTTTTAAACACCAATTATATGTTGATATATTTGCATAAAATTACATTTTTAAAAAGAGCTATGGAAAAAACTTTACTTCCTCAAGTAAAAACAGTCACGAATACTGTTCGGGTTGCTTTTCACACGCTTGGATGTAAGCTCAACTTTTCTGAAACTGCTACTATAGCAAGATCTATTGAAAACGAAAATTACAAGAGAGTTTCTTTTGATGATTTTGCAGAGGTCTATGTAATCAACACCTGTTCAGTAACTGAAAATGCGGATAAGCGGGTTAAAGGTCTGGTCAAAAAAGTTTTAAAGCAAAACCCAGAGGGTTTTGTTGTAGCTATAGGTTGTTATGCTCAACTACAACCCGAAGCCATTGCTGCTTTAGATGGAGTCGATTTAGTTTTAGGCGCATCTGAAAAGTTTAAGCTTAATGAATACATTCACAACCTCAGTAAAATTAATCAAGGGCAGGTTCATTGCTGTGAAATAGAATCAGTTGATTTTTATGAAAGCAGTTATTCTTTAAGTGATCGAACACGAGCTTTTTTAAAGGTACAAGACGGTTGCGATTATAAATGTACGTATTGTACTATACCTAGAGCTCGAGGCGTATCCCGAAGTGATGTTCTGGAGAATGTGATTGAAAATGCCTATAGCATAGCTGATGCCGGCTTAAGAGAAATAATACTAACGGGGGTGAATATTGGTGATTATGGAAAAGGTGAACATGGAGACAAAAAGCACAAGCATACTTTTTTAGAACTCATTAGAGCTTTAGATGATGTAAAGCCTATAAATCGTATACGAATTTCATCTATTGAACCTAATTTATTGAGTTTAGAAATGATTTCATTCGTTTCTCAAAGTAAGAGGTTTGTTCCTCATTTTCACATACCGCTTCAAAGTGGAAGCGATCGTATCTTAAAAAGTATGAAAAGGCGTTATCTCACTTCGCTTTACAGAGAACGAGTGCTGTGGATTAAAAATAAAATGCCAGATGCCTGTGTAGGTGTAGATGTAATAGTAGGTTATCCAGGTGAGTCAGAAGAAGATTTTTTGCAAACCTATTATTTTTTAAACGAGTTACCCGTTTCTTATTTACATGTTTTTACCTTTTCTGAACGTCTAAATACAGAAGCTTACCTTATGGCAGGCTCAGTTTCACAAGATGTAAGAGTCAAACGTAGTAAAATGTTAAGAGCGCTTTCAGTAAAAAAAAGAAGGGCATTTTATGAATCCCAATTAGGGAATACGGTTGAAGTTCTTTTTGAAGGGGAAAACAAAAAAGGCTACATCACGGGTTTTTCTCAAAATTATGTAAAAGTAAGAGCTCCATGGAATCCCAAATGGGTTAATACAGTTAAAAAGGTAGTGTTAGATTATGTTGATGAGGAGGGAATGGTGAGATTTCACCAAAAAGAAGATTAGAGTTTGATTCCTATAGGAAGCAATTCTTTATAACGTCTGTTTCTCCTGACAAAACCTGCAATTTTCGGTGAAGTAGGAACTACTCGTAAATTTTTATTTTCAATAAACTCAAGAACTTTAACGATAAAAGCTTCTTCAAACTTTTTATTCTGAATGGAATCAGGAATTGAAATTTTTGTCAAAAAAATTTTTCTTTCTTGTTCCGAATATTCTATTCTGGCTAGTTGATTGTCGATTTGGACTTCAAATTGTCTTAAAAATTCATTGTTTACAAGGTTCAATTCATTCATAATTTTTATTTTGAAGTAATGTTTTTAGATTTGTATTGTCCATGTGCAAATGGGAATCAAAAATACAAAAAATTTGTTAACATCTTCATCAAATTCAATTTCAAAAGAAAAACCCTTGCATCTGTATTGTATGCCAGGTATGGCTGCAAGTCCTAAAATTTTTGAATATATCAGTTTACCTTCGCCTATCGAGCTGCATTACTTAAGCTGGATTCAACCTCATGAGAGTGAAAGTATAGAGCACTATGCCTTGAGAATGTGTATGCGGGTGAAGCATAAAAAACCGTTTTTGCTTGGGGTTTCATTTGGTGGTATTATTGTTCAAGAAATGGCCAAACAAATAGAGGTGGAAAAAGTCATTATTGTGTCGAGTATAAAGAATAGTAATGAATTACCCCTTTCAATGAAAATGGCAAAAAAAACAAATGCTCACAAATTACTTCCTACACAATGGATTAACAGTTTGGATGCACTGACTTTATTCACCTTTGGTAAGGGAATTCAAAAAAGGATTGAACTATATCAAAAATATCTTTCTGAGCGAAACCCTTTTTATCTCAGTTGGGCTATTGACGCCTTAGTTAATTGGAATCAAGAGTATAGTTTGGATAAGATCATTCACATTCATGGAGAAAGAGATACTGTCTTCCCCGTAAAAAATCTAAAGGGTCCATTACATAAAATTAACGCCGGTCATGCGGCAATTATTACTCATGCAAAATGGTTTAATGAACGAGTTCCAAAATTATTACTTGATCAAGTTTAAAATAAAACCATTAATTTAGTATGGCTAATACGCAATTTGTATTAATTTTTTAAACTATGAAAATCAGTAAAGTACTCCTCCCTTTAGCTTTAGGCGTTTTGATCATTTTAGGTTTTTCCGCTATTGATTTTAAAAATTTTACTGCATTTAATTCACATGGAGAAGAGAGCTATAAAGTCTATGCTTTAAAATTACCTTCAAATCTCGATTTTTCAGGAGAGGCTGTTCCTCTTGACCAGCCAGATATTAGAGAGCGTTTGGACAAGGAATTATTGGTTAACACATATTGGCAATCGAATATGATGCTACTACTCAAGCGTGCGAATAAATACTTCCCAACTATTGAGCCCATACTCGAAGAAGAGGGTGTCCCAGATGATTTTAAATATCTAGCGGTCATTGAGAGTGCACTGGAAAATGTTCGCTCACCAAAAGGAGCAAAAGGGTTTTGGCAAATTATGCCAGGAACCGCAAAAGAATATGGTTTGGAAGTCAATTCAAATGTAGACGAAAGATATCATATAGAAAAATCCACTCGTGTGGCATGTGCCTATTTAAAGAAAGCCAAGCAACGTTTTGGTTCGTGGACATTGGCAGCAGCTTCCTACAACAGGGGTATGTATGCAACAGACCGACTTTTAACTAAACAGCTATCAGAGAACTATTATGATTTACTATTGAATTCAGAAACTAGCAGGTATGTTTTTCGGATTTTAGCAATAAAGGAAATCATGTCTAATCCAAGGGCGTATGGATTTATTTTTGATGCAGAAGATCTTTACCAGCCCATCCTTGTTCGAAAAATTGGTTTGGATACTGCAATTGGAAATATAGCTCAGTTTGCAAAAGAACAATCCATCAACTATAAAATATTGAAAATTCACAATCCCTGGCTGATTCAAAACCATTTGAATAACCGCTCTAGAAAGTATTACGAAATTTCAATTCCTGAATCGTGGAGCTATTAAATTTTCTTCATTTGCTGTTGGATCATTTTCATCTGACCCTTTAACATCCCGTGTTTATCCAGTTTTTTAGCTTCGGTTAATAGCTGTTGCGCTTCTCGCTTTCTTCTTTTTTGAAGGTAAATCCCTGCAAGGCTCATTTTTGCCATTGCAAGATCATGATTCATGGAAAGCCCTAACTTTAGTGCAGCCTTAAAATGCTTT
>Ga0228658_1000537_pt1 | contig 12213 bp, 15 predicted proteins | sample 71DmetaG_FD_183040 | JGI IMG/M metagenome (GOLD analysis project Ga0228658, IMG submission 183040) | Seawater microbial communities from Monterey Bay, California, United States - 71D | ecosystem: Environmental > Aquatic > Marine > Coastal | place: USA: California | collected 2016-10-18 | reverse complement strand
CTGATGTTGAAGAATTAAAAGAAGATATGTCAGACATTAAAGAGTTGCTACTAACCATAAAAGAGAAGTTATAAAATGGCTATTATTCAGGTAAATCTTACAGATACGATTAACAGTTTTCGTGTAAAGACAAATACGTTAGCGTTACAGGTAGGAGATACAGCATTACTCGATACATCGGGAGCTGACAGTAATACAGTATCATCTATAAACTCTCTTGATAGTGATATGGGTCGACAAGCAAATCTAAATTATAACGAATCGGCTGGCACGTTCTTAACTCTAGTAGATGCTATTAACAGAATCGTAGATAGTGATGGTAACGTTGACTCAGCTATGATTCCAGGTATCGCATTAGATTCAGATTCTGTTTTAAATCATATGATTGGAGACGATCAAGTTGATTCTAGTCATATTTTAGATTCATCTATTACAAATCAAATGATTCAACAAGATGCTGTAGAAGGCGATAATATAGATGACTCAGCAGTTCAAGGATATCACTTTGATGCCATGACAGTTTTAAAGGTCTTTGCATCTAATGGAACTGAACTAAGAAAAATATACGGACCAGCAAGGTTTGATAACGATAGCGCGAATACATTTAGAACTAATCCGTGGGTATAGATCATGGCTGTAAGACGACCATTAATTCTAACAGGTAGTAATGACCTGATAGAAATGACAGATGCTCAGCGTAATGCTGTGAAAGATAGATGCAGATATTTGTATGGCGCTAATCCATCTGTTACATTATCTCGCGTAGGTAGTGGCGGTAATTTAGGTACATTATCAGATTCTAGATTACAAGCTGGTGCATCTACAACTGATGTTACTAATTTTGACACCGCTGGCGAAACACCAGACGTGTCGACACTTTCATTTAACTATGCACATATAAATCAAGGTGCTGTTAACACTACAGCATCGGCTGATACAAATGCAATAGCGTTTCCAATATATTATAATGGCAGTAACATACAAGCTATGTCTTTACAAGACATATATGATACATTTATTTTTGATTCTATTGATACAATATTGAGTGCTGTTGGCCAACCAGGCACATATCGTATTCATACATCAACATCATTATCGGGTTATTCAGCTGTTAGTAGTAGCGTAGTTTTTTCTGATACTAGAGCAAATGCAGGTGCTTACACAGCCGGAGGTATCGGTGAAACACAAGATCAGCCTACAACTATAACTAATTATTATTTATTACAAGCCAATAATATATCCGCTCCGGCAATGGAAGACATGTTGTTTGTAAGAAACTCTGATAAAAATTTACAAGAGTATAGTCAAGCCGGTATTGATGCTATACTCCAAAATTGTATGAGACATGTAGCAAGTGAAGAAGCAGGTTCTAAAATTAGATATCAAATTAATGGAAGTGGAGTAACATTAGGATCTGGTATGACTGATACAAAGTTAGATGGTAGTACATATCAAACACGTTTTGTAAATACTGATGATTATAGATCACAAGAATTTCCAGCAGGTACACCTCAAACTATTAACACGTATTTTTTAAAAATGTACGAGGGATAATGTTTAAAAAAATTGAAGATGTTCGCTATACTAATAGCGCGCATGATATATTATATGTTTTATTTATTGATGACGATGATAATAAACAAGAGATGTATATAGAATCATTAGGACCTGAAAGAGATGAAATTGCATCTATGGGAATAGATGAAGATAAAATTTTAGATAATACAGCAAATTATAAATTACAATCAAAAAGATATCTTGACTCGATAGCCAAAGAAGCTGCTAGAGAAGAATACGAAAAAGAAATAACTTCACTTAAAAATTATAAAGAGTCTTTAGAAACTATAATAAAATCACTAAAAATTAAACCTCTTCTAATGCATTCTTTATTTTATAAATTAGAAAAAGAAAGTAAAGATAAAATATTATCTATTAACAAATATGTAAATGATAATATATCTCAAGAAAAAATAGAAGTTGCAATACCAAATTTAATTAACATAATTAAAACTTTAAACACTAACCAAGATGCAATTAATTTAGTAAAGAATGAAAGCAAGTTTAAAGCAAAAACATTAATAGAGGCTTTATATAAAAAATTAAAATAATGGATATTGATGTATTTAAGCGTGGGTTTAAATTAGTTGAATACATTTACGATAATCAGATACAAGATTTAGAATTATTTCGTATACGTGATGTTGGTAATGGTTTAGCTGAGAGTCATTGGAAAAGTAAACAATGGCTAGTAGAAGAACTCTCAGAATTTTTATATAATGAAGATGTACATATTGCAGCAGGCTGGTTAGGATTAACCGGGTATTTGCTGAGAAAAGAATTTCCCAATATAAAAATAACTTCATCCGATATAGACCCAGGTTGTGAGATCATGGGTAAATTTTTATTTGATAACATAGAATTTAAAACACTAGACACAGTACTTAACATTAATCTAGTTAAGGATTGTCAAGTTTATATAAACACAAGTATAGAACATATAAAGCAAGAATACATAGATCTAATATTTTCTAGTTTAAACAAAGGTACTATATTTGCTATACAATCAAATAATTATTACAATGTAGTTGATCATATAAATTGTTCTGATAGTTTAGATGACTTTAAATCTAGAACTCAATTCAAAGAATTATTATATGCAAATAAAATGCAATTTGCGGATTATGATAGATATATGATCATAGGTAGAATATGAGTTGGATAAAAAATAAACAAATCGCTTGGATTGATTTATCTACATATTGCAATGCTGCTTGTCCACAATGTCATAGGACGAATCCAAATGGATTAGAAAAAGCCGATTGGTTAGAGCTTATACAATGGGATTTAAATGAGTTTAAAAAAGCATTTTCAAAGCAGATATTAAATTCTATATTAATGTTTGAGATATGTGGTACATGGGGAGATCCATGTATGAATAAAGATATTTTTAAAATATGTGAATACATAATTAAGAATAGTAGAGCTACAACTATTACTATAAGTACAAATGGATCTATGAGAGACGAAGACTGGTGGTGGTATCTAGGTGTCATGTGTGGAGATAGATTAAATGTAATATTTACAGTTGATGGTATAAATCAAGAAATGCATGAAAAATATAGACAAAAAACTGATTTAAATAAAATTTTAAATCATATGGAAATAATAATACAATCTGGTGCAAACGCTGAGGGATTTACAGTTGTATTCAAACATAATGAAAAGTATATAGATCAGATAGCTAAGATGTGTAATGATCTTGGTGCACGCCATGAATGGATATCGAGTAATAGATGGCCAAATGGAAATGTTTTTAAATACATAGATCATAATAATAATGAACAAGTATTAGAAAAATCAGTAGATGTTTATAAGACAAATAGGTTAATACATGCCGATTAAATGTCAATGGAGAGAGAAAAACAGATTACTATATAATATTGATGGCCAAGTTTATCCGTGCTGTTATTTAGTTAATAACAACTATATGAAAGGTGATAAACAATATGTAATGAAAGAATACAATAAAAATAAGAAAGAATTAAATATATTTAATAATGATTTTAATGCTATAAATAATCATCCATGGTGGAAACTACTAGAAGAATCATGGAAAGATTCTGATAAAACATTACATCAGTGTGTTAGATGGTGCAAAATAAAGGAATAATTATGTCAATGTTTGGTAATTTAAAATATGTAAATGCATATTTTTCTAATGAAGCTCATACGGAAATAACTACTTATTGGGAAGATGATGATAATCTTGAAACTAATTTACATGAAATAGTTATTTCTACGGCTGACGAAGTTTCGTTGAATGAGCTATTAACATATACAACTCATGATGAGATAAACGAAAACACTTGGTCATATATACATGATTCACAAGAAGCGTTCAAAGAAAAAGTTATAGAAATAGCAAAAGACCGTGGATGGCTAGTGAATATGAATGACGGTGGAACTAGTGATTTTAATAAAATATTAGTCGATCTTATGTTTGATGATTATGATGAGAAAATTCATAAAGAAAAATTATTTTATGTAAAAATAAATTTATTCGAAAAAGATTTTGTAAAAGAATGCAAAGACAAAGATTCTAAAAGACGTCTACGTAGAGCCGCAACTCCTTTAGAAGCTTTTAGAGTGGCAATAGAAATTTACGATACCATGAAGGGTCCTTCATCTTCTGATGCCCCTGATTAAATAAATAAACATCATAACTTTCTTCTTTAGTTACAGTTTGGTATGAACAATAATTATCCATCCAACCGTACATATTATAATCTATGTTCTCATAGATAAACTGATCTATTCCTAAATGATATTTAAATTGAAAAAATTCTGTATCTTCTTCGAAGAATTTAAATATATGAGATTGGTCACCTTCCCATGACATTATAGAACTGTTCAATGGTGTGTGATATTCTTTTCTCCACCATGCATGGCATAAATGAAAATCTTTTTTTATAAATTGATTACAATTGCCTTTAATAATTACATCTAAGTCGAAATATAAATTTTGCCCATCTCTATATCGATCAAACATTTGTAACTTATTAAATACGCCTTCATACTCTTCATCCCTTATAACTACGAACTCATTATATTCTAAACAAGAATATTTGTCTATCATATATTTTAAATTGTCTTCATACCAGCGATCAAATTTATCGCCTGTTCTTACACAAATTATTCTCATAAATCAAAAACCGTTTCAAATTCTTTTTTTATATAATGTAATAATTCACCCGTAGAAGTTGGATGTGACTGCACATCATCTATTATAAAATTCCAATTTTCAGTTAAGTCTATGTGTGGTATATTATCTCGCTCTACTAAATAAGACATATAAACTTCATTATTATAAAAAAAGTTATCTGATATTTCTTTAGGAAATAGAGTGTCTTCTTTTGAATTGTCAAGAAGATTATTCATATATTCAATTTGTTCAGTGAATTGCAACTTTTTTATAATTTCGCTATTACCTAGCGTAACTCCGGTATTATACAATAAATCGTTACCGTTTATACCTTCTAATAATAACATAGCCTTTTTAGCACACGTCTTTGTAAATACCCTTTGGCCATCAATCCATCCATCGTTTAGTGCATTTCTTAATTTGTTATGTTTTAAATCTCTCCGCAATGGATGCATAGCAATTTTTGATGTATCTACAAATTCAAAAATATTTCTTGCTTTACTCATCGGTACTACATCAAAATCTAAATACAATACCTCATCATAATCATTAGCATATTTTTCAAACAGTATAATCTTCTCAAATTGTAATGAATCATAATCAGTAATGTCTATTTCGTGAAGAAAAAAATCTGATTTACATTTTAAAGCATATTTTTCTTTGCATGCTTTTAATTGTGGTTTATATTTGTTGAATTGAGATAGTTTATAATCACTTGTACTGCCATTATTTTGATCAACATTGCCATTGAATATACTAAATATTATTCTTTTCATACCAGTCTCTTACGGCTTCAAATTCTTTATTGACAATATGGATTAATTTACATCCTTCAGTTATAATAGTGCTCTTATCTAAAAACATATGCCAATTACCGTCTAACCATACTGATGGTACATCGTTCATATGACATTTAAATCCCCATATAGTTTCATTATCCCATCCAAACATTGCTTGAACAAATTGTGGCCACATAGATTTTTCTTCTTCTTTTAATTCTTTCATCTCTTCAAGAGTTTCATCAAAGTCAGAAAAATAATCTATTTTATCAAGCCAATGTTTATTGATGCCAACAATTCCTGTATTATAAACTGGAATATCATTTAAAGGTTTACCATAGTTCAAACATAAAGCACGGCTATTCCACCATTTTGCCCATGGACTTCTAATACTACTATTGATATTTTTTTCTAAAAATTCTTGTTCTTTATATTTTAAATAACTCGAATCTAATAATTTACCATGTGCATTTTTCTTTATTAGTACGCCTTTCTGTATATCATGTTTTTCAAATATATTTTCTGTAGTGACAGGTAAGACATCTAAATCTAAATATAATACTTCATCATATTCTTCAGCTAGCTCATACATTAAATGTATTTTATAAAAATTAACTATATTATATTCAGTGATGTAAGGATAATTATCATTATACCATTTTTGTAAATCAATATATTTTTGATCATATACATAATGTTTGTATTCAGCACCTATATTATTTGCATATTCTTTTTGACGTTCTAATAACCATTCATAGTGATTAGCGAACTCTCGTTTTGCTTTTAAATTTTTATCTTCGGTTTCTCCATGGTGCGGAGGCTGAGCATCTAATAATGATTCAGGTATGTCAATATAAATACTAAAAATAATTCTTTTCATAATTTATATATAATGAGGTTATAAATGAATATTAATACTATACAAAATATCTTACCACGTAATATAATAGATGATATTTTACACGATAGTAGAGATTTACCATGGGGTTTTTTAGAAGGTAAACGGACAGATAATAAAAATAGAATATGGATGCATCAATATAGTTATCCATCCTTTCAATATTGTGTACATAAATTTCAATCTAGTAAAGGTAAATTAAGATTAGAATTATGTAAAGATCAGAAAGGCAGTTGGTTAGAACAGCATGTTGATGATGTTGCAAAGATTCATACAATGCAAATATATTTAACAGCTGCACCTGCAAGTACTTACTTCGATAATGGCCCTACTGAAGCTAGAGTTAATACAGGTTGGTGGTTTGATAATACAGGTACAGAATTACATGGATTAGAACCATTACAATCAGATAGAATTAGTATTATAGTAAATTATGTAAATGATCAATGGAGAGATCCTAGTGTATTATGTTAAAGCATTATAAAGATATAAATCTTGGATGTAATGAGAGAGCAAACCTTGATGATACTCTAATAGTATATGACTTGCATACAACTAAATCTCATTTACCTATAACAGATAGATTTAGTTATCATCTATGGGAAACTCAGTTTTTACACGAAATAGGATTACAAGATAAACCTAAGAAGTTTTGTGTATTAATACCTGAAGGATGTAAAACTAGAAAAGTAAATAAAATAAATGCATATACACAACTAGATAGTGTAATATGGTTCTTAGAAAATATTCATCCACCGTCGTGTGGAATTAGTTTTTCTGTTTACTTATATAAAAAAGATGTATGGGAATTAAATTTAAGATATTCTGCTGGTTGTATATGGCCTCTTAATAAAGATAGACAATGGATAGGTGATGGTGATTATATCTCTGTTCATTCTATGGAAAAATCTGGAATAGGTAATAAATGGAGAGGTGGATGGGATCCACGTCAACAACGCATTATTGATAATATAGAACAATACACAGATTATAAAATTAAAAGATTAAAATATTCTGACGGTGAAGAAAAAATGTTTTCTTTAATCAAGCACGCTAAATTACATGTGACATATTGGGGTGGAATGTATTACTCAGCTGGTATGATAAATTGCCCTACTATATGTTATGGTAGACCAAAAGGCAAAACTAGTGGTAATATAAAATTTGCAGGTGAAATTATAAAAAGAATACACATTCGTAGAACATCATATAACAGCGGAATGGGAAATGCTCAGACTATGGTACATCAATACGATTGGGAAAAACAAAAAGTTAAACAAGGGCCGCAGTCATTTCTAACTCATGCTGAATCAGCAATGGAACTAGTAGAGCTTTTAAATATTTGATTAAAATCTATAGTGCGTTTAGTGTTTAACTTACGGCAATAATCTATTCCATTTTTATAATATCCATCCATAGTATCTTTATGTAGTTCTTGAACTACCATAGGAAATCGTTCATATTTTTTTATTAATTTTTCTTTATTAGGAATATTCCTAATTGATAATATTTCTGGCTTGCATACAATACCATAAAATGTAGTTTTAAAATCTTTATAATACTTTTCTATTTCATCTAAGTCTAATACATTTAATATGGAAACTGTTACATTAAGATTAGATATGTAATCTTTCATTGTATATAAGTTTTCCTCAAATTCACGTACATTAATAGGATATCTAATCCACGCTAGTTTCTCACCATAATGATCACACGATACACCTAATTTAACAGATTTGAATTTATCTATGAGTTGCCATATATTCCATTTTTTATATTCTAATTTAGTAAGATTAGTATCAAAAGTGAGTGTTATATTTTTTGCATTTTTATCTGGTATTTTTTCCATTAGCTGCCACATACGATCTAATTGCAAAGGTTCGCCACCTGTAATATTCATTTTTTCTACAAGGTCTATATTATTTAAAATGTCTTGTACAGTTTCTTCATAGCGTTTAGTGCTAGTGCTTACAAATCCTACGTCGTGCATAGACCAATCTATATTTTTCTTTTTTAATTCAGCTCTTCGTGTAGATGAATTATATGAATAACACATGTAGCATCCTAAATTACAAAATGAACCCATTATACGTAATTTTAAATTTACCTTGTGTACATCAGTGTTTAAATCATATATAGTATTATACTTCCATTGTCTCCAAGATTTATGGCCACGCTCTTCTAATCCATAGCATTGTTCGCAACCTTTAATTTTTTTTCCAGACAACATATCATCTCTGATTTGTTCCATTTCATCTGATAAGAAATATTCAAATGGATTAGAGTTGTTTGTATTATATTTTCTAATGTTTGGGTTTACGTCTGCATGACAACAAAGCCTATATCTCGAGGCGTTGTATGCATAAATTTGTGTGAAGGCTGCAGCGCAATAAGTATCCATAGTGTTATTTATTATGTATAAATAGTAGCAATACTAAATGTTATAAATAAGACCATATATCACGAGAGGGCCCCATGGCACAAGAAGAAATTTTTACTATTGATCAAGGGTCAGATGTTGCGATAGAAATGTTTATCGTGCAAAAAGATGGAAATGCAAGGAACATTGCTAGTCACGCTTTTAATATGAAAATGAAAAGGAGTTTTAGTAGTACAGACTCCGCCGATATCATAAATTGGGCCACTATTGTTAGTGATGCCGATAAGGGTATTATGACAGCTTCTCTTACAAATATACAAACGGATTTGTTACGCAGGGGAAAATACGTATATGATGTTGAAATGCAATATGTCGACAGCGATGGTGATACCATCATAGAACGTGTTTTACAAGGTCAGATGATCGTGTCTCCTAGCGTAACGAGGTAGTAATGGCTATTAAAATTGTAAGTGGCGGTAATTTCGTTTCTAAAGTAGTAATCGGCACACCCATTAAGAGAGTTAAGGGTGCGCTGAATATGACTAATCTTGCTGATGTAGACCTGTCGGGTCTCTCAGATAATATGCTATTAGTATTCGATTCTGATGCAGGAAAATTTAAAGCTTCGTTAGAATTAGACGGCATAACTCTAAACGGAGGTAATTTCTAATGGCAAGTATTATTAGAATTAAACGCTCCACTGGCATTTTAGCTCCATCATCACTTAAAACAGCAGAACTAGCATATGCTTATGGTGTCGGCACTCAGGCAAATAAGGGTGATAGGCTATTCATAGGTACAGGCGATAATGGTGCTGGTGGTGCAACTGCTATTACTGTCATCGGTGGTTCGTACTTTACCGATATGTTGGATCATGTAGCTGGTACACTTACAGCTTCTAGTGCAATTGTAGTTGATTCTGATAAAAAGGTTGATCAGCTTTTATCTGGCGATATAGTAATTGACGGTGCAACAAATAGTATTACTACACCTGGTAAAATACTATATTCAAATGTTTATGATTCATCAGGCGCACTTCCTAGTGCAAGTACCTATCATGGTATGTTTGCCCATGTTCATGGAACAGGCAAAGGTTATTATGCACACGCAGGTAACTGGGTAGAATTAGCGAACAAAGATTCGATTAATTCAATCGATAGCTCATTCACTAGCTTTGAAACAAATATCGATAATACAATAGATTCACATCTTAGCTCTACAGTAGATGTTATAGTAGGCACATACGGATCTCAAACTGCAATTCCTATCTTAAGAGTAGATAGCGGTGGTAGAATAGATAGTATCGGTACAGCTCCGTTATCAACAACATTTAATATTACTGCTGATAGCGGTACAGGCGATTCAGTGAATATGCTTGATAGCGTACTAAACTTTTCTGGTAGTACAGGTATTATTACTAAAGTAACAGATAATAATATCGATATTAGATTAGATAGTACTGGTATTTCTCATTCTAGTGCTAATTTTCACACAGATGGAAATAGAAAATACGGTACTGGTTCAGGTTTAGAAATAGCAGTTGATGACTTTGGTAGGATTTCACACGTTGTTAATACTACTATTAATGCTGAATTGCGAGTACGCGATGATCCAAGTAATCCTTTTAAAAGTTTATTTTTAGGTGGTCAAAACGACCTTATAATCAAAGAAGGTCCTGGTGTCAAAGTCACTTTAACTGGACCTACTCATGGTGGCGGCGGAGCAGATTATACTCCAGGTACATTTGAAATTGCAGTTGATTCAGGTGGAACAGTTACAGCTGAAATTGTTCAAGCCGATTCCGGTACTTATGGTACTTTAAGAGCTGACTCTGCACGATTTGATGCAATATACAGCCGTACTGGTCAGAATATGACTATTGCGCCTAATACTGATAGTGGCGGTACTATTACAATAGGTACGAGATATGGTAATGCTGGTGGTGCAGCAAATAATCATGCATTAGATCTAACTAATATTGGGCTTAAAGCCGGTTTAATTAAAGGTGAAGCAGTCGGTACTACATCTTTAGGTAGTTGGGCTATACCATTACAATCAACTAATTTATATAATGACCTAGGATTTTTTGGTGGACAAAGTCATATTAATATTAGAGATAATAAAGATAGTGCATTAACTATTACCGCTATGACAAGCCTAGGTGCTGCAACTGCTGACATGGTGACATATGACACTTTAGATAGTGAAATTGAATATCATGTAAATCAAAGAGTAAATAAAGATAAATTTATTTATTTTGGAGATGATACAACATCATCATCAGGATTAATAGGAAGAGAGTCAACTGACGAGTGGTTACTAATTCATAATGGTGGCACTGGTATTGCCTTAACTTCAAGTAATATAGAATTATCTTCGCAGGCTAATGCTGGTTTTAAAGCTATTGGGTTTAAAGGTAGCTTAAAAACTAAATATCAACCAGGTGAATTATTTGATATCGGTGATTCTCTTGGTTTATTACCTGCACAACCATACTCAACATGGAGAAATGCATATTTCTCAGACACAGTATTTGCAGATAGTTTTCAACGTACAGGTATTTCAGTAGATTCGGGTACGTATGGTTCTGCAACTACAATACCTGTATTTACAGTTAATCAAGCTGGTATGATTGATTCGGTTGGTTCTGTTGCAAGTAGTGGCATCGATTCAGCTAGTTGGCATCCAGCTACTAATACATTAAAAATCACAACTGATGCCGAAACAGTTCATAGTGTTCAGATAGATGACTTTGATACTGATATTAATATTGCAATTGATAAGTATATAAATTTTGGTACTGGCGGTTCAATAAGAAAAGAATCTGTTGACCAGCATTTACAAGTCGTTAACAACGGTTCAGTTTCAATAATTGGTACTGGTATTGATTTACTTTCTACATCTAATGATCCTTTTAAAACTATTAGTATAAGAGGTCATTTAAGACCGACATATTTTCCAGCTGCCGGTGGATTTGATATTGGTGAATCTGCTGACTGGACATTTAGAAATGCATTCTTCTCAGGTAATGTTACTTCACGAACAGATGCAGTAGACTCAAATCATTTAGTACTCAAAAGACAAGTTGATTCAGACATAACATCTGTTACATTAGATTCTGCATCTTGGGATAAAGATACTCATAATCTGAATCTCACAATTGGCGGTAACGTTACTCAAGTAACTATAAATGAATTTGATAATGTTAAGATTGATGGCAATACTATTTCATCGACTGACAGTTCAAATCGATTATTCATTGATCCATTTCCTGTAGGTGATTCAGGCGATTTAGTTATCCGCGGTAATCTAATCGTACAAGGTACTGAGACGATAGTTAACAGCGCAGTAGTATCTTTAAATGATAAGAATCTTGTATTAGCAGATTCAGCAGCCAATTCTGGAATAGCAGATGGTGCAGGTATAACGATCGGTGGTGCAGGATTTACAGGTA
>Ga0228658_1000525_pt1 | contig 12415 bp, 10 predicted proteins | sample 71DmetaG_FD_183040 | JGI IMG/M metagenome (GOLD analysis project Ga0228658, IMG submission 183040) | Seawater microbial communities from Monterey Bay, California, United States - 71D | ecosystem: Environmental > Aquatic > Marine > Coastal | place: USA: California | collected 2016-10-18 | reverse complement strand
TTTATCAGTTTATTCTATTTATGGAATGCCTATTCTTTTAAAAGACAATATAAATGCCAAAGGAATGGTAACCACTGCTGGCGCAGTAGCCTTGATGAAAAATACAACGGAAGATTCATTTTTAAGTCAACAATTAAAATCTTCTGGTGCCCTTATTTTAGGAAAAGCAAACCTGAGTGAATGGGCCTATTTCTTTTGTGGCGATTGCCCAAGTGGTTATAGTGCTGTTGGTGGTCAAACATTTAATCCCTACGGAAGAAAAACATTGGATACTGGAGGTTCAAGCTCTGGAAGTGCTGTAGCGGTAGCGGCCAATTTTTGTGCAGCCGCAATTGGTAGTGAAACATCTGGATCTATTTTGTCGCCTGCAAGTCAAAATGCTGGAGTTGGCCTAAAACCAACTATTGGAACTGTAAGCCGTAGTGGTATTGTTCCCATTTCAAGTACCTTAGATACGGCTGGACCAATAACTAAATCAATTATTGATAATGTCTTGGTTTATAATGCTATTATTGGATACGATGATAAAGATTTTAAATCAATATCAACATCTAAAATTGATCCTAAAAAAGTTTTAAATACCTCTTTTAAAGGCAAACGTTTTGGTGCCATCAAAGAATTATTGAAGGATTCTCTCTACTCAAATTCTATAGAATTATTAGAAAAGCATGGTGCTGAAATCGTCACAATTGAGCCAGAAAACATTAATTTACCTGACTTTTTAAGGTTATTAAATCTAGATATGAAAGCCGACTTGCCTTTGTATTTTCAAAATCATGCAAATAAAAAAATGACATTCAATGGTGTGCAATCTATTATCGATTACAATATTTTGGATAGCATCCGTGCGCCATATGGTCAAAAACTGTTTCAAGGCATTGTGGAAGATTCATCAACCCCAGAAGAATTTAGCACTATTAAATCAACCTTGAAAACAAATGGTAAAGCCTATTTCGATACTATGATGAAAACACATGAATTAGACGGTGTATTATCTATAAATAATTATCATGCAGGCTATGCTGCCGTGGCAGAATATCCAGCCCTAACTGTTCCAATGGGCCTTAATAAAGAAAATGCTCCAATGGGACTTACATTTATTACAAAACCTTTTCAAGAAGTACAACTTTACCAGTGGGGATATCACTTTGAGAAAGTTGCTAAAAAACGTCCTTTGCCAAACCATTACAACTAATTACTTTTATGAGAACAAAATCACTTAAAAAAAATAAAATCAATGTTGTGACTTTGGGTTGTAGCAAAAATGTATATGACAGTGAGCTTCTTATGGGACAACTCAAAGCCAATGGCAAAGCTGTTGCACACGAAGAGGAAGGCAATATTGTGGTTATCAATACCTGTGGATTTATTGATAACGCCAAAGAAGAAAGTGTGAATACCATTTTGGATTTTGTTCAAAAAAAAGAAGATGGTGATGTTGATAAAGTTTTTGTAACGGGCTGTTTAAGTGAACGTTATAAGCCTGATTTGGTTAAAGAAATCCCAGATGTAGATCAATATTTTGGAACAACAGAATTGCCTCAATTACTAAAAGCATTAGGTGCAGATTATAAGCATGAACTTATTGGTGAGCGATTGACCACTACACCAAAAAATTATGCCTATTTAAAAATAGCTGAGGGCTGCGACCGTCCGTGTAGCTTTTGTGCCATTCCATTAATGCGAGGTAAGCACCGCTCAACACCCATAGAGGATCTAGTTATTGAAGCCCAAAAATTGGCTGCAAATGGTGTTAAAGAGTTAATTCTAATTGCTCAAGATTTAACCTATTATGGATTGGATTTATATAAAAAACGTAACCTTGCAGAGCTGTTAAAAGCTTTAGTTAAGGTTGAGGGTATAGAGTGGATTCGTTTGCATTATGCTTTTCCAACTGGTTTTCCAATGGATGTTTTGGAAGTGATGAAAAATGAACCAAAAATTTGTAATTATTTGGACATTCCATTGCAGCATATTTCAGACAAAATTTTAAAAAGTATGCGCCGTGGAACCACACAAGCAAAAACTACAAAATTACTGCAACAATTTCGTGAAGCAGTACCCAATATGGCTATTCGCACCACTTTGATTGTTGGTTATCCTGGAGAGACAGAAGAAGATTTTCAAACCTTGAAGCAATGGGTAGAAGCAATGCGATTTGAACGTTTGGGATGTTTTACCTATTCGCATGAAGAAAATACCCATGCCTACAATCTAGATGACGATGTCCCACAAGAGATCAAACAAGCACGTGCTAATGAAATTATGGAATTGCAATCGCAGATTTCTTGGGAATTAAATCAAACGAAAATAGGTCAAACTTTACGTGTTGTTATTGATCGCAAAGAAGGGCAGCATTTTGTGGGTCGTACCGAATTTGATTCTCCAGATGTTGACAACGAGGTACTCATTGATGCATCAAAAGTATATCTCAAAACAGGAGAATATGCTACAGTTACCATTACAGATGCTGCTGACTTTGACTTGTATGCGGAAGTCGTGTAATTTTTACCATAGAATTTATTCAAGTATCTTTACAAAATAAAATTAACTCTTGTTAACTCCATATTTTTCATACACAACAACAAAAACCTTACCTAAACTTTTACTTGAAGTTTTAGATAATAACCCTGAACTGGATAAATTTTATACGGCACCTACAACACTTGAAAATTTCGGCTCTCAAATGACCACAAAAGCTGCTCAATTTTCTTTTGAAAAAAGAACCGTTTTGGCAGATTGTTTACGCCAGCAGTACAATTCTCTAAACCCCAGTGCTTTAACTAACGCACAGATTGATAGTTTAAAAAATGCAACCACTTTTACAATAACTACAGGGCATCAATTGAACCTAATGGGCGGTCCATTATTTTTTATTTATAAAATTATTTCAGTCATCAACTTGGCTAAAACTTTAAAAGAAAAGTATCCTGAAAATACTTTTGTTCCTGTGTTTTGGATGGCTAGTGAAGATCATGATTTTGAAGAAATTAATCATTTTTATTTAAGAGAAAATCGTTTAGAATGGCAACACCAATGTCAGGGCCCTGTAGGACGGTTATCGACTAAAGAACTTGATGAATTTTTTGGACAATTTTCAGAACATTTGGGCGCTGATGAACATTCAGAAACATTGACTGAATTGTTTCAAAATGCATATCTAAAACAATATAATTTAGCTGATGCTACTCGAGCTTTAGTGCATCAACTTTTTGCAAATGATGGACTTATTGTTGTAGATGGTGATGATGTAAACCTTAAGCACTTGTTTATTCCTGTTATTAAAAAGGAACTTGAAAATCAGATTGTTTTTAAAGAAGTTACAGATACAAATCAGGCTTTAAAAAAAGTAGATTTAGATTTTAAAATCCAAGTCAATCCCAGACCTATTAATTTGTTTTACATCAAAAACAATTTAAGAGAACGCATTGAGGTTAATAATGGAATTTTTCGCGTATTGAATACAGACTTGAGTTGGGATTTGGATGGAATTTTAGAAGAACTCGATACGCACCCCGAACGCTTTTCTCCAAATGTTTTGATGCGTCCATTGTATCAAGAAACGATTCTACCTAATTTGTGTTATGTTGGTGGCGGCGGAGAGCTTTCCTATTGGTTTCAACTCAAATCATGTTTTGACTCTTTTAATATAAATTTTCCATTGCTTTTGCATCGTAATTCAGCAATAATTGTTACAAGAAAACAAGACAAAAAACTTCAAAAAATAGATGTATCTCTTGAAGACATTTTTTTATCTCCTGAAGATTTATCAACTAAAATTGCTAAAGCTCAAAGAGACTTGATCAATTTTTCAGATCAAAAACAGCATTTAAAACAACAATTTGAAGGCCTTTATCGCATTGCAAAACAAACAGATGCTTCTTTTTTTGGTGCAGTAGCAGCACAGGAGAAAAAACAAATCAAAGGATTGTCCAAATTGGAAAAACGACTTTTGAAAGCCGAAAAACGAAAGCATAAAGTGCAAATTGAACAAGCGCTATTGCTTCAATCTGCATTATTTCCAAATGGAAATTTACAAGAACGTGTTCTTAATTTTTCAACCTTTTATGCGGTTTATGGCCATGATTTTATTGAAAAATTAAAATCCGATTTAAATCCTTTTCAACAAGGATTTGCTGTAGTTTCTTTATAAGTTTTTATAAAAAATTGATTTAAAATTTAGAGATAAATAGTACTTTTGGGTATGCAACACGATAAGGTACTCATTCTCGATTTTGGATCTCAATATACACAGCTCATTGCGCGTCGCGTTAGAGAGTTAAATATTTATTGTGAAATTCATCCCTATAACAAAATTCCAACCTCATTAGACGACTATAAAGCGGTGGTGCTTTCGGGTAGTCCACAGTCAGTTCGTGGCGATGATGCACTGCATCCTGACTTGTCAAAAATTCGCAAAATAAAACCGTTGTTGGCGGTCTGTTATGGCGCACAATATTTGGCACATTTTTCTGGTGGCAATGTTGCACCTTCAAACACAAGAGAGTATGGGCGCGCCAATTTGTCTTATATCAAAACAAATGACTCTTTTTTTGAAGGGATTTCTGAGGGCAGTCAAGTTTGGATGAGTCATAGCGATACTATAAAAACCTTACCAACCAACGGTGTATTATTGGCTAGTACCCATGATGTTGAAAATGCGGCCTATAAAATTGAAGGTGAGACAACCTAAGCTATTCAATTTCACCCAGAGGTGTATCATTCAACTGATGGTAAAACATTACTTAAGAATTTTTTGGTTGATATAGCAGGTTTACAACAAGATTGGACGCCAGATTCATTTGTCGAAGAAACAGTTGCTGATTTGAAATCACAGCTACAAAATGACAAAGTTGTTTTAGGGCTTTCTGGAGGTGTTGATTCAACAGTTGCAGCCATTTTACTTAACAAAGCCATTGGTAAAAACTTGTACTGTATTTTTGTAAATAATGGCTTGTTACGTAAAGATGAATTTAGCAGTGTATTAAATCAATACGAAGGTATGGGGTTGAATGTTAAGGGAGTAGATGCTTCGGCACGTTTTTTGGGCGCTTTGGCAGGAATAGATGATCCAGAACAAAAACGTAAAGCCATTGGACGTGTTTTTATTGAGGTTTTTGATGATGAAGCTCATTTGATTAATGATGTTAAATGGCTGGCGCAAGGAACGATTTATCCAGATGTCATTGAAAGTGTTTCGGCGACTGGTGGCCCAAGTGCTACAATAAAAAGTCATCACAACGTAGGAGGATTGCCGGATTTTATGAAATTGAAAGTTGTAGAGCCATTAAAAGCATTATTTAAAGACGAAGTTCGCCGTGTGGGGGCTTCAATGGGGATTGATGCACAATTACTTGGTCGTCATCCCTTCCCTGGTCCAGGTTTGGCCATTCGAATTTTGGGCGATATTACCCCCGAAAAAGTTCATATTTTACAAGAAGTTGATGCAATTTTTATTAACGGATTGCGTGAATGGGATTTGTATGATAAAGTATGGCAAGCAGGTGCTATGTTGTTGCCTGTCAATAGTGTAGGTGTTATGGGTGATGAACGTACTTATGAAAAATGTGTTGCTCTTAGAGCTGTTGAAAGTACAGACGGTATGACTGCAGATTGGGTGAACTTGCCTTATGAGTTTTTACAAAAAATATCCAATGATATCATCAATAAAGTAAAAGGGGTGAATCGTGTGGTTTATGACATAAGTTCTAAACCTCCAGCAACCATTGAATGGGAATAAGATTTGGATTTCTCAAAACTGTGCTGTAGTTTTAAAATCTTTATGCACCAAAACAACGACATGAATAGATTTTTTTTAAACATTGTTTTCTTTCTTTTTTTTGGAATTATTTCTGCACAAACTTTACGTACTCATACTGTTGATGCCCAAGATACTTTAGAAACAATTGCCCAACGTTATGGTGTAATTCCAGAGGATGTTTTAGCACTAAACCCCGATGCTAAGAATCAGCTTTCCGTTGGAAGCGTTCTTGTAATTCCAAATCCAATTGAAAAAAAAGCAACTAAAACTAAAGAAGTTAAAGAATTAGTTTCATATAGAGTATATCGTGTTAAGCGAAAAGAAACACTCTATAGTATTGCTAAAAAGTTTGCTTTAACAATTGAAGAAATAAAAAAGCACAACCAACAGCTTTATGACGCTCCATTGCAATCTAAAGACAAAATTTATATTCCAAAATATAAAACAAAAAGAGTTGCAATTGTTCCCCAGGCGGTAAAAACATACAAAGTTTTGCCTAAAGAAGGGAAGTGGCGTGTGGCCTATAAATTTGGAATTTTTGTTTTAGAACTTGAAGCTCTAAACCCTGGTTTGGGAGATGTATTACAAGAAGGACAATTATTAAATGTACCAAATATAGAGTCAGCTCAGGAAAAAATTGTTTCAGATGAACGATACGATTTTTATGAGGTACTGCCAAAAGAGGGGTTTTACCGAATATATAAAAAATTAGGAATTCGTCAAGACAGCTTAGAGCTCTTAAATCCAGGGTTAGCAGAAACAGGTTTAAAAGTGGGAATGGTATTGAAAGTTCCAGCAGAACAAATTAAAGATATCGATTTGACTGCTCTTGAGGTTACTTATTTAGCGGATCAGTTACAGTATTTTAGTCCAAAATCAGTGGCATTAATGCTCCCATTTAAAGCCAATTTGGTAGATTTTGATTCGATTCAATTGGCAAAACAGCAAATTCAAAGAGATGGCTATGTTCGTATTTCTACAGAATTTTACGCAGGAGTCGAAATGGCACTAGACTCTGCAAAACGATTAGGAATTTCTACAACTTTGGCAGTATATGATACTGAAGCAAGCCCACATACAACAGCTCAATTGTTGCAAACACACAATTTTTCAAAATACGATGTTGTATTAGGTCCTTTAACCTCAAATAATATAACTTTGGTGGCGCAAAATTTACAGCAAACTAGCACGGCGGTAGTATCTCCTTTTGTGAAGTTGGATAAAAATTATCCTAATCTTATTCAGACCATTCCAAATGATGAATGGCTGGCCGAAAAGCTATTATATCATGTTAAAAAAGACACTGTCCCTCATCAAACGTTAATCATTTATGATTCAAAATCCGTAAATCGTGTTCAACAGATTCGAACTGCTTTTCCTGATGCTAAAATGCTGACCTCAGAGCGTAATAAAGATGGAGAAGAACAATATTATATTGAATTTGAAACGGTGCAAAAGGCACTTCAACCAGGAAAAACCTTAGTGTTTCTGGAGACCAACAACGAGAGCTTTGCGTCCAATGTGTCTAGTATGCTCAATGGTTTGAATGGAATTACATCACAAAAAGATGAAAAAGATGAAGATGTCGAAATAGAAGTCGAACGTGAATTAATTTTAATGACGACCAATCGTAATAATGCCTTTATGGGCAATAATATTTCTAATACTGATTTGTCCAATTTGAATTTTCAATTTCCATCAGTTCATTTCTATAAAGAAGATTTAAATTCTTTTACTAAACTGTACAAACAAAGATTTGGTACATATCCAACACGTTACGCTACACGTGGTTTTGATTTGACTTTAGATACTGTGTTGCGATTAGCGGCTTTTGACTCTATATTTGAACAATTAACTACTACGCAAACAAATTATTTGGAAAATAAATTCAAATATGTTCAAAAAGACGGTGGTGGATATGTCAATGCCTCTGCGTATATTTTAAAATACGAGGATTTATTTATTTTAAAAGTTCAGGATTGATTATTTCCACTTAATATTACACCCAATACTTGGTTTTTGAGGCCATGTATTTACTTTCTTTTGCAGTAAACAATCTAAAGCATTTTTCAAGTCTTTACCATTTATCGGTAGTCCATTTCCAGGTCTAGAATCGTCCATTTGACCTCTGTATACGAGATTTAAACTTTCATCAAAAAGAAAAAAATCTGGCGTACAGGCTGCATCATATACTTTGGCAATTTCTTGTGTTTCGTCATATAAATACGGGAAAGAATAGTTCAGCTCAATTGCATTTTTTTTCATTTCATTTGGGCCATCTTGAGGATAATTAATAATATCATTGCTCGAAATGGCAACAAAATTAATCCCAGCTTTCTGATAACTATTTGCAAGTTCTACTAGCATTTTATTGACATGAATAACAAAAGGGCAGTGGTTACAAATAAACATTACAAGTATTCCAGAAGCACCTTGAAGCTGCTCTAAAGTTTTAAAATCACCTGAAATGGTATCTAATAAACTAAATTGAGGTGCTTTTGTGCCAAGCGGCAACATATTTGAAGGAGTTCTAGCCATAATATTCTTAAATTTTTATCTTTACGCCATAAAGTTACGTATAAATGAGTGAAGTTTTATTTGAAGATTTTCAAAATTTAGATTTGCGAGTGGGCACCATTATTGAAGTCAATAATTTTCCAAAAGCCAATAAACCCGCCTACCAACTTACCATAGATTTTGGCTCTTTGGGGATAAAAAAATCATCGGCTCAAATTACAGATCTTTATACCAAAGACGATTTGCTTCAAAGACAAATTGTGGCTAATGTTAACTTTGAGGATAAGCAGATTGCCAATTTTAAAAGTCAGTGTTTGGTTATTGGAGGAGTTGATAAAACTTCTGTGGTTTTGCTTGAACCTACACAAAAAATTCCAAACGGGTCTACAGTTCAATAAGAATTAGAATAAAAAAAACCGCTACTTTAAGAGCGGTTTATATTTTTTACATACAATATTTTAAATATCATCAAAATCTAAATCTGTAAATTGGCTTTCAGAAGTATCGTTAGAATCTTGATTTTCAGGACTCGAAACAGCTTCTTTTGGGTTGAAGTCGCTAATAATTTCTAAGCCTTTTTCACCAATAATAAAGTTTGTAGCCTCTTCTAAAATAGATTTAAATTCATTAAAATCTTCTTTGTACAAATAAATTTTATGCTTTTTAAAATGAAATGAACCATCGTCATTTGTAAATTTTTTACTCTCAGTTATGGTAAGATAATAGTCTCCAGCTTTGGTAGCTTTGACATCAAAAAAATAGGTTCTTCGTCCTGCACGAAGTGCCTTAGAAAAAATGTCTTGTTCTCGATCGTTCATAGTTAGGATTTTATTTTGCTATTATTTATAGTTCAATCAAAAGTCTAAAAAAATAATGAAGTCGCCAACTTTTTTAAATTATAATTTTATTGAATTTTTATAAACTATTTAAGAAGAAAATTCTTGAAGTTGCTTTTTGTACAAGTTTTTGTAATATCCATTTTTTCTAACCAATTGATTATGTGTACCTTCTTGGATAATTTGCCCATCTTCAAGCACAATAATATGGTCTGCATTTTTTACAGAAGAAATCCGATGGCTCACAATAATAGTTGTTGTATTTTTTGAATTTTTTTCAATAGTATTTAAAATTTGTTCTTCAGTTTCGGTATCAACAGCAGAAAGACAATCATCTAAAAGTAATATTTGTGGAGATTTTATAAAAGCACGAGCAATAGAAACGCGTTGTTTTTGCCCCCCAGAAAGTGTAATTCCTCGTTCTCCTAAAATAGTATCATAACCTTTGGAAAAATTGATAATATTATTATGAACTGCAGCATCTTTGGCCGCTTGAACAACTTCTTGATTTGTAGCATTATTTTTTCCAAATTTAATATTATTATTAAGAGTATCCGAAAACAAAAAAGGATCTTGAGGCACATACCCAATACTATCTCTTAAGCTATGTAGATTTACATTTTTAATTGAAATATCATCAATTGTAATATTTCCTTTTGTAGCGTTGTACATTCTTCCAATGAGCTCTAGAATAGTGGTTTTGCCGCTTCCTGTTTTTCCAATAACCGCTAGAGTTTTTCCTTGTTCAACAGTGAAGCTTACCCCTTTGAGCGCTTCAATATTAGTGTCTCTATATGTAAATCGAACGTTTTTAAATTCAATTTTTCCTTTGATAATGCTTGGTTGTTTTTTGGTGTTGAACACGCTTGGTTTTTGTTTCAAAAACGCATTGATTCGTTTTTGAGAGGCTTCTGCTTGTTGCACCAAGGAGGTTACCCATCCCACAGAAGCTACTGGCCATGTGAGCATATTTACATAAATAATAAACTCTGCTATTGTTCCAAGTTCGGCAATTTCTCCATTGATGTATTGTTGACCACCAACGTAGATTACCAATAAATTACTGGTGCCAATTAGAAGTAACATCAATGGAAAAAAGAAGGCTTGTGTCTTTGTTAAATTTAAACGCTTTTTTCTTTGATCATTTGACAAATCTGTGAAATTCTCTTCTGTTTCATCTTCTAATGCATAAGCTTTTGTAACTGTAATACCACTAAAAATTTCTTGAGTAGCTGAAGTGAGTGTTGAAAGCTGTTCTTGAACAATGGTACTGCGTTTGTGAATAAACTTACTTAAAAAATAGATCGATACAGATAATATAGGAAGAGGTATAATAGTGTATAGTGTAAGACTTGGAGCTTTGCTGTACATGTACGCGAGTGCTACAAGGAATAAAGTTATCATGTTTATGGTATACATCAAAGCAGGTCCAACATACATTCGGACTTTTCCAACATCTTCAGAAATTCTATTGATAAGATCTCCGGTTCTGTTTTGTTTGTAAAAAGGAAGACAAAGTCTTTGGTAGTGTGCGTATATTTCATTTTTTAAGTCAAATTCTATGTATCTAGAAACGTTAATTAGAGTTTGACGCATCAAAAAAGTAAACACCCCAGTGGCAATTGCTGCACCTATAATAAAAAGTATTTTTAGTCCAATAGCCGATTTAAAACTGGCATCATCAATGGGGTTTGAAATTTGATTAGCTACAAGAGTAATCACATCACCAATAAGTCGTGGAGTGAATAAAGAAAAGGTCTTAGCACATGCCACAATGATTGCTCCAAGGATGACCCTGTATTTATATTTTATAAAATATTTATTGAGGTATTGGAGTTCTTTCATAATTAACTACTCTGCAAAGATACTTTTTAGATTTTATAAGATATCATATAAAAAAATTAAAATTTCAATTTTTTAAGACCAAAATAACATTATTTTTGCAGGGCAAATGTTTAGTTTGTACCAAAAAAATAACTCAGTTAAAGTTCTTTAAATTATGCTCAACAGAAGACATATTCGTGCCAAAGTGATGCAAGTTCTTTATGCGCAAACAAGCAATACTACAGAAAATCTTAACTCCTCTGTGTTAAAAGAAAATTTTGAGAATATGTATTCGCTTTATCTTGTTTTACTTTCTCTTTTTATTAAACTACGTCAGCGTGCACAGGATCATCAGCAAAAAGCTAAACAAAAAATGCAACCTACATACGAAGATGCAAATCCAAATATGCGTTTTATCGAAAACTTAATTCTAGTAAGATTAGTAAAGAGTGAAGCATTGAAATCTAAATTAGAATTTTATAAAATTGATTTTTGGGAACAAGATGGAGAGTATATTGAATTGTTTTTTCAAGAAATGATTCAAAGTGATTTGTACAAATTGTACATGAATTCTCCTACATCATCATTTGAAAATGATGTGAACTTTGTGGTAGAGTTATTTAAACAAATAGTCGTTCCTAATGAAAAGTTATATGATTATTTTGAAGACAAAAATTTAACTTGGATTGACGATTTACCTGTTGTTAATACAGCTTTAGTGAAACTTTTTAGTAAGTTTAACAAAACTTCACCAGACACTTATTTTACGCCTTTATTGTTTAGAGACAAGGATGATGAAAAATTTGGGATTTCATTGTATAATAAAACCTTTAAAAATAAAGAGAAATTTAAAAAAGAAATTATTTCCTATACAAAAAATTGGGACAAAGACCGAATTTCTTCAATTGATTTTGTGCTGCTTCAGATGGCCATTTGTGAGATTCAGGAATTTCCAACAATTCCAACAAAAGTAACCATTAACGAATATATAGAGCTTGCAAAAGAATATTCTACTCCAAAAAGTAATGTATTTATCAATGGTATTTTGGATAAAATTGTTCGCGATTACAAAGACAACAAAACCTTAAACAAGAAAGGGCGTGGATTAATCTAATTTTTGTTAAATTTATGCCCAAATTAAATTTTTAATTAATCAATATTATTTACACATGAAAAAACTGTTTTTATTACTATCAACAATTACACTTGTCTCATTTACGTCTTGTAAAGAGAAAGCATCAGAAAAAATAAATCAAGACAACGTAGAGAAAGCAGCAGAGCGCGATGCACAAGCCATTGTTTTTCCATCGGTAACATTTGATAAAACTACACATGATTTTGGAGAAATTATGAATGGCAATCCAGTTGAAACCGTATTTACATACACTAACACTGGAAAATCGCCACTTGTTGTAACAGATATTAAAAGTACTTGTGGGTGTACAGTGCCACAGGGTTGGAGTAGAGAACCATTAGC
>Ga0228658_1000520_pt1 | contig 12523 bp, 10 predicted proteins | sample 71DmetaG_FD_183040 | JGI IMG/M metagenome (GOLD analysis project Ga0228658, IMG submission 183040) | Seawater microbial communities from Monterey Bay, California, United States - 71D | ecosystem: Environmental > Aquatic > Marine > Coastal | place: USA: California | collected 2016-10-18 | reverse complement strand
AATCCCACATTAAAGTGGGATTTTTTTATTATGCCTGACCAGTTGGTCCAAAATTTAGAGGTAGTGGCGGCTTATCGTAGTCTTTAATTTCGCCATGGGCTTGTTCAAAGCGTTTGACATTGTCTTGCAAGGCCTTAGAAAGTCGTTTGGCATGTTGTGGCGTCAAGATAATTCTTGACTTCACTTTGCTTTTCGGAATTCCTGGCATAATATTGACAAAGTCAACCACGAACTCAGAAACAGAATGGTTAATAATCGCTAAATTAGAATAGGTGCCTTCGGCAACTGATGCATCCAACTCAATGTTTATTTGGCCTTTTTGTTTATTCTCTGAATCGCTCATAACTTATATATTAAACTCTTTTTTTTCTTCTTTGGCTTTCATCAAAGACTCCAGTTCTTCACTAGATCCAACAATCATATTGTCGTAGGCTCGAAGTCCTGTTCCTGCTGGAATACGATGACCAACAATTACATTTTCTTTAAGTCCTTCTAATGAGTCAACTTTTCCACTTACAGCGGCTTCGTTCAGTACTTTTGTAGTTTCCTGGAACGATGCAGCAGAGATAAATGACTTGGTTTGAAGTGAAGCACGAGTAATACCTTGTAAAATTGGCGTTGCCGTCGCTGGATGTGCATCGCGTGCAGAAACAAGTGCTTTGTCTTCACGTTTCAAAATTGAGTTTTCATCTCTAAGTTCACGAGCTGTAACAATTTGTCCCGCTTTTAGCGTTGCAGAATCACCAGCATCTTCTATGACTTTTTTTCCAAAGATATCATCGTTTTCATCAATGAAATCTGACTTGTGCACCAATTGGTTTTCTAAGAAAATAGTATCTCCAGAATCTTCAATTCGTACTTTTCTCATCATCTGACGTACAACCACCTCAAAGTGCTTGTCATTAATCTTCACCCCTTGCAGGCGGTATACCTCTTGAACTTCATTCACTAAGTATTGTTGTACAGCAGATGGGCCTTTTATATTAAGAATATCGTTTGGCGTTACTGATCCATCAGAAAGTGGCATACCGGCTTTTACAAAGTCGTTTTCTTGTACCAAAATCTGATTTGAAAGTTTAACCAAATATTTCTTAATATCTCCAATTTTGGATTCAATGATGATTTCTCGATTACCTCTTTTGATTTTTCCAAAAGAAACCACACCGTCAATTTCGCTCACTACCGCTGGGTTAGATGGGTTACGTGCTTCGAATAATTCGGTTACACGTGGAAGACCACCTGTAATATCACCTGCTTTGGAAGATTTACGTGGAATTTTAACAAGAATTTTACCAATGTTAATTTCCTCGTTGTCTTCAACCATCAAGTGTGCTCCAACAGGCAAGTTATATGAGCGAATCACACCACCTTTTCCATCTTCAATATGAAGGGTAGGAATAAGCTTTTTGTTTCTAGATTCAGAAATTACTTTTTCTTGGAATCCAGTTTGTTCGTCAATTTCTACTTGGTACGTCACCCCTTGTTCAATATTTTCAAAACGTACTTTCCCCGAAAATTCAGAAATAATTACACCATTGTATGGATCCCACTGACAAACAACAGTTCCTTTTTTAAGTTTTTGTCCATTTTTGACAAAAATAGAAGAACCGTAAGGGATATTATTTGTACTGAGTACAATTCCTGTTTTCTTGTCTACTAATTTGATTTCGGAAGTTCTAGAAATTACGATGTCAATATCATTGCCTTCGGTGTCTTTACCTTTAACCGTTTTTAAATCTTCAATCTCTGCAACACCATCAAACTTAACCGCAAGATTATTTTCTTCAGAAATGTTACCTGCAATTCCACCTACGTGGAACGTACGAAGTGTTAACTGTGTTCCTGGCTCTCCAATAGACTGTGCAGCAACAACACCAACAGCTTCACCCTTTTGTACCATTTTACCAGTTGCAAGGTTTCTTCCGTAACATTTTGCACATATTCCTGTTTTTGCTTCACAGGTCAGTGCAGAACGAACTTCAATAGATTCAATTGGTGAATTCTCTATTTTCTTAGCAACTGCCTCGCCAATATGTTCTCCAGCTCCAACAAGAAGTTCTTCTGTAAGTGGGTCATACACATCATCTAATGATGTACGTCCAACAATACGTTCTTCAAGTTTTTCTACAACTTCCTCATTTTTCTTTAGAGGTTTCACTGTTATACCACGCAATGTTCCACAGTCATCTGAATTTACAATAACATCTTGAGAAACATCTACAAGTCGACGTGTAAGATACCCTGCATCGGCAGTTTTAAGAGCTGTATCGGCAAGACCTTTTCGTGCACCGTGAGTAGAAATAAAATATTCTAAAATTGAAAGTCCTTCCTTAAAATTAGAAAGAATAGGATTTTCAATAATTTCTCCACCACCTGCATTTGATTTTTTTGGCTTAGCCATCAATCCTCGCATTCCTGTTAGCTGACGAATTTGTTCTTTTGATCCACGAGCTCCAGAATCAAGCATCATAAACACTGAGTTGAACCCTTGCTGATCTTCACGGATACGTTTCATAGAAAGCTCTGTAAGTTCTGCATTTGTTGATGTCCAAATATCAATTACCTGATTGTAACGCTCATTATTTGTAATCAATCCCATGTTATAGTTCGCCATAATACCATCAACTTGTTTATTTGCTGAATCGATCATTGCATGCTTTTCTTGTGGGATAATGATATCTCCTAAACTGAAAGACAATCCACCCTTGAAAGCAAAATTATATCCCAATGATTTGATTTCATCTAGGAAAGCAGCCGTTTCAGGAACAGAAGTAGCTTTCAAAATACCATGTATAATATCTCGAAGTGATTTTTTAGTCAATACTTCATTGATTTATCCCGCAGCAGCTGGAACTTTTTCGTTGAAAAGTACACGGCCTACTGTTGTTTCTATAATTTGAGTTGCGAGTTCACCATCGGCATTAAAATCTTGCGTACGTACACGAATTTGTGCATTCAAATCAACGCGCTTTTCATTATAAGCAATAATCACTTCTTCTGGCGAGTAGAATGTTAATCCTTCTCCAATGATTTTCACTTTTTTAGTTGATTTACGCAACTTCGTCATATAGTATAATCCAAGTACCATATCCTGAGATGGTACCGTTACTGGAGAACCATTTGCTGGATTTAGAATATTATGTGAGGCAAGCATCAACAGTTGAGCTTCCAAAATAGCTTCTGGTCCAAGAGGCAAGTGTACTGCCATCTGATCACCGTCAAAATCGGCATTAAAAGCTGTACACACTAGGGGGTGCAATTGAATAGCTTTTCCTTCAATTAATTTTGGCTGGAAGGCTTGAATACCCAAACGGTGTAGCGTTGGCGCACGGTTGAGGAGTACTGGATGTCCTTTCAAAACATTTTCCAAAATATCCCAAACCACTGGCTCTTTTTTGTCTATAATTTTCTTTGCAGATTTTACTGTTTTTACAATCCCTCTTTCAATCAATTTTCTGATAATGAATGGTTTGTATAATTCAGCAGCCATATTTTTTGGCAATCCACATTCAAATAATTTTAATTCTGGTCCAACAACGATTACAGAACGCGCAGAATAGTCAACACGTTTTCCAAGTAAGTTCTGACGGAAACGACCTTGTTTTCCTTTCAATGAATCTGAAAGTGACTTTAGAGGTCTATTAGAATCTGTTTTTACAGCAGAAGACTTACGAGTGTTATCGAAAAGTGAGTCTACAGACTCTTGCAGCATACGCTTTTCATTTCTTAAAATTACTTCTGGGGCTTTTATTTCGACCAAACGCTTTAAACGGTTATTTCTAATGATAACACGGCGATATAAATCATTCAAATCTGAAGTCGCAAAACGACCACCATCTAGTGGTACTAAAGGACGTAATTCTGGTGGAATGACAGGAATGGCTTTCATTATCATCCACTCTGGCTTATTTTCACGATTTTGATTGCCATCCTTAAGCGCTTCTACAACTTGTAGACGCTTTAATGCTTCTGTTTTACGTTGTTTTGAAGTTTCTGTATTTGCTTTGTGACGCAATTCAAACGATAGTTCCTCCAAATTGATGCGTGACAATAATTCAATCAAACATTCTGCACCCATCTTGGCAATGAATTTGTTTGGATCAGAATCTTCTAAATATTGATTTTCTTGTGGAAGTGCCTCAGCAATGTTCAAATACTCTTCTTCTGTTAAGAAATCCATTTTTTTTACGGGCTCACCTTCTTCATTTACAGCATTACCAGGTTGAATCACCACATAACGCTCGTAGTAAATAATCATATCTAGTTTTTTGGACGGTAGTCCAAGAAGGTAACCTATTTTATTTGGTAATGAACGGAAGTACCAAATGTGTGCTACAGGAACTACCAAATTGATATGTCCAACACGCTCACGACGTACTTTCTTCTCTGTTACCTCTACTCCACAACGATCACAAATGATGCCTTTGTAACGAATACGCTTATATTTTCCACAAGCACATTCGTAATCCTTTACAGGACCAAAAATACGCTCACAAAACAAACCGTCACGCTCTGGCTTATGAGTTCTATAGTTGATTGTTTCTGGTTTAAGAACTTCACCTCTTGAGTCTGCTAAAATAGACTCTGGAGAAGCTAAACCTATAGAAATTTTATTAAACTTTTTTTGTGCTGTATTATCTTGCTTTCTTGCCATTTTCTTATGGTATATGATAATGTTTTTATTCCTCTAATCTGATGTCTAATCCTAATCCTTTCAATTCGTGCATGAGTACGTTGAATGATTCTGGCAAACCTGGTTCTGGCATTGGTTCACCTTTTACGATTGCTTCGTAAGTTTTGGCTCTACCAACAACATCATCAGATTTTACAGTAAGGATTTCTCTTAGCGTACTTGAAGCACCGTATGCTTCCAACGCCCATACTTCCATTTCTCCAAAACGCTGACCACCAAATTGCGCTTTACCACCAAGAGGTTGCTGTGTTATTAGAGAATAAGGTCCAATAGAACGTGCGTGCATCTTGTCATCTACCATATGCCCTAATTTAAGCATATAGATGACACCAACCGTTGCAGGTTGATCAAAGCGATCACCAGTTCCCCCATCATAAAGGTAAGTATGTCCAAACTGTGGAATACCTGCCTCGTCTGTAAGTTCATTTATTTGATCTAGTGTTGCACCATCAAAAATTGGTGTTGCAAATGTTCGACCAAGGTTTTTACCTGCCCATCCAAGAACAGTTTCATAAATCTGTCCAATGTTCATTCGAGATGGCACCCCTAGTGGATTCAAAACAATATCTACTGGTGTCCCATCCTCCAAGAATGGCATATCTTCTTGACGTACAATTCTGGCAACAATACCTTTGTTTCCGTGACGCCCTGCCATTTTATCACCAACTTTAAGTTTACGCTTCTTAGCAATGTAAACTTTCGCTAGTTTAATAATCCCTGCTGGAAGTTCGTCTCCAACAGAAATTGTAAATTTCTCGCGACGCAAAGAACCTTGAAGGTCATTTTCCTTAATCTTGTAGTTATGAATTAAATCTTTTACTAGTTTATTCAAGTCGGCATCTGTGGTCCACTTTCCTCCTACAAGGTGAGCATAATCATCAACCACATTAAGCATTTTGAGTGTGAACTTTTTCCCTTTTGGAAAAACTTCTTCTCCTAGATCATTATAAATTCCTTGTGCTGTTTTTCCTCCTACTATAGAAAACAGTTTTTGAACTAAAACAGATTTTAATTCTTCAAATTTAATATCGTATGCATCTTCAAGCTTTGCAATATCCTCTTTGTCTTGAGCACGCTTACGCTTATCTTTTACGGCTCTAGAGAATAATTTTTTCTCAATAACAACACCATGTAAAGAAGGTGACGCTTTTAATGAAGCATCTTTTACATCGCCTGCTTTATCACCAAAAATTGCTCTAAGAAGTTTCTCTTCTGGAGTTGGATCTGATTCTCCTTTTGGAGTAATTTTTCCAATTAGAATATCGCCTGGTTTTATTTCTGCACCAATACGAATCATTCCATTTTCATCCAAATCTTTTGTCGCTTCTTCAGAAACATTAGGGATATCATTGGTGAGCTCTTCATTTCCTAATTTAGTGTCACGAACATCTAGTGAATATTCATCAATATGAATTGAAGTAAAGATATCATCGCGAACTACTTTTTCAGAAATTACAATCGCATCCTCAAAGTTATAACCTTTCCAAGGCATAAACGCTACTTTCATATTGCGTCCAAGAGCAAGCTCTCCGTTTTGAGTAGCATATCCTTCACAAAGAACTTGTCCTTTTGAGACTTTATCGCCTTTTTGAACAATGGCTTTGAGATTTACTGATGTTCCTTGATTTGTTTTTCTAAACTTAGTTAATGGATATGTAAAGGTATCTGAATCAAAACTAACTAAGTTTTCATTTTCAGTTCTGTTGTATTTTATTACAATTTTATCTGCATCAACATACTCTACAACTCCGTCGGCTTGTGCATTTACAAGTACTCTGGAATCTGAAGCCACTTGACGCTCCAAACCAGTTCCTACAATAGGAGCTTCTGGACGAAGTAGTGGTACAGCCTGACGCATCATGTTTGATCCCATTAAAGCACGGTTTGCATCATCGTGTTCTAAAAATGGAATAAGTGAAGCCGATATAGATGAAATTTGATTCGGTGCAACATCGGTATAATCTACTTTTGCTGGGTCTATCACTGGAAAATCACCCTCTTGACGGGCAATAACTTTATCCATTGTGATTTTACCATCTTTATCAACAGGGATACTCGCTTGAGCAATTAATTTCTCTTCTTCCTCCTCAGCACTCAAATAAATTGGATCTCCTTTGATATCAACAACTGCATTTTCTACTTTTCTGTATGGTGTTTCAATGAAGCCCATAGAATTCACTTTGGCATAAACAGAAAGTGAAGAAATCAATCCAATGTTTGGTCCTTCTGGAGTTTCAATTGGACATAATCTTCCGTAATGTGTATAATGTACATCTCGAACCTCAAATCCGGCACGTTCTCTTGAAAGTCCACCAGGTCCAAGAGCCGATAAACGACGCTTGTGTGTTATCTCTGCTAATGGATTGGTTTGATCCATAAACTGAGATAGCTGGTTGGTTCCAAAAAAAGAATTGATTACCGATGATAGTGTCTTAGCATTAATCAAATCAATTGGAGTAAAGACTTCATTGTCTCGAACATTCATTCGTTCACGAATAGTACGAGCCATACGTGCCAATCCTACACCAAATTGCGAAGATAATTGTTCTCCAACGGTTCTTACACGTCTATTTGAAAGGTGATCGATATCATCAATTTCTGCTTTTGAGTTAATTAACTCAATGAGATATTTGATGATAGTAATGATATCTACTTTAGTCAAGACTTGCTTGTCCATTCCAATATCTAAGTTCAATTTTTTATTCATTCTGTAACGTCCAACTTCACCTAAGTTGTAGCGCTGGTCGCTAAAGAATAATTTATCAATAATTCCACGAGCAGTTTCCTCATCTGGCGGCTCGGCATTACGCAACTGACGGTAGATGTGCTCCACCGCTTCTTTTTCAGAGTTTGTTGGATCTTTCTGAAGTGTATTATGAATGATAGCATAATCACCTTGTTGTGAGCTTTCTTTGTGAAGCAAAATTGTTTTTGTTCCAGACTCTAGTATCTCCAAAGAGTTTTCTTTATCAATAATTGTATCTCTATCCAATACAATTTCGTTTCTTTCTATAGAAACAACTTCTCCTGTGTCTTCATCAACAAAATCCTCGTGCCATGTGTTTAGAACACGTGCCGCTAATTTTCTTCCAATAACTTTCTTAAGACCTGACTTTGAAACTTTTACTTCTTCAGCTAAGTCAAAAATTTCAAGAATATCTTTATCTCTTTCAAAACCAATGGCTCTAAAAAGTGTGGTTACAGGTAATTTTTTCTTACGATCAATGTATGCATACATGACACTATTGATGTCTGTTGCAAATTCAATCCATGATCCCTTAAATGGGATCACACGTGCTGAGTATAATTTTGTTCCATTAGCATGAAAAGATTGTCCGAAGAATACACCAGGTGATCTGTGTAGCTGAGATACAACAACACGTTCTGCACCATTGATACAAAATGTACCGCTAGGAGTCATGTAAGGAATTGTACCAAGATATACATCTTGTACGATGGTTTCAAAATCCTCGTGCTCTGGATCAGTACAATACAGTTTTAGACGGGCTTTTAGAGGAACAGAATACGTTAGGCCTCTTTCGATACATTCTTCAATAGAGTATCGTGGAGGATCTACGAAATAGTCTAAAAATTCTAAAACAAATTGGTTACGGGTATCTGTAATGGGGAAGTTTTCCATGAAGGTGTTGAATAACCCTTCATTGGCTCTTTCATCTGATTTTGTTTCTAACTGGAAAAAATCCTGGAAGGATTTTATCTGAATATCTAGAAAATCTGGATATTCTGTTCTATTTACTATAGACGAGAAATTTAATCTTTCAGCTTTTTTTGCTAACATCGACGGACGAATTATTGATTAAAAAAATAATTTTTGGTGCATATATCTTTATACGCAAAAGGGTTTAGGTCATAGAGCAACATACTCTAGGACCTAAACCGTAATGTTTGGGTAAGGTAAGCTTACTTAAGCTCAACCTCAGCTCCAGCCTCTTCTAAAGAATTTTTAAGCCCTTCAGCTTCGTCTTTAGAGACACCTTCTTTGATAGCACTTGGTGCATCATCAACAAGACCTTTAGCTTCTTTTAAGCCAAGACCTGTAAGTTCTTTAACTAATTTAACAACAGCAAGTTTAGAACCTCCAGCTGCTTTAAGTATTACATCAAATTCTGTTTGCTCTTCTGCGGCGTCACCACCAGCAGCAGCTCCTCCAGCAGCAACTGCAACTGCAGCAGCAGCAGGCTCAATGCCATACTCATCTTTTAATATTGTAGCAAGCTCGTTTACTTCTTTTACTGTTAAGTTTACTAATTGTTCTGCGAAATCTTTTAAATCTGCCATTTTTCTATCGTTTTAATAATGTTTTAATAATAATTTATAATTGTTGTAAGTGCGTACGCGTTTTGGTTTATCCCTCTTTTTGAGATAAAGTTTTGATAATACCTGAAAGTTTTCCACCACTCGATTGAAGTGCCGAAACCACATTTTTGGCTGGCGATTGAAGTAATCCAATGATTTCTCCAATAAGTTCTTCTCTCGATTTGATATCAACTAACATGTCCAGTTGATCGTCACCGATATAAACAGCTTCCTCTATGTAAGCTCCTTTCAAAAAGGGCTTTTCAGATTTCTTGCGGAAAGCTTTAATTACTTTAGCGGGTGCGTTTCCAGTTTCAGAATACATAACTGAAGTGTTACCTTTTAATGTAGTTGCTAACGCTCCAAAATCTTTATCTGAAGCTTCCATTGCTTTTTCTAACAATGTGTTTTTTACAACAGCCAGTCTCACGTTTGCTTTGAAACAAGCACGTCTAAGATCAGATGTCGCTACTGCATTTAAACCAGAAATATCGGTCAAATAAAAATTTGAACTTTCGGCTAGCTGGGCAGTTAACTCCTCTATCACTTTTGATTTTTGTTCTCTTGTCATAATAATATATTTAACGCCTAATTAGCTGCTGCTTTTGAATCCACTGCAATACTTGGGCTCATGGTACTAGACATAAAAATACTTTTTATGTAAGTTCCTTTTGCCGCTGTTGGTTTTAACTTCATTAAAGTTGATAATAACTCTTGAGCATTGCCTTCAATTTTTTCAGCAGAAAAGGAAACTTTACCAATTGCCGCATGAATAATACCAGATTTATCTACTTTAAAATCAATTTTACCTGCTTTAACTTCAGAAACTGCTTTAGCAATATCCATAGTTACAGTTCCAGTCTTTGGATTAGGCATCAATCCTCTTGGTCCTAATACACGACCTAGTGGGCCTAATTTTCCCATTACGCTTGGCATAGTAATGATTACATCTACGTCTGTCCATCCACCTTTGATTTTATCAAGGTATTCATTAAGACCAACGAAGTCTGCACCAGCATCTTTTGCTTCCTGCTCTTTGTCAGGAGTTACAAGCGCTAATACTTTTACATCTTTACCTGTTCCATGAGGAAGAGATACAACACCTCTTACCATTTGGTTTGCCTTCTTTGGATCTACTCCAAGGCGTACAGCGATATCTATAGAAGCATCAAACTTTGCATTTGATATTTCTTTTACTAAGGCAGAAGCTTCACTGAGTGAGTAAAATTTACTCTTATCAATTTTTGCAACTGCTTCTTTTTGTTTTTTTGTTAATTTTGCCATTTCGAATACAGTTTATTTGGGTGCTTCACCACCTTTGACAGTTATACCCATAGATCTGGCAGTACCAGCAACCATTTTCATTGCAGAATCAATTGTAAATGCATTTAAATCTACCATTTTGTCTTCAGCAATTGTTTTCACTTGATCCCAAGTGACTTTAGCTACTTTTTTAACGTGTGGTTCACCAGAACCTTTTTTTACTTTGGCCGCTTCTAATAATTGTACTGCAGCTGGAGGTGTTTTTATAACAAATTCAAATGATTTGTCTTTATAAACCGATATCACAACTGGTAAAACCTTACCAGCCTTGTCTTGTGTTCGTGCATTGAACTGCTTACAAAACTCCATGATATTGACCCCAGCAGCACCTAAAGCGGGTCCAACCGGTGGCGATGGATTCGCTGCACCTCCCCTAACTTGTAGTTTTACTACTTTGTCTAGTTCTTTTGCCATTTTTAATTTTTAGTGATTTGTATTTAAGTTGGAAGCTGAAAATACAAACCGTGTTATTTGTAACAATTATTAAATTTTATCAACTTGCATGTAGCTCAACTCTAGTGGTGTTTTTCTTCCGAAAATCTTAACCATAACCTCAAGCTTACGCTTTTCTTCATTTATTTTTTCGACAGTACCATCAAAACCATTGAATGGTCCGTCAATTACTTTTACAGTTTCGCCAATCACAAAAGGAATCGCTACGTTTTGATCGGCTTCTAGTGATAATTCATCTACTTTACCAAGCATTCTATTGACTTCTGATTGGCGTAATGGAACAGGGTCTCCCCCTTTTGTTTCTCCCAAAAACCCAATAACATTTGTAATCGATTTGATGATATGAGGAATTTCTCCGCTCAAATTGGCCTGAATCATAATGTAACCTGGAAAATATACTTTTTCTTTTTGTACTTTTTTTCCGTTACGAATTTGAATCACATTTTCAGTAGGCACAAGCACTTGATCGACAAAACTATCTAAACCTAAACGAGAAATTTCTGTCTCTATGTAGGATTTAATTTTGTTTTCTTGTCCACTCACTGCACGGACAACATACCACTTTTTCTCTTCCTTTTGCTCTGCCATGAAATATCTTATTTAATCCAATTAAAATAGGCTTCTACAACACGTGCAAAAACAGTATCAACACCCCAAATTGCTAATGAAAATATAATTGAGAATAACGCTACAAGAACGGTTAGACTTTGTCCTTGAGACCATGTTGGCCAACTGACGTTGTTCTTTAATTCTTCAAATGATTCTTTAATGTATTCTATCATTTTTACTATTTAATTTGAGTTGATTTGGATTTTAATTAGCTTATTTTGGTTGCACTATTCTTACCTTGCACGGGTTGAGAGACTCGAACTCCCGACACCTGGTTTTGGAGACCAGTGCTCTACCAACTGAGCTAAACCCGTAAATACAAGTCAAGGTATCCCGAATTTTCAGGACACCTTAACTAGCATTAATTTAACAATAATTAGTCTAAAATCTCAGTTACCTGACCTGCACCAACTGTTCTACCACCTTCACGGATTGCGAAACGTAGTCCAACATTCATTGCAATTGGCTGAATCAATTCAACAGTAATAGTCAAGTTATCTCCAGGCATTACCATTTCTACTCCAGATGGTAGTGCAATGTTTCCTGTAACATCTGTTGTACGCACATAAAATTGTGGACGATAGTTGTTATGGAACGGAGTATGACGTCCACCTTCTTCTTTCTTAAGGATATATACCTCGGCTTTGAATTTTGCATGTGGTGTTACAGAACCTGGCTTACAAATTACCATACCTCTAGAGATTTGAGTTTTCTCAATACCTCTTAAAAGGATACCAGCGTTGTCTCCAGCTTCTCCTCTATCAAGGATTTGACGGAACATTTCAATACCAGTAATTGTAGAAGTCAATTTTTCTGCACCCATACCAATAATTTCTACTGGATCTCCTGTATTTGCAATACCAGTCTCAATACGACCAGTTGCAACAGTACCACGTCCAGTAATTGAAAATACATCTTCAATTGGCATAAGGAAGTCCTTATCTACGTCTCTTTTTGGTAATTCAATCCATGTATCAACAGCTTCCATTAATTCCATTACTGTATCAACCCATTTTTGTTCACCGTTAAGTGCACCAAGAGCTGAACCAGAAACTACAGGTCCGTTGTCTCCATCATATTCGTAGAAGTTTAATAGATCTCTTACTTCCATGTCAACAAGCTCTAGAA
>Ga0228658_1000501_pt1 | contig 12826 bp, 10 predicted proteins | sample 71DmetaG_FD_183040 | JGI IMG/M metagenome (GOLD analysis project Ga0228658, IMG submission 183040) | Seawater microbial communities from Monterey Bay, California, United States - 71D | ecosystem: Environmental > Aquatic > Marine > Coastal | place: USA: California | collected 2016-10-18 | reverse complement strand
AGTGAATCCAGAATCGGTAAAAGACCTAAAGGATACACCGCCTGTAGTTTGGTTGCCGCAAGATGAAATTGGTAATTCACCTAGTACACCTTTATCAATTAATGTAGGGCCATATAAAAATCAAATGATACATGGTGAAGTAACTCACGGTGGAGTGAAGCGTGTATTTGTTGAAGAGGTAGACGGCCAACTACAAGGATCTCTTTTCAGATTTACGCAAGGAATAGAGGCTGGAGTCAATAGATTAGCATGGGGCCCAGATGGGGCATTGTATATCGGTGGTATAGGATCTACAGGCAACTGGGGACAGACTGGTAAGTTGTGGTACGGTCTACAGAGATTCGCCTATAATGAGAAACCAGCTTTTGAGATGTTAGCGGTCAGAGCTAAGTCTAATGGCATGGAAATAGAATTTACCGAGCCGCTCAAAGAGGGTGATGGATGGAATCCTGAAGACTATTTGGTAAAGCAATGGTATTACAAACCTACCATTAACTATGGTGGACCTAAGATGGATGAGAAAGCACTTAATGTGAAGTCTGCTACAGTATCTGAGGATCGTAAAAGTGTTTTTCTAGAGTTCGATGGTCTCAAGGATAATCATGTAGTATATATCAAACTACTCAATCATTTTGTAAGTAAAGGATCAAGATCTTTATGGAGCACAGAGACATGGTACACTATGAATAAAGTACCATTCAATGTAAAAGGATCAGTGATAAAATCACCTTATAATAATCAACCTAATGAATTATCTGAATCAGAAAGAGCGGCAGGATGGAAATTATTATTCGATGGTAAGTCAACAGCCAACTGGCATAACTATGGTAAAAAGACTGTAGGTTCAAGTTGGAAAATAGAAGATGGTAATTTGACACTCGCTACAGATAAAAAACCAGATGGTGGATGGCAAGTAGCTGATGGTGGTGATCTTATCTCAGATGAACAGTATGAAAATTTTGAGCTCAATCTAGAGTGGAAAATTGCCAACTGCGGAAATAGTGGAATTATGTTTTCTGGTATAGAAACTGAGGAATATGATTACATATGGCAGACTGGTCCAGAGATGCAGATACTAGATAATACATGCCACCCAGATACTAAGTATCTAACTCATAGAGCTGGAGACCTATACGATATGATAGAGACCAATCACGTCACTGTCAAGCCAGCTGGAGAGTGGAACAAAGTACGTATCATCAAAGTAGATGGCGAAGTAGAGTTTTGGCTTAATGGATACAAGGTTGTAGAATTCACTATGTACAATGACCAATGGAAAGATATGGTTTCAAAAAGTAAATTCTCAGGATGGAAAGGATTCGGTGAAGCGACAAAAGGTCACTTAGCTTTACAAGATCATGGTGATAGAATCTGGTTTAGAAATGTGAAGATTCTTGAGAAGTAACTTTATTGCAGCCTAGACGCTGTGTTTTTTCACAGTATGATTTGAGGGAATAATATAAACACTATACTATTTCGTTTCTGCCTTTAAAAAACAAAGATCAAATAGCGTATTCGCGAAATTTGGTCTTTGTTTTCATGCTACAAGATCTTATTCTCTCATGCTATTGAAAGCCTTAAGTTTAATGATTAATTTTTGATATTTGTAAATCAAAACTTAAACCCTGCAGTAAATTGAATTACTCCTTTAGACGTCTCAGTATTAGCTAAAGGAATATTGTCTCCTTCATTAGGATCGTATGCTATGTATCCTTCTTCATTACTGTTTCGCGCGTATGATAGATCTAAGTAAAAATTATTTTCTCTTAGTCCAACTCCAAAAGAGTAGGTAGAGCTATATTCTCCTTCGCCAGCATCATTAGAGTAAGGTGATTGTAGTAGTCCTGTTCCTAACCTCAGTCTAATTTTTCTATAAGCTAGTTCTGTACCTAATCTAAGGTTAACAATAGAACCAAGCTCAGATTCTATTTCTTTGTTCAGCTCCGAACCATAGTTGATGTCTTCGAGCTCTGTGCTGTAGGCACCTAGATCAAAATTGGAGGATGAATAATCTAAAAACTCTAAATCAGCATTAGCAAACCCTTTTATATTTCCTAAATTATATAGAAACCCTACACTACTATTTACCTTCCAAGGAGTCTTGTATTGGTATTTAAACCTTCCATCAGAAGCTAATGCGTCTATATCATCATTATCAAATGTATATTGATCAGATTCGCCAAAATCTTCAGTAAGTGTATAGTAATTTGGAGAATGTATAGAAGCTCCTATTCTAAGTGGCTTTATTCCTTTATATATAAATCCAGCTTTGAAATTGATGCCTGCTCCACTAACATTGAGATAGTTTTCTCTATCATATTTATTGAAGACATTTAGAGCATTGATGGCATCTTCTTCTGAGTAAGTCTTCTCTTCATCAAACGATACAAAAGGTATTCCTAAAGATATACCAATATCTAGTTTGTTATCATAGCTACCAGCCCATCCGAAGTTTAGTTCGCTCACATATCCTTTCTGAGATACGATTTGTTCTTTGGAGAGAGATGCATTTTGATATGGGACATCAAAGATTACGCTAGGTACTTCTTCAAGACTCTCAGAGTAACTACCCACAGTTACTCCTCTATATAGAAATGCTTTATTAAGATCAGCCACTTTTTGATACCCGATAGTAAAATTAGACGTTTGCCACTTACCTGAGCTAGGTCTTGATACAAATACTGCAGCCATATTACTCAATCCAAAGTTTGTCTTGGATTGAGTACTAACATTAGCTGAGTCTTCGACCAAGAAAGCTTCAGTATTGGTACTAGTTATGGTAGGGGTAAAGGTGAATTCTGATTTATAAAATCCTGCGAGTCCAGCAGGATTGATACTCATTACTCCTATGTCACCTCCCATTGCTCCAAATGATCCTCCTACTCCTGCAACTCTAGCGGTTCCTTGTGGTATCAGCACGGCATATCTAAGCGCATCAGAAATTGTCTGGCCGTAGCCACTTACTCCCATGATTCCAAGTAGTAGAATAAGCATTATATATTTTATTTTAGTCATAATATTGTCGATTTAAATTTTTCGCTAAAGCGTATAAAAAAGGTGGACAACAACATGTATTATCCACCCTTCTTTGTATTTACGAAGTGGTAGATTATTACACTTCTTTATGATTTGTGTCAGATTATCTTTTTCCGCCTCTCTTTGAGCTACGGCTACTTGAAGAAGATTTTCTGCTCGAAGACCCTCCTCCAGACCGTGTATTATAAGACTTGCTAGTTCTTGACGAAGTATTAGATTTAGTCTGTGATCTATTTGATCTCGAACTTGTAGATGATCTGTTTGACTTCGACCTAGTATTACTATTAAAGGTTTTTCTTTTTGAAGAATTGGCTTTATTTTTAGTCGAGTTCCCTGTACGAGAATTAACTTTAGTTGAGCTTTCAGATCTATCTGCTCTGCTGCGAGTAGTAGTACTTCTATCTCTTTTATAAATAGAAGGTCTAGTAGATCTTGTAGTTGTTTTAATGCCATCATCTCTTGTGTCAACAGATTTAGTGCCTGTTATCACTTCAAATCCTCTAGTTTGTCCACCTGTCATAGTTGGGTTATTATTAGTACCTGAAGTACTTACTCTTCCAGAGTTTGGGTTCTTGCCTCTTGTGCTACTTGTTGTTGACTCACCTTTTCGAGAGCCGAATGTTCTGACATTAGTATAGTTATTATTGTTTGCATATCCGCCATTACCATTGAAGCCGTTATTGCCATAATAGTTGTTTACTATATAGTTTCCACCACCGTATCCAAAGCCATTATATCCATTTCCACACCAGTTATTTCCAGCCCAAGAATTCCATCTATTCCAACTGTTGAAACTTCCATATCCAGCATATCCGTATGGTCTAGTAAAAGAATTGTTAATGAATGAGCCTCCAAATGTATAAGGGTCGTAGAAAGGGTCGTAAAATGGATCATTCCATCTACTAGCTCTTCTATTAAAGTTAGAATAGTAACCTCTATTGAAGTTTCCACCTCTACGGAATCTTCTTATCCTATTAGTGTAGTTATAATCGTAGTCATCATAGTACTCATAATCAGAATCATCGTAATCAGACTCACCATATTCGCTGTATGATGTTTCATTACTATGAAACGACTCGTCATCTAAATCAGTATAATATGTTGCGTCATCAGTATTTGGATCATAATATAGATCATCAAACTGGGCTTGGAGGCTTACATTTGCTATTGTAGCAAAAAGTAGCGTCATGATTGTTTGTTGTAGTATACTTTTCATCTTCTATAAATTTTTAGATGGTACAATATATCATCGAATCTCTTACATCGAACATTCGCAATTTATTACTTTTGCGATGATTTATTTGTTAAGATGACTTTAAAGTCGAATAAATACTGTTAAAATACGTAACATGGATATTTTACTTTCTGTGTCACAATACTATAGACGCGAAAACAAGCTTTGAAGTTTCAATTTCACAATCCTTATATTTTAATTAACTATCCACATAATGGCAAAGGAAATCACGAATAGAGAGGAGAATTACTCTCAATGGTATAATGATATCGTAAAAAAAGCAGAATTAGCTGAAAATTCGGCAGTAAGGGGATGTATGGTAATCAAGCCCTATGGATATGCGATATGGGAGAAGATGAGAGACCAATTGGACATAATGTTTAAGGAGACAGGGCACGTCAATGCCTACTTCCCTCTACTTGTGCCAAGGAGTTTGTTTGAGGCGGAAGAGAAGAATGCGGAAGGCTTCGCCAAGGAATGCGCTGTAGTAACGCATTACAGACTAGAGAATGATCCTGACAATGAAGGTAAACTAAGAGTAGATCCAAATGCTAAGCTTGAAGAAGAGTTGATCATAAGACCTACATCCGAAGCGATCATTTGGAATACTTACAAAGGATGGATACACTCTTACAGAGATTTACCACTTCTGATCAATCAATGGGCCAATGTAATGAGGTGGGAGATGCGTACCCGTCCATTCTTGCGAACCGCAGAGTTTTTATGGCAAGAAGGGCATACTGCTCACGCGACTAAGGATGAAGCTATAGCAGAAGCAAGGCAAATGCATGATGTATATGCACAGTTTGCTGAAGAGCATATGGCAATGCCTGTCATTAAAGGATACAAATCAGAGAATGAAAGATTTGCCGGAGCGGTTGATACCTTTACCATAGAAGCACTTATGCAAGATGGTAAAGCATTACAAGCGGGTACATCTCACTTCTTAGGTCAAAATTTTGCTAAAGCATTTGATGTAAAGTATCTTACTAGTGAAAATAAAGAAGAGTACGTTTGGGCTACATCTTGGGGCGTATCTACAAGGCTTATAGGAGCACTGATAATGACGCATTCTGATGACCAAGGACTTGTATTACCACCTAAGTTAGCACCAATACAAGTAGTAATAGTGCCAATACCAAAACCGACTGAGGAGATCATGGAGGTAGCCAATAAACTTATTAAAGAGCTTAAGGCTAAAGGTATATCTGTAAAAGTAGATACCGATGATAGAAAGAGACCAGGATTCAAGTTTGCAGAGTATGAAATGAAAGGAGTGCCAGTCAGACTTGGTATCGGAGCTAGAGATCTCGCTAAAGGAGTAGTAGAAGTAGCTAGAAGAGATGAAAAGACTAAAGAACTTGTAGCATTAGAAGGGTTAGTAGAACATGTTGAGCAACTTTTATCTGAGATTCAAGATAATCTATTCAATAGAGCTATCAAATTTAGAGAAGAGAGATATAGTGAAGCCACTACTTATGAGGAATTGAAAGAGATACTTAATATCAAAGGAGGATTCGTGAAAGCGTATTGGGATGGTACGTCAGAGACTGAGCTGAAGATCAAAGAAGAGACAAAGGCAACGATTAGATGTATTCCTTTAGAAGGTGGTCAAGGAGAAGGTACATGTATCTATTCAGGAAAACCAGCTACACAGATAGCATTATTTGCAAAAGCATATTAGGAAGATATTGATTTTTTAAGGTCAATTGAACTTTTGATTGAGAAAGTGACCTAATTATATACAAGCTATTTTACACATACATACAACAACATTATAAATAATAACCTTATGTCATTCGAAATAGAAGGATTACTACACAAAAAATTTGAAACAGAAAGTAAATCTGCAACATTCCAAGCGAGAGAATTCGTGATCCAAACTGATGGACAATATCCACAGTACGTTAAGTTTCAACTTACTCAAGATAAGTGCGCACTTATTGATTCTTATAATGAAGGATCTAAGATAAAAGTGAACTTTGATCTTAGAGGTAGAGAATGGAATGAAAAGTTCTTCACTAACCTCAACGCATGGAAAATAAGTGCAGCCCAGGATGTGGCAGCAGCTTCACTCCCACCTGCAGCAGGAATGTCTGATTTTTCAGGCATCAACGAAAATTATGCTGATGCTCCAGCTACGACTGCAGCTAATACTAAGCCGGAAGATTTTGATGATTTACCATTCTAGGTAAAATGTTTTAAAGTTAACTTAGAGTGAAAAGTTAGGCAGTGATTCAGTAAGAAATACGTTGACTCTGAATCACATATAGCTCAAGTTTGATTTATGTCTCTACGAAAAAGTATAGAGTTTTAATAGAAAACTTCTCATCATTAATAGAAATTAATATTATTCTAAATAGAATATCACATATACAAGATAGGTTAAGAGTGATGCCATTCAGGCTATCACTCTTTTTGTATTTCATATTCTGTAGTGGTTTGGATTCGGTTTCAGCTCAAGAACTTACAGGTTTCGCAGTAGAATATGGAGATACTTTTAAAGAGTGGAAAGTAATACCAGCTGATTTGGACATCAACCTTGGAGAACTCAATCTGAGTTGGCCACATAAGTTAGAATGGAATGATTGGGAATACCAATTAGATGGTAGATTCGGTAACATTAGACAAAAATGGATCAATAGGCCAAATGAATGGGAGTTAATTGACGGAGAGTTCATCGTATCTATCAAAAATCAATGGCGAGGTGATCTTACGATATGGAAGATTAAGTGTGATGATTATACCTTAAGATTTGAAAGTAAATACAGTAACCTATCGGAAGAGTGGACACTTGTAACTGACAAGCACGGTGCTTTTGATATCTTTACAGAGTATGAAGGTGACCCTAGAGATTGGATCATAGAGGATAACTTAGATGAGGATGTACCACTTGCATTAAAGATGGCAATGTTATTCCTCGCAATACATTACAGTGTTCCTCATAGATAATTAATAGATTAATATTTGTGTAAAAAAAATAAGTTCTGACATACATCAGAACCTATTTTAGAGATAAAAATATAACTCATTACTTGAGAGCTTCTATAAGTTGTTCAGCGTGTTCTTTGGTCTTTACTTTTTTGATGATCTCTATTATCTTGCCGTCTTCATTGATTACAAATGTAGTACGGTGTACACCATCAAACTCTCTGCCCATAAATTTTTTAGGTCCCCAGATACCATATGATTTAATCATTTCTTTATCTGTATCAGCAATTAGTGAATACTGGAACTCGTATTTATCAATGAACTTTTGATGCTTCTTTTCATTATCTGGACTCACTCCAAATATCTGAAATCCATTCTTTTCAAACCATCGAAAGTTGTCTCTAAGATTGCATGCTTCTCTAGTACATCCGGGGGTATCATCTTTAGGATAGAAAAATAATATATATTTCTGTCCTTTGAGACTAGAAGAACTTACTTTAGATCCATCTTCTATATTCCCTTTAAAATGAGGTGCATTATCACCAATATTTAAATGTGTCATATCTAATTCCGTTAATAAGATATTTATACAAAAATAGTTAGTGTGTTGTTCACACCAATGGCAGATTTTTTTTTAAATATATCTTATTCTTGTTCTAAGAGTTGGGTGTAGTTGGATTTGTTGCCAATTTCATCTATAGCGATTATTTTCAGTTCCTTTTGACCTGCTCTAAATTCTTTTTTTGGGATTAGTAGCGTATGGTTGAGTATTTTGAAAGGAGATATAATCCATTGGCCATCGATATATGCATTGATGGTAACATTGGATATATTATCTTTTACTATAAATGAAAGATCATCATTTAGTGAAGTTTGTATTGGAGTAATACTCGGAGGTATGGTGTCAACATGTAGGCGATAGTCACCGAATACATTAGTCTTAAATGATAGACTATCACCGACGATTGTTCCATCTTTAAAGGTGAGATTTCCATCTTCCTCTATAAGGACAGCACATAGCTTGTCAAATAGCAATGAATCTATATTCATTATTGGAATAGTAGCTTTCATGGGTTTGTAAAGAGGATTGCTATCTCGATGTATGCTATAGATTGTATGGTCTTTATCTATAGATTCACTATAGTTTAAATAAAGGTCTCTGTCCAACGTATTTGCAGCTATTGACATATGGCAGCTTCCGAGTTTGAAATTGTATGGACTATTGTATTTGATCAGTTTTTCGAATGATGAAGTATTTTTAATCATTTTGTTGCTTCGCTTAACATCGAATAGAATACTTGATATGTTACCTGAAAAGTCAGAAGCTTTAATTTCTATCTTACGTGCTTCGGAGCTGTATAATCGTACAATTCCATTTCGATTAGTGCTTTCGTATATGTTGAGTTCATTACCAGGCATTGGGTAGCACCTAACTGTTGTTCGTTTGTTATCTTGTTTATCGGTGTAATCTATGTGTGTTTTGATATATGCTGTTTCATCCCAGTTGACACTATCCATTGTGACTCCATATCTGAGTGTATCGTCGACGGACATTTGTATCTTATATATGCCATTCTTATTACTAGCACCATCCATACGATCCCAACCTTGTAGCAAGACACCAATACGCCATGCTGGTATTGATACCGCACCTTTGTTGATTGTATATTTATGATTATCAACCTTCTCAGTAGGGTAGTTGCTGAAGTGAGTCTCTTGATGATTTAGACTGAGTCCATGGATGGTAACACTAGAAAGATCTGGGGCTATGTTATCCTTTGGTCCAATACCAAATAGCATTGGATTGATAGGTGTCTCGCTAACTGTATTTCTGATTTCAAAATGAAGGTGTGCACCGTAAGACCTTCCGCTATTTCCTAATAAGCCTATGAAAGCGCCTCTAGGTAGACTGATCTTTCCCTTTTGCGGATATATATCGATCTCGTAAGATTGGGACGCGAGTTGCATTTTTTGAATGTACTGTTCGATTGAATCCTTAAATTCCATCATATGAGCATATACAGATGTATAACCATTAGGATGATCTACATAAAGTACTCTACCATATCCTCCAGTTTGTATTTTTATTCTTGATATATATCCCGGTGCTGCTACGAACAAGCTATCTCCGCTAATGTTAAATTTTGAAGGTTTAATATCTAGTCCAGCATGAAAGTGAGAAGTTCTTAACTCTCCAAATGATCCTGCTAAAACAACATCATGTTTGATCGGTGAATCAAAATACATGGTATCTAACATAGTTTGAGCACTGAGACTTAAACCTACTAGAAAGCTGTAGAGAAATAATCTTATTTTCATTCTTATAAAATTATTCATTATCGTATGTCCGTTGAATAAGTGATCTAAGTTCATTTATAAGACTATGGGTCGAACGCTTTCCTTCAATGATTTGACTTTTAAAGTTTGTAAGGGTGTCTGATATATTTGGATTATTATACATTAGAAGCCCAACTTCTTGCTCTATTGTTTTATACAACCAATCTATATCTTGCTTGATTCTTTTAGCATCAAATTCACCTTTCTCCTTAGATAGTTTGCAAAATGCGTTGACTTGATCGGTTAATAGATTGATGCCAAACCCTCTTAGTCCTGAGATCATACTCACCGGTACACGCCATTCTAGTATTGGGTGATGGTACAGACTAAGTGCATTTCTATATGATTTCGCAGATTCAGTTGCTAATTGTATGCGATCTTCATCTGCTTTATTGATAGCTACTATATCTGCTAATTCCACGATTCCTCTTTTGATCCCCTGAATCTCGTCTCCAGCACCAGGTAATAATAAAAGCACGAAAATATCAGACATTTCTGCTGCCATGGACTCTGACTGTCCCACGCCAACAGTTTCTATTAGTATGATGTCATACCCGGCAGACTCGCATAGTCTTATGCTCTCTCTCGTCGCATGGTGTACACCACCTAGCGTAAGTCCAGCAGCACTTGGTCGTATATATGCATTTCGATGTTGGCCTAATTCTTCCATCCTTGTCTTATCTCCAAGTATACTTCCGTGTGTAACACTACTGCTAGGATCTATCGCTAATACGGCGACTTTATGTCCTTGATTGACATACTGTAATCCCCATTTCTCTATTAGAGTACTTTTACCAACTCCTGGAGAGCCAGATATTGCGATCCGTATAGATTTAGTAGAAGTGTGATTGGCTAGGTAATCAGCAATCTCGGTTGAGATCTGTTTTTTGGTTGGATCACTACTTTCAACTAAGGTAATGGCTTTACTTAAGGCAAATCTATCGCGTTCTACTATCGCCTTGGCAATTTCGGTCGCAGACCTTTTGCTTTTAAATTTTGATCGATATGACGGATTGATATGGTTCATTAGAGCTATATAATAATATAACCAAGTATAAACAGAAAAAGTGCTCTACCCGATGGATAGAACACTTTTATATCTTTTAAAAGAGTAATAATACTCTAGAATTAGCTATTAGTTAAGCAGAAAGCTTAGTCACAAACTTTGTAAGTTTGCTTTTAAGATTACTTGCTTTATTATTATGCCAAGTGTTTTTCTTAGCTAGGGTATCGATCATGCTTATGACATGAGGAAGGAATTTTTTTGCTTCAGTACCATCTTCCATCTCTCTTAGCTTAAGTATAGCTGTTCGAGTAGATTTCTTGTAATACCTATTTCTAAGACGAATTTTAGCGTCTTGTCTGATTCTCTTCTTTGATGACTGATGTTGTGCCATTGTATTGTTTAATTTAAATTGGGCTGCAAAAGTAGTTTAATTATATGAATTACAAAAGACTATGATATAAATAATCGCTGAATTAGTGATATTTAAAGCTTGTGTAAGTTATACGATTTTATTATATACCTAAGGCGCTGACAGTAAATTACTTGCCTAGAAACTTATAAGATATAATAGATGTTCCGCTCGTCTCCATTCTTTAATGGTGCCTTGCTTTTGCATACTATTCTTTAATTATAGACATCTAACTTTATTTTCAAAGCCATTTTATATTCTATCGTCTAACGATAAGTGTAAGTCTAATGCTATGTCAGCATTGAGTTTAACAGCTACTTATGGACTCAGTAATGTTTAAGTTTCTTACTTTATTAGTTTCTACTTACTCAATATGTATTATCAAGTAATATAGGTCTAAGGTGTTAGTTGAGATATTTTTATCTCTGATGTCCAAATCTTTTATACTAAAACAAACTATGTTTTGAATTTTAATTCTATCAATTGATTCTTTATTTGCATTATTTAACCCCTCCCATTTTTTTTGATAATGAACAGGATAGTCCTACGATACTTAAAAGATATATAGACAAAAGTATAAAGTGAGTAGTTGGATATATTTGTTATTCTAAGATTTCGATTTGCTTGATGCCAAATAGTAAAGTATCACCTACTCTCAGCTTTTTGCCACGTCTTGTTTCTACTTCGCCATTGACAGATATCTCTCCGTTTTGACAATACATTTTTACTTCTCCGCCTGAATTAACAAGACTAGCAAGCTTCATTAAATTTTTGAGCTCAATATATTCTCTACCGTCTAAGGCAAATTGTGATTCTTGTATTTTCATAATGTTGTCAATGGATTATAAGCAATAATAGTGCTGAAAAAATGAACAAAATATTGTGTTACGTTTTAAGCATTTACCTTATTATCAAGGCTATAAATTTTACCTAGCGACTATCAACTTAAGCAAATACCTCTCTAAGCAGGTCATCTACCTTACTGACACCCACAATATTAGCATCATATTTAGTAGTGTCTATACCCTTGAGACTATACTTCGATATATATATTTGGCTACGTCCAAGTCTTGCTGCTTCTTGGAGCCTTTGTTCAATTCTACTTACGGATCTTACTTCTCCAGATAATCCTACTTCACCTATAAATGCAATCTCATCAGAAAGAGATATATCTTGCCGTGAAGATATCAAAGAGGCTACTACCGCCAAATCGAGTGCAGGATCTGTAATTTTAAGTCCTCCGGCTAAATTGAGAAATACGTCGTGTTGACCATAGGCTAAACCACACCTCTTCTCTAAAACCGCTAGTAACATAGATAATCTACGGAGATCGAATCCAGTTGATGACCTCTGAGGGTTGCCGTAAATTGCAGGGCTGACTAGTGCTTGTACTTCTATTAGTAACGGACGCATGCCTTCCATACTCGCTGCAACGGCTATACCACTGAGATTATCTTCATTTTGAGAAAGAAGCAGTTCAGAAGGATTTTCTACTTCTCTCATACCATCTGATTGCATCTCGTAGATACCGATTTCATCTGTAGAGCCAAATCTATTCTTAATGGTCCTTAGTATTCGATATGCATACAGTTTGTCTCCTTCGAAGTGCAGTACCACATCTACTATATGCTCAAGTAATTTTGGTCCCGCCAGAGATCCTTCTTTGGTTATATGTCCTATAATGAATATTGGAATATTTAGTGACTTTGCAAATTTTTGTAACTCAGAAGTACATTCTCTTACTTGACTAACTGTGCCTGCAGTACTTTCGATATGAGGACTGTAGAGCGTCTGAATACTATCGATGATCAGTATCGATGGTATAATTTGCTTTGCTTGCTTTAGTATGGTATCTATATTAGTCTCATTATAG
>Ga0228658_1000493_pt1 | contig 12905 bp, 14 predicted proteins | sample 71DmetaG_FD_183040 | JGI IMG/M metagenome (GOLD analysis project Ga0228658, IMG submission 183040) | Seawater microbial communities from Monterey Bay, California, United States - 71D | ecosystem: Environmental > Aquatic > Marine > Coastal | place: USA: California | collected 2016-10-18 | reverse complement strand
AACGTAACAACAAATGGTTCAGGCCAAGCTTCATTAGCAGGTTTATCTGCCGCAGGTGAAACTTTTGCAGACGATGATTTATGGATAACAAGTGAAGATGGTGATGGTCCTGCATATCCACCGTCGATTATTTCCGGCGGTAATGGTGGTACGGCTGCTCAAATATTAGTACCTTTAAATAATAAAACGGTTAATGTTGCTTACTACGTTAACAAAGCACAGGCTTCTGTACGTAACAAAGTTTTAACTGAACATACCGAAACTATAACTGCAAATGGCGATGGACATTTAGAACTTAATTTTCCTGATATCCATGAAGTACTAAGATTGACTACAGTAGATTCTGATGGTACAAGTGTTATGCCTCGATATACACTAGATAATGGTCAACGAGATACACATTATCAACGTGGTAAAATGCAGAAGAAACCAGGCCAAACTACACCGGCCGGCAATATATTTGTTCGATATAAGTATTTTGCACACCAAGCTGGTGGAGATTTCTTTGCAGTTAATTCATATACAGGTCAAGTAGACTATAGTGATATTCCTAACTATACAGCAACAAATGGTGTTACATTTGAATTAAGAAATGTATTAGACTTTCGTTCATCTGTAAATCCAGGCACTACATTCCCTGGTGACTTATCATCTGGTGCACGTATTAATGAGTTACCACGTGATAGAGACACAACACAATTTGATGTATCATATTATCAAGGTAAAAATGCAAGAGTTGTTATTGATAGATTTAATAATGTAAGTGTGTTAGAATCTGAACCAGATCTCAATCCTCAATTCCCTCCTGTTCCTGCTAACTCAATGGAACTGTATAGAGTTGAAATGAATCCATTTACAATTCACGATTCTGATTTAAGTAAAGAACGTATACCTGCAAAACGATTTACAATGGCAGATATAGGTAAACTAGAAAGCCGTATCGACAATCTCGAAGAAACCACAGCGCTAAACTTATTAGAAGTAGAAACAGAAACATTAGCCGTACTTGATGCATCTAATAATAACAGATTGAAAGCTGGTTTCTTTGTTGATAACTTCGTAGATCAATCACGATCATTTGTACAAGATGAGAATTATCAAGCTGGTATCGACTTAGTAGAAAAAGTTGTACGTCCATGGCAAGCTCAGAACAATATTAACCTTAAGTACGATTCAGATAAATCTACTAATACAATTCTAAAAGGTGACACAGTATATAAAACATATACTCATGTGGATTATATAGTACAAGATAAAGCGACAGAAACAGAAAACATTAACCCATTTGCTGTTGTTATAAATGAAGGCTTATTAGAGCTTTCACCGTCTAATGATAGTTGGGTAGAACGTAGATATCTTGCAGATAGAGATAATCCACAACAAACACGAGTTATTCCGTCAACTACACAACGACCATTATTGTTTAATGACTTTGTCTTTAACTGGACTGGTCAAGCAGTTAATTTGCGTATGGGCCAAGAACTTGGAACAAGAACATTTAATCAAGGTCGTACTACAGTAACACAAACCGATAGAGTAATTGGTGATCGATCAGACAGAGTCTTAGTACGAGATCATTTAATCGATAGCGTATTTATTCCATACATGCGGTCACGTAAAGTTTATTTCCGTGCATTCGGATTAAAACCAACAACTCAAATGTTTGCATTCTTTGATAATAAGCCAGTTGCAAATTGGGTAAGAGCAGAAACATTCCAACGGGTAGCTAACGAAAATACTGATTTTGGTACTGAGCATGCACGAGCAACAAATCACCCAGATGGTAGTTCAACACTGACTACTAATACAGAGGGTTTTGTTTCTGGTTCATTCTTTATTCCTTCTACATCCACTGAAAGATTTAGAACAGGAACAAGGGAATTTAAACTTCTTGATATCAGTTTACCTAATGATGAAAACTCAACATCTATTGCAACTGCTCCATTTACAAGTACAGGTATATTAGAGACACGTCAACGTGAATATAATAATACACGAGTAGTTACTATCGGTGGTACAGAAAACCGCAGACGCCGTCGTAGGGCTGACCCACTAGCGCAGTCATTTATGGTAGATGACGAAGAAGGTGTATTCATCACAAAAGTTGGTGTAAGATTTCAAACTAAAGATGCAACAGTGCCTGTTGCTTGTCAGATACGTCCGACAGTAAATGGCATACCATCATCTGATGATCTTGTACCAAATGGTACAAAAGTATTATCTCCATCTAGTGTAAGTATAAGTACTGATGCAACTGCAATCACTAACTTTGAATTTGACGAACCTGTATATCTAAATGGTAATACAGAATATTGTGTTGTATTACTTGCTGATACTACAGCATATAATGTATATGTTGCACGTGCAGGTGGATTAGTATTAGGTTCTACTGAAGCTAGGGTTGCAAAACAGCCGTCACTTGGTTCAATGTTCCTATCACAAAACGCACGTACATGGACACCAGATCAAGAACGAGACTTAACATTTACAATTCAACGGGCTGAGTTTTCGACAGCTGATGCATTCTTTGTTGCTGAAAATAGAGAACTACCTAAATTTATTTTAGATGCTGATGGGTTACTGACTAGTAATACATCTACTACAGTCGAAGTTACTGCATTAGGACACGGCCTCAGGGTTGGAGACAAGGTAATGATTAGTGGTGCAACAGCCGCTGGTGGTATTACGGCGGTTAACTTAAACGGTAATAGAACTGTTACAGCAGCTGATGGATATGGATTTAGATTTACGGCAGGAGCCGCGGCAACATCAACAGTATTTGGTGGTGGATCTGCTGTATCAATTATACCTAACTATATGATAGATGCTGTGTATCCTATAGTAGAAACTCTAGTGCCGCCTAAAACTGTAACAACTCATCAAGCTAAATTCTTGTCAGGTAATTCTTGGGCAGGAACTGAAACTACATATGGTAAAGATGCTAACTTTATACCGATGACTAACAACGCTTTGACCGGGTTTGAATTTCCTAAGATGGTTGCAAATAGTGTAAATGAAGTAGCTAACTTAGCGTCGGGTACAAAATCATTAACATATAGAGTTAAGCTTACAAATTCTTCTTCTAAGGTATCACCTATTGTCGATACACAAAGAACTTCACTTGTGCTAACTCATAATATGGTTGACGATCAGGCTAACACTGTAACAGCAGGTAAAAACGTACCACTTAATTATGTAGCAGAAACCGATGCATTAGGTAATGGATCTGCGTTATCAAAACATATTACAATACCTGTTACACTTGCAGAAGAAGCAGTTGGAATGAAAATTCTTATTGCTGCTAATCGTCCATCAGGTACAGATTTTGATGTGTTACTACGTGTACATGATGGTGCTACTGACTCGGTATTAACTGCTCAATATTCACCATTGAATAAAGAAGAGCAAGTGCCTACTGATGATAATCCTTCTGTATTTAGAGAATATTCATACTTACCAGGTGGAACAGGTGGTGTTAATCCAGCATTTACTTCATTCCAACTTAAGATAGTATTTAGATCTACTAACTCAGCTAAAGTACCAGTTATTAGAGACATACGAGCTATTGCGATGGCTACATGATAAGAGTCGAAGGTAAACCTGGACTAGCACGAGATCCAAGGTCAGGTGCGATATTGAATATAAATACTACAGAGATACGGGCAGCAAAGGCACGTAAGATCGCGATGGCCCAAGAGGAAGAAAGAAAAAAGCAACTGTTTGCTGATGTTGAAGAATTAAAAGAAGATATGTCAGACATTAAAGAGTTGCTACTAACCATAAAAGAGAAGTTATAAAATGGCTATTATTCAGGTAAATCTTACAGATACGATTAACAGTTTTCGTATAAAGACAAACACGTTAGCGTTACAAGTAGGAGATACAGCATTACTCGATACATCGGGAGCTGACAGTAATACAGTATCATCTATAAATTCTCTTGATAGTGATATGGGTCGACAAAATGATTTAAATTATAAAGAATCATCAGACGGTACCTTCTTAACTCTTGTAGATGCAATCAATAGAATCGTAGATAGTGATGGTAATATTGGTGGTACAATGGATTCTGATGCCATCAAAGGTTTCATGATCGGGCCTGATGAAATAGATTCGAGTCATATTTTAGATTCATCCATTACAAATGCAATGATTCAACAAGGAGCAGTTGATTCAGATAATTTTGCAGACTCAGCAATGTATGCCAGAAAATTTGATTCTATGACAGTTTTAAAAATATTTAATTCAGGTGGTACAGAATTAAGAAAAATATATGGACCATCAAGATTTGATAAAGATAGCGCGACTACGTTTAGAACTAATCCGTGGGTATAGAAAATGGCAGTAGTACGACCATTAATTCTAACAGGTAGTAATGACCTGATAGAAATGACAGATGGACAGCGGAATGCTGTAAAAGATAGATGTAGATATTTGTATGGCGCTAATCCATCTGTTACATTATCACGTGTAAGTAGTGGTGGCAACTTAGGTACAATTTCAGATACTCGTAAACAAGCTGGTGCATCTACAACTGATGTTACTAATTTTGACACTGCTGGCGAAACTCCAAATATTTCTACAGTTACAGTTAACTATGCAAGAGTATCTTCGACTGAAGCCAATACTACGGCATCACCTAATACTAATAACATAGCGTTTCCTATATATTATGACGGTGCAAGCATTAAAACAATGTCATTACAAGATATGTATGATACGTTTATTTTTGATGCAATTGATACTTTATTGAGTGCTGTTGGACAGCCAGGTACTTATCGTGTACATACCGGTACTTCATTATCCGGATACTCAGCAGTTAGTAGTAGTGCAATATTTTCTGACACAAGAGCAAATGTAGGTGCATATACAGCAGGCGGTATCGGTGAAACCCAAGACCAACCTACTACAATCACTAATTTTTATCTATTACAAGCAAATAATATTTCTGCACCTGCTACAGAAGATATGTTATTTGTAAGAAACTCAGATAAGAATTTGCAAGAATATAGTCAGGCATCTATTGATGCTATACTTGAAAATTGTATGAGGCATGTGGCAAGTGAAGAAGCAGGTTCTAAAATACGGTATCAATTCGGTGGAGGCGGTGTTACATTAGGATCCGGTATTACCAATACTATTTTAAATGGTTCTGGTAATTATCAAACACGCTATGTAAATACTGATGATTATAGAACACAAGAATTTCCTAATGGTTCGCCTGTTACGGCAAATACTTATTATCTAAAAATGTACGAGGCTTAAATGTTTAAAACAGTAGAAGAAGTTAGATATACTAACGATCAAAAAGATACACTATATGTGTTATTCAAAGACGATGATGACACACTACAAGAAATGTATATTGAACCAAACGGAACTGAGCATAAAGAACTTGAATCGTTAGGTATTACAGAAGAAGGTATAGTAGAATCTACCGGTCTATTTAAACAACAAACACAAAAAGAACTAGCAGACGTTGCAAGATTAGCAGCGGCAGATGTATATTCAGAAGAAGTAGAAAGATTAAAAAAAGAGAGAGATAAATTAAAGCTGAGTGTTGTTGCATCAAACGCCATGGTAAAAAAACAAACACACGAAACAATGGAGCGTTATGCAATACAAAAATCGTTAGAAGATAAAGATAAAAAGAAACTATTATCTCTAAACAAATATGTTAACGATAATATAACACAAGAAAAAATAGATGTTGCAATACCAAATCTAATTAGTGTTATTCAAGCTTTAAACGATAACGAAGACGCAATTAAGATAGTGAAAGGTGAAAGTAAGTTTAAAGCAGAAACATTAGTAGAGGCTTTATACAAAACATTTAAATAATGGATATTGATGTATTTAAACGTGGGTTTAAATTAGTTGAATACATTTACGATAATCAGATACAAGATTTAGAATTATTTCGTATACGTGATGTTGGTAATGGTTTAGCTGAAAGCCATTGGAAAAGTAAACAATGGCTGGTCGACGAACTCTCAGAATTTTTATATAATGAAGACGTGCATATTGCAGCAGGTTGGTTAGGTTTAACCGGTTACTTGCTGAGAAAAGAATTTCCCAATATAAAAATAACTTCTTCTGATATAGACCCAGGTTGTAAGATCATGGGTAAATTTTTATTTGAAAATATAGAATTTAAAACATTAGATACCGTGCTAGATATTAATCTTATCAAAGATTGCCAAGTATATATCAATACTAGCATAGAACACATAGAACAAAAATATATCGATATAATCTTTAATTCTTTAAAGACAGGAACTATGTTTGCTATCCAATCAAATAATTATTATAGTGTAGCAGATCATATAAATTGCTCTGATAATTTAGATGATTTTAAATCTAAAACTATATGTTCAGATATATTGTATTGCGATAAATTAAAATTTAAAGAATATGATAGATATATGATTATAGGTATTGTATGAGTTGGATAAAGGGAACACAAAAAGCATGGATAGATTTATCTACATATTGTAATGCTGCATGCCCGCAATGTCATAGAACTAATCCTAATGGTTTAGAAAAAGCTGATTGGTTAAAACTTATACAGTGGGATTTAGATGAATTTAAAAAAGCATTTCCTCGATATATGCTTGATGCAATAAATGAATTTGAAATATGTGGCACATGGGGTGATCCATGTATGAATAAAGATATTTTTAAAATATGTGAGTATATAATCAAAAATAGTAAGATACCGCTAATTAGTATTAGTACAAACGGATCAATGAGAGATGAACATTGGTGGTGGCACTTAGGTAGTATGTGCAGAGATAGATTAAATGTGATATTTACAGTTGATGGCATAAATCAAGAAATGCATGAAAAGTATAGACAAAAAACTGATTTATCTAAAATTTTAAATCATATGGAAACTATAGTAGAATCTAGTGCACGTGCAGAAGGATTTACTGTTGCATTTAAACACAATGAAAACTATATTGATCAAATAGCTAAAATGTGCCATAATCTCGGTGCGGGCCATAAATGGATATCGAGCTCGAGATGGGATGATGGCGATGTTTTTAAATATACAGATGAAAATAATAATGAACACATTCTTGAAAAGGCTAATGCGATAAGGACATATAGGTTATCAGATGCCGATTAATTGCCAATGGAGAGAGAAAAATAGAGTATTATATAATATTGATGGACAAGTTTATCCATGCTGTTACTTAGTTAATACAGATTATATGAAAGGTGATAATCAGTATATTATGAAAGAATATAATAAAAGTAAAGAGCAATTAAATATATTTAATAATGATTTCGAGTCTATAAATAATCATCCGTGGTGGAAAATGTTAGAAGATTCATGGAGAGATTCTTCTGGTGTAACTCTAAGACAATGCACAAAATGGTGTAAGACAAAGGAATAATCATGTCAATGTTTGGAAATTTAAAATATGTAAACTCTTATTTTCAAGACGATGAACGAAGAACTATAATTACATATTGGAAAGAGAATGATGCTAGTGAAGATATAATTGATATTACAATAGATGTTGATGACGAGCAATCATATAATGAATTATTAGAACATACATCTCTTGATCAGATTCATGAAAATACATGGACTTATATTAAAGAATCAGAAGAAGCATTTAAAGAAACTGTAATAGATATAGCAAAAGATCGTGGATGGCTTGTCAATATGGATGACGGCGGTACAAGTGATTTCAATAAAATTTTAGTAGATATTGTATTCGATGAATTTAACGAAGAATTGCATAAAGAAAAATTATTCTTTTTAAAGATTAATATTTTTGAAAAAGACTTTGTTAAAGAATGTGCTGATAAAGAGTTAAAAAAGAAACTACGCAGAGCAGCTACTCCATTAGAAGCTATTAAGGTTGCAATAGAAATTTTTGATGCCAGCCAGTAGACTTCATCTCCTGATACCGCTGATTAAATAGATAAACATTATATTCTTCTTCTGATGTAACGGTTTGATATGAACAATAGTTATCCATCCAGCTATACATATTATAATCTATATTCTCATAGATAAATTGATCTATCCCTCTATCGTATTTGAATTGAAAAAATTCTGTATCTTTTTCGAAAAATTTAAATATATGAGATTGATCACCTTCCCATGATATTATAGAACTATTAAGTGGAGTATGATATTCTTTTCTCCACCATGCATGACATACGTGAAAATCTTTTTTAATAAAATTATTGCAATCACCTTTTATAATTACGTCTAAATCAAAATATAGATTTTGTCCATCTCTATATCGGTCAAACATTTGTAACTTATTGAATACGCCTTCATACTCTTCATCTCTAATAACTACGAACTCATTATATTCTAAACAAGAATATTTGTCTATCATATATTTTAAGTTATCTTCATACCATTGGTCAAACTTATCACCAGTTCTTACACATATAATTCTCATCCAAATACCTGATCAAATTCTTTTCGTACATAATGCAATAACTCTCCAGCAGATGTTGGGTAAGTCTGCACATCATCAATAATAAAATTCCAGTTCATGGTGAGATCTACATGTGGTATATTGTATCGTTCTACTAAATATGAAATATAGACTTCATTATTATAATAAAAGTTATTAGATATTTCTTCAGGAAATAAACTATCTTCTTTCGCTTCATCTAACAAACTGTGTAAATCTGTCAGCTGCTTAGTAAAATTAATTTTTTTTATAATTTCACTATTGCCAAGAGTCACTCCTGTATTATATAAATGATCATTACCATTAATTCCATCTAACAATAGCATAGATTTTTTAGCGCATGTTTTTGCAAATACGTTTTGATTATCCATCCAACCATCATTTAGTGCACTTCTAAGTTGCCCGTGTTTTAAATCTCTTTTTAATGGATGCATACAAATTTTAGATGTATCTACACTATCAAAAATACTCCTTGCTGATGGTATAGGAATTACATCGAAGTCTAAATATAATATCTCATCATATTGATAAGCGTATTTTTCTAGTTGTATGATTTTTTCGAATTGTAATGTATTATAATCAGTAATAGGAACTTCATGTAGAACAAAATCTGCATTACACTTTTTAGCGTAATCTTGTTTACATTCTATTAATTGATCTTTATATTTGTTAAACTGAGATAACTTATAATCATTAGTACTTTTATGATTTTGATCTATGCTACCATTGAATATACTAAATATTATTCTTTTCATACCATTCTCTAATAGCTTTAAATTCTTTATTTACAATATGAATTAATTTTGAATCTTTAGGTACAATGGTACCTTTATCTAAAAACATATGCCATGTACTATCTAGCCATTCAGATGGTACATCGTTCATATGACATTTAAATCCCCATATGGTTTCGTTATCCCAACCAAACATTGCTTGTACAAATTTAGGATACATAGATACTTCCTCTTCTTTTAATTCTTTCATCTCTTCAAGAGTTTCATCGAAGTCAGAAAAGTAATCTATTTTATCAAGCCAATATTTATTAATCCCTACTATACCTGTGTTATATACTGGAATATCATTTATAGGCTTACCATAATTCATGCATAATGCACGGCTATTCCACCATTTAGCCCATGGGCTTCTAATACTACTATTCTTGCCAAGTTCAAGATAAAGCTTTTCTTTTTGCTTTAGATAATTTACATCTATTATTTTTTCATGTGCATTTTGTTTTATTAAAACACCTTTTGTAATATCTAATTCATTAAATATATTTTTTTTAGTAACTGGTAACACATCTAAATCTAAATATAAAATCTCATCATACTCTTTAGCTAATTCATACATAAGATGTATCTTATAAAAATTAACTATATTATATTCAGTGATGTAGGGATAATTAGTGTTGTACCATTTTTGCAAATCAATATATTTTTGATCGTATACATAATGTTTATAATCAGCACCTATATTATTTGCGTATTCTTTTTGACGTTCTAATAACCAGGTATAATGATTAGCAAACTCTCGTTTTGCTTTGACATTTTTATCTTCTTTTTCGCCATGGTGTGGAGGCTGGGCATCTAATAATGATTCAGGTATGTCAATATAAATACTAAAAATAATTCTTTTCATAATTTATATATAATGAGGTTATAATGAAGATTAACACTATACAAAATATCTTACCGCGTAATATAATAGATGATATTTTGAATGATAGTAGAGATTTACCTTGGGGATTTATAAAAGGTAAAAGAACAGATAATAAAAATAGAATATGGATGCATCAATATGACTATTCATCCTTTCAATATTGCGTAGATAAATTTCAATCTAGTAAAGGTAAATTAAGATTAGAATTATGTAAAGATCAGAAAGGCAGTTGGTTAGAACAGCATGTTGATGATGTTGCAAAGATTCACACCATGCAAATATATTTAACAGATGCACCTGCAAGTACTTACTTCGATAATGGTCCTACTGAAGCTAGAGTTAATACAGGTTGGTGGTTTGATAATACAGGTACAGAATTACATGGATTAGAACCATTACAATCAGATAGAATTAGTATTATAGTAAATTATGTAAATGATCAATGGAGAGATCCTAGTGTATTATGTTAAAGCATTATAAAGATATACATTTAGGATGCAATGAGAGAGCAAATCTTGATGATACTTTAATAGTATATGACTTGCATACAACTAAATCTCATTTACCTATATCTGATAGAGTTAGCTATCATCTATGGGAAACACAGTTTTTATACGAAATAGGATTACAGAATAAACCTAAGAAGTTTTGTGTTTTAATACCAGAACGTTGTATAACTAGAAAAGTGAATGAAGTAAATGCATATACACAACTAGATAGTGTAATGTGGTTCCTAGAAAATATCCATCCGCCAGCATGTGGAATTAGTTTTTCTGTTTACTTATATGAAAAAGATATATGGGAAATAAATTTAAGATATTCTGCTGGCTGTATTTGGCCTCTTAATAAAGATAGGCAATGGATAGGTGATGGTGATTATATCTCTGTTCATTCTATGGAAAAATCTGGAATAGGTAATAAATGGAGAGGTGGATGGGATCCACGTCAACAACGCATTATTGATAATATAGAACAATATATCGATTATGATGTTAAAAGATTAAATTATGCTGATGGTGAAGAAAAAATGTTTTCTTTAATTAAGCACGCTAAATTTCATATAACATATTGGGGAGGCATGTATTATTCAGCAGGAATGATAAACTGTCCAACTATATGTTATGGCAGAGAAATGGGTGAAACTAGTGGCAATATAAAATATCCTGGTGAAAAAACAAAAAGAATATTTGTTCCTCGAACATCGTATAATAGTGGTATGGGAAATAGACAAACAATGATACATCAGTATGATTGGGATAAACAAAGAGTTAAACAAGGCCCACAAACCTTTTTAACTCATATTGAAAATCCATTAGAACTTATGGAACTTTTAAATAGCTGATTAAAATCTATATTACGTTGAGAGTTTAGCTTTTGGCAATATTCTAGTCCTCTTTCATAATAACCATCTATACTATCTTTTTGTAATTCCTGAAGTACCATAGGAAATCGTTTATATTTTTCCATTAAGTCTTTTTTATTTGGTATATTTTTAATCGATAATATTTCTGGTGCACTTACGATACCATAAAATGTAGTATTAAAATCTTTATAATACATTTCTATTTCATCTAAGTCTAAAACATTTAACATTGATACTGTTACATTGATATTAGATACGTACTCTTTCATAGTGTCTAAGTTTTTCTCAAATTCATACACATCAATAGGATATCTTATCCATGCTAATTTATCACCATAATGATCACATGATACTCCTAATTCAACATCTTTAAATTTATCTATAAGCTGCCAGATATTCCAGTTCTTATATTCTAATTTTGTAAGATTAGTATCAAATGTAAGAGTTATATTCTGCGCATGCTCATCTGGTATTTTTTCCATTAGTTGCCACATGCGATCTAATTGTAGAGGTTCACCTCCTGTAATATTCATTCTTTCTACTAAATCAATATTATCTAAAATATCTTGTACAGTTTCTGCATAACGTTTAGTACTAGTACTTACAAATCCTTCATCGTATTTAGACCAATCTATATCATTCTTCTTTAATTCAACTCTTCGAGTAGATGAATTATATGGATAACACATATAGCAACCTAAGTTACAAAATGAACCCATTATACGTAATTTTAAATTTACTTTATGTACATCTGATCTTAAATCATATATAGTATTATACTTCCATTGTCTCCAAGATTTATGCCCACGTTCTTCAAGCTTATAACATTCTTCGCAACCTTTAATTTTTTTACCCGATAACATATCATCTCTAATCTGTTCCATTTCATCTGATAAGAAATATTCAAAAGGATTACAATTATTTGTATTATATTTTATTATATCAGGGTTTACATTTGCATGACAACAAAGCCTATATCTTGAGGCATTGTCTGCATAAATTTGTGTGAAGGCTGCTGCGCAATAAGTATCCATACTCTTATCTATCTTGTATAAATAGTAGCAATACTAAATGTTATAAATAAGACCATATATCACGAGAGGGCCCCATGGCACAAGAAGAAATTTTTACTATTGATCAAGGGTCAGATGTTGCGATAGAAATGTTTATCGTACAAAAAGATGGTAATGCAAGAAACATTGCTAGTCACGCTTTTAATATGAAAATGAAAAGGAGTTACAGTAGTACAGACTCCGCCGATATCATAGATTGGGCCACTATTGTTAGTGATGCCGATAAGGGTATCATGACAGCTTCTCTTACAAATACACAAACGGATTTGTTACGCAGGGGAAAATACGTATATGATGTTGAAATGCAATATGTCGACAGCGACGGTGATACCATCATAGAACGTGTTTTACAAGGTCAGA
>Ga0228658_1000459_pt1 | contig 13297 bp, 10 predicted proteins | sample 71DmetaG_FD_183040 | JGI IMG/M metagenome (GOLD analysis project Ga0228658, IMG submission 183040) | Seawater microbial communities from Monterey Bay, California, United States - 71D | ecosystem: Environmental > Aquatic > Marine > Coastal | place: USA: California | collected 2016-10-18 | reverse complement strand
AACACCCATATCTCCAAGCGTACCACAGCCATAGTCTAAGATTTTTCTCCAATTACCAGGATGATAGATTTTATCTTTATATTCTCTGTGTGACGATGTGCCTAGCCAAAGGTTCCAATCTAAGTTTTCGGGAATTGTATCAAATCCTTTTGGTTTTGGACCATCATATCCCCAGTTTTTTGGTGACCAAGCTCTAACTGTACTTACCTTTCCAATAATTCCAGATTGAATCAATAAAGTGGCTAATTTATAGTCATAAAAAGAGTGAACTTGAATACCCATTTGGGTTATTAGATTTTTATCTTTTGCTATTTTTTTCATTGCTCTAGCTTCACTTACATGATGAGTTAGAGGTTTTTGGCAATAAACCGATTTATTTAACTCCATTGCTAAAATTGAAACAGGAGCATGTGTGTGATCAGGTGTGGAAACTATTACTGCATCAATTGAATCAGCTATTTCTTTAAACATAACTCTATAATCTTTATAAATTTTAGCTTTTGGATATAGTTTACTAGCCTTCTCAAGTGCTGTAGAGTCAACATCGCATAATGCCGTTACATCTACAGACTTATGTGAAGCTACATCTTTTAAATCTGCCGCACCCATTCCTCCTACACCAACATGGGCAGTCCTTAGTCTATTATTTTTAAGTGAGGACCATACTGGAGTTGGTAAAATACTTAGTGAGGCCAATGCTGATGCTGATTTAATAAAGTTTCTTCTGTTTTTTTTCATAATAAATATACAATAAGACTAAAGTTAATTAAAAATTATAGTTTTCTAATTTTTATATTTCTAAACCATATGGGACTGTCATGGTCTTGCAGTGCTATATATCCTTTATTATACTTTGCATAGTCTGGACCCACTTTTCCAGAATTTCTTTTTAAAATCCAATCATCTGAATAGGGAACAAAATCCAACAACAATTGTCCATTTAACCAATGCTCAACTTTATCTTTAGTAAAAATAATTTTTGATGAATTCCACTGACCCGCGGGATTTAATTTTTTTTTGTTTACATCTGCTTCATGCATAGCATAATTAGCTCCAGCTTTTTGCCATTCTTTTAGCTTAGCATTATTTATCTCTTCCCATCCAATATCATCAAGCAATTGGTACTCAGGAGAAATAGCCGGTGGAGAATCGTGACCTTCTTGAACATGGTAAAAAACACCACTATTGCCTCCCTTGGGAAGTTTCCATTCTAAATGCAATTCAAAATTATCAAATTGTTCTTTATAGTATATTATATCTCCTCCACCTATCCAATCTTCTTCCAGTTTTAGTTCAGTATTAAAAGTCAATTCTCCATCAACAACAGTCCATTTTTCAGGAATCTCAGTACCATTATATGCTCTCCATCCGTCAGTTGTTTGGCCATCAAACAAATAAATCCATTCACTTTGATTGTTACATGAAATAAAAAGACATATTAAGCAAAGTGTTTTTAAAATATTGGTTGTAATTTTTTTCATGTCGTAAAATTAATTTAATCTTAGATTATATTAGATATAAATAGCTAAAGCATATAATTTAGTAGATAAAAATATTGTGAAATTTTAAATTAATTAATTATTTCTAATGGATTTGTTTGCTCCCATTTTCCTCTTGTAAAATCCGGAAATTTTTGAGGCATTCCGCCATCTGAAATTGATTGACCACTTAATGGAGTAACAGCACTCCAATAGCAACCTTCATATACATTTTGATCTAAGGGCAATCCATTTCTAAGGCACTCTATGATTCGATATCTCATAATTCCATCCATCCCTCCGTGACCACTATTTTTAGTCTTTTGGTTTAATCTTTTGTATAGTGGGTGATCATATTTTTCATATAATTGTATTAATCCATCTCCTTTTATCCATGAATGGTGGTCTTTTACAACTCCTTCTAATCCTCCTTCCAGAGCAACTCTTGTTGGAAAGCCAGCTAAAGTTCCCTTTGTCCCTTGAACAAGATTATGCCTTGTATAAGGACGCGGACTTGTTTCATCCCATTGAACCATTACAGTTTTTCCTTTATTTGTTTTTATAATTGAGGTATTCATATCTCCATTTTGATAATCTAATTGATTCCATTTATGATCTTCGCTATAGTTTTTTTCTGCATACAATTTTCTTCCTCGTGCAGGAGATGAATAAGAAATGATACTCTCAAACGTATCATCTTTTCTGCCCAAATTCATGTACTGAGCTACTGGACCAAGCCCGTGGGTTGGATATAAATTTCCTTTACCATTGGCATAATGATGAGTTCTCCAAGATCCTGTTCCTCTGTTTTCTTGATTCATTTGAAATCTTAATTCATGAATATATGCAGCCTCAGCATGCAACAATTCTCCAATAACCCCCTTTCTACACATATTTAAATACATCAGTTCGTCCCTTCCGTAATTAACATTCTCCATCATCATGCAATGTTTTTGAGTTTCTTCAGATGTGTTTACTATTTTCCACATATCATTCAGTGATACAGCTATGGGTACTTCAACAAAAGCATGTGCTCCATTTTCCATGGAATAAATGGCCATAGGAGCATGATTATTCCAATTAGTGGAAATGAATACCGCATCAGGTCTAATTTCATTCAACATTAATTTCCATTTATCATCTGAACCCCAATATTGAGCGATGTTTCTATGTCTTTCTCCTTTACCTAGTTCTTTAGCAATCTTTGAATTAATTTTTACATTATCCTCATATAAATCACTAACAGCTACAACATCAACTCCATCTAATTTTGATATTGATTTTAAGTGTCCACTTCCTCTGGCCCCTAATCCAATGAAAGCAACTCTAACTGTTTCCAATTTAGGAGCTGAAAAATTGCCCATATACTTACCTTTAGATTTAGGAGGTGAACTTGCACTTAATCTAGATGCTGCGGTGAGTGCTGCTGCAGAAATTGCTGTTGTTTTTAGAAATCTTCTTCTATTATAATCTTTCATAAGAAAATTTATTATTTAGTTAGAAGGTTATACAAATCTATACCCGTTGGTCTAATTTAGTAAAAAATAACAGTATGATTAAATATAAATGATAATAGAAAAAAACAAGAATTTTTTTATTGTAGATATATGACCTTTCAAAAAATCAACCAATTAGTTGCCTTCAAACAGTACTGAAAAAGGTTTTCTTTTAATATATCTTGAATATTCTTTTCTCTCTGTCCATTGATCGAAAAAAGGAGAATATTTTTCATTATCACGCCAATGCACGGGATCAATTATTTTAATTTTTGAAATCTCAATGTTAACAGTCTCGTTCCAATTGATAAATTCATTTTTCATTTCTTCGAATAAATCAGTATTAATTTTTGAAATATCATTTGACTCTGTTGGGTCATCTGATAAATTATATAGCTCGAAAACTAAGTTTTTAATATCATGAACTACAAGTTTAATATTATTATCAATTAAAGCTCCTCTGTTGTCATGACGAAAAGGAATTTTTGATAATCTGGTTTCTGGATTTGATTCAAAAATATCAACAATACTTTCTCCATCTAAATAATTAGAATTCTCATCCAATTTTATTCCAACTATTTCTAAAATTGTAGGAAATATATCCATTGTCGATACCGGATATTTAGTAATTCTTGGTTTTATGATTTTTGGCCATTCAATAATTCCTGGAACTCTTAGCCCTCCCTCCCACATTGTGTTTTTAAATCCTTTTAACTCTCCTACAGTTGAGGGACTAATTTTATCTAAGCCTCCATTATCACTGCAAAACCAAATAATTGTATTATCTGAAATTCCTAATTCGCTTATCTTATTTCTTAAAAGACCTATGCTTCTATCAAATGCTACTATCTCACCATAATGTTCCCTACTTTGTTTGTTTAAATTTTCAAATCCTATTTTATCATCTTCACTTGATTCAAAAGGATTATGTGGTGAACCATCCCAAATTACAGTAAAAAAAGATTTGTTTTGTTTTACATTTTTATCAATAAATTTTAAAGCTTCATTTACTATGACTTCAGATGAACTTCCCTTAAAATCAATAAATTCTCCATTATCACTCATCACTGGATCAATATCAAAAAAATTTGTAGTACTGATCCATTTATCAAAGCCAAAAACACCAGGGTTATATTCATCATCTCCAAAAATTGGAACACCTGGTCCCCTGATTCCATTCAAATGCCATTTTCCAAAATGTCCAGTTGAGTAACCAATATTTTTTAATTTTTGAGCTAATGTTATTTCATATTTATTTAACGGATAGCCATGATAAAAAACACCCGTTCTATCATTATTCCTTCCAGTTAAAACACTAGCTCTTGTTGGTGAGCATTGAGGCGCCCCTGCATAAAATCTATCAAAACGTAACCCATTTTCAGCCATCGCATCAAGATTAGGTGTTTTTAATACAGGGTGGTCATAATAACCTGTCTGACCCCAACCTTGATCATCAGTCATTATCAATATAATATTTGGCATTTCATTTTTTATGTCTTTGTTACAAGAAAGAAAAAAAAATGAAAGAAAAATTAAAAACTTATAACTATTGATCATATATCAAACATAATATTAATAAGGCTTTAAACAAAAAAGCCTCTAAAATTAATTTAAAGAGGCTTAATTCAAACAATAAAAACTTCTACCTATATCCGTTATTTGTTGGGTCAGATTCCAATAATACAGGATTTCTTAAAATTTCGTCAAGCGGTATGGGATACTTCACGTGTTTTGGTTTAATATTTGTTTTTGTAGTTGAGTATTTAAAATATTTTGTTTTTTCAACTGTTTCTAATAAAATACCCCATCTAATTAAATCCACTCTTCTGTGACCCTCTGCACACAATTCAAATTTTCTTTCTTCTTGTAAAGCTGTCCTAAAGCTTTCTTTTGTCATACCACTCCAGGGCTTATCAGGTTCAAATGCTCTTTCCCTTACTTTATTTACAAATTTATAAGCTGAACTAGGGCCACTCAACTCATTAGCTGCTTCAGCTGCCATCAAATATATATCAGCTAATCTAATCATTACAACATTTTCCGCATGTCCATTTCTCATTGAATGAATCTGATCAAGATTTTGTAATTTTTTAAAATAGGAGAACTTTAATTTGAACCCCCCATATTCATTAAGAATAGTCGCATCATATCTCAAATCTCCAGATTCCCAATTTGTTTTATTAGCAAGATCTGGAAGTGGAACTTGGGCGCCAAATCCAGTAAATGCATGATTATTTGCTGCCAATACCTCTTTAAGAGCATTCCTCTGCTTTTTATCCTTTGGTTCATCTCTTAGTCTAGGGTTCACTTCATTAGTCAACTGTAAGTTGTGTCTAGGGACCAAACCATCTCCTGAAACACCAGAATAATCAATCCATAAAATATGTTCTGTTTTAACTTGATTTCCAGGCGTTGTTTTGTCCCAACCGTATACATCCTCAAATTTATCCATCAATTTGTGTGGAGAATTATTTATAATATTTTCACTAGTTGACAAAACATCTGCCCATTCACTATCCATCAAATGAAATTTAGATTTTAAAGCAATAGCAGCCCATTTCGTCATTCTACCTAGATCAGTACCTGAGTAAGAATCAGGAAGTAAATTAAATGCCTCTTGTAAGTCATCTTTCATTTCAGTCCTTATTTTAGTTAATGAAACTCTGGGTAATTTAGACAATTCTTCACTTGAAAGTAATTCTCTAAAATATGGAACGTCACCAAATTGAACAGTTAAGTCATAATAAGCAATTGCACGAAGAACTAATGCTTCACCATGAGTTTGTTTTTTTATAGCATCGCTAAGTTTATCGTTGTCTTTGACCCCTTGAATAACTGAATTAGCATTTCTAATGACTGAGTAAGCTGCATTCCAAACTTGATCACCATCGTAAATACCTTCATCAAAAGTATAATTATGTACATCTTTCCAAATATTTCTACTGGGACCCATTTCATCCGCACCAAAATTCCAAGCAGCTTGCCTCCATCTTCCACCAAAATAACCACTTCCTTTTATTAGAACATACACTCCATTGACTGCCATTTGTGCCTCAGTATCATTGTTGTAAAAGGTTTGTGGAGACAGACCATCTCTATAATCTTCAGCTAAATAATCTTCATCACAACCAGTAAAAAAAGTGAATACAACTGTTATTAGTAGTAAATTAAAAATGTTTTTTATTATATGTTTCATGATTTATTAGTTTTTATTAATTATAATTTTATGTTAATACCAAATGCAACACTAGATGAGTAGGGATATATATTTTTCGATACTCCTTGTTCAAGAGCGTCTGCTCCATATTCACTAGCTTCTGGATCTCCCCAATCGAAACTAGTCAATAAAAGTAGATTGTTTCCAGAAAAATAAACTGTTGCATCTTTTACAAATTTTGGTTTAAAATTATATGACAATGTTACATTTTTAAGCCTTAGAAAAGATCCATCAGCAATCATAGCACTGTTAGTTGGTTGAAAACTCCCTGCTGTTGTCCCAGCTCTTGGAATGTTTGAAGTTGGGTTTTGAGCTGTCCATCTATCTTTGACCTCAGGTCTTACATTTTCATTACCACCACGTCCAAAGTATCCTCTTAAAATTGATCCGTCAAGAATATCATTTCCATAGGATCCATGAATGAATACATCCAGATTCCAATTCTTGTAAGTTATATTGTTTCTTAATCCACCATAAAAATCAGGCTGACTACTTCCCAATGTAACAAAATCTAATTCATTGATAACACTATTTCCATCAACATCTAAATATCTAGGGCCACCAATGTATGATCTTCCAAACATTCCATCAGCATCTATTTCTTCCTTGCTTTTATAAGTCCCAAGATACTGAGCTCCTATAAACACAGGGCCCTGCATTCCTGGAATTAAGCGAACAGAAGGCCCGCTTCCTCCTGCGTTAATATTTGATAAGTTAATATAAGGTATAGATCCCAAGTTTAGGATTTTATTTTTATTTGATGAAAGTGTTAAAGTTGAATTCCATTTGAAATCATTTTTTTGGATATTATATGATGTAAAAGCAATTTCAAAACCCTTGTTTTCAATTTCACCTACATTTTCTAGCCTAGTTCCTCCCGCAGTTCCTGGAAGTGGTTTTGCCAATAAAAGATCTTTGGTTAATTTAGTGTAGTAATCTATTTCTAAATTAAATCTATTGTTTAAAAAACCTATTTCTAATCCAATATCGGTTTGATATGTTTTCTCCCAATTTAGATTTTTACTTGGTAGTTCTGATAAAATTACAGCGTTTTGCATAACGTCATTAAAAAACACATTTTGAGTTGTGTATTTTTCAATTGAATTGTATGCCGGAACACCTTGTTCTCCAACCATACCATAACTCGCTCTTAGCTTTAAATTACTAACAGTATTTTGACTTTTCATAAAATCTTCTTGATCAATTTTCCATGCACCTCCAATTGATGGAAAAAAAGCATATTTATTTCCAGTTTCAAAAACAGAAGAACCATCATTTCTTGCTGCAAAAGTTAGAAGATATTTATCTTTAAAAGAATAATTAATTCTTGTTAATATCGAACTAAATGTTCTTTGCAAATAACTACTATTAACTTGATTTTTTGTCGGGTCTGAACCAAGTGATAAGTTGTTAAAGGTGACAACATCATTTGGAAAACCTTCTGCGGTTGCCCCTACAACCTCAGTGGTATTTTTTTGAACAGTCCAACCAACCAATACTTTTAAGGAACTATCAACCCAAGAATTTTCATAAGTAATGGTGTTTTCATTTAAAATACTTTTTCTATTTTCACTTATTACTTGTGCCTCTCCTCCGAGATTTCCACTTAATCTCTGTGGCAGAACACTAGGTAAATACGTATTTCTTTTCAACCAATTATAATCGACTCCATAGGTTGTTCTTAATGTTACATGATCATTTATATCGTATTCAAAATATGTATTTGCAATTGCATTTGTAATGTTACTGTGATCTATTTTATCATTAATATCAGCAAATAAATTTTGTTCAGGAGATGCACTGTATGGATTAGAATCAGTGTAGGTAATACCATCATCTTTATATATTGGCTTTACTTCTAAAGTATTTTGAAATAAATTATTAATGCTAATTTTATTATGCTCAATATTTCTTTCGGATATATTTAATCGTAAACCTGTTCTTAATTTTGAACTAATTTTTGAATCAAAATTAGCACGAACCGTATGTCTAGTTAAACCAGATGATTCAATGACACCTTCTTCATTCCATTTGTTGAATGAAACTCTAAAATTAGATTTTTTTGAATTTCCTGAAACAGTCACATCAGTATTTTCAACAACCCCGTTTCTTACAACTATATCTCTCCACCCAGTTGGAGTTAATGCATTTATGTCAGGGTATGGAAGAGCAATAGATGAATCGTTGGCTCCATAACCATCTGGTCCGGGAACAAATGTAACAGCCTCGTTCCAATATTCAGCATATGTTCGAATGTCTCCAATTTTAGGCATTCTTTCTACCTTTGAAAATGTTGAATAATGATTTACGTCAACATTTACCTCTCCTTCAATATTACTTTTTCCAGTTTTTGTGTTTATAATTACAACACCAGCAGCCCCTCTTGTTCCATATATTGCCAAAGAACTGGCATCCTTAAGTACTTGAATTGATTCAATATCATTAACGTTAATATTTGATAAATTGAAACTAGTACCCGCAATAAAACCATCAATCACATATAGAGGTTTATTATTTCCGTTAATTGAACTAATTCCTCTAATTCTGATTACTGGCTCAGATCCGGGTGCACCATTAGAACTTGTTACCTCAACTCCAGCTGCCCTACCTTGAAGTAAATTATCAACTCGTGATGCTGGTTGATTTGAAATTGCCTCACCCTTTATTTGAGAAATTGCAGAAACAAGATCTTTTTTTACAGTTCCACCATACCCTGTTACAATTACTTCCTCCAAATTTGCAATATCCTCTTTCATTACAACTGACATAGTAGCAGAAGAATTTAACTCCTGAGTAATATAACCTATGTATGAAAATATAATGACAGCATCTTCCTGCAATGATAACTGAAAATTGCCATCGAAATCAGACACTGTTCCGTTTTGTGTTCCTTTCACTAAAACACTTACTCCAGGAATGGGTTGTCCAGTCTCATCACTAACAATCCCAGTAACTATTCGTTGTATCTTTTTGACCTCATTTAAAACTGGTTTTTCAATAATTAGAATGGTATTGTCCTCTGTTATCTCGTAACTAATATTATTACTTGACAAACTTTTTTCTAATAATTTATAGACCGTAGTTTCTCCTTTCTTTAACTGTATTTTTTGAGTATTCTCAAAAAAACGTTTAGGATAGAAAAAACTAAACTCTGTTTGCTCTTTTATGATCTCAAATATCTGATCAATTGACACCAGTTGATCTCTTTCAATGATTACCTTTTCTTGTGAAAATGATTTTTCAGGAGTCAATGAAAAGGCTGTTGTACATAATAAAATGATAAATATTTTCATAATTGTCATTGTTAGTCGTCTTCCAACAAGAAAACGAATATTAATTAATTTAGATTCCATAAATTAGATTTGTGTTAGTTATACATAATTTTAATTAATACGTAACAAAGGACGAAGTTCGATACACCAGAAAATGTTTGAACTTCGTTCTCGTTTTTTATTCTAATACTACTTTTTCATCTTCAATTTCATAGTTTTTAATAACGCCATAGTTTTTAAAGGTTTTGAGAATTGTTTCTAGTCTCTTGTTTTTCCTTAATATTCCTACAAATTCTTCATTCTTGATTGAGTTGTTTTTAAACACTATTTCTATATCATACCATCGGGAAAATACTTTCATGACTTCTTCCAGTGTTTTGTTTTCGAAACTAAACACCCCATCTTTCCATGATACTTCGTTATAAACATCAACTGTTTTAATAGCAGAAGTATTATTATTGATATCTAAATCTAATTGTTGATTTGGTTTTAAACCTAGGTTTCTATTATCTATACTTACACTTATTTTTCCTTCTACTAATGTTGTGTAAACATTACTTTCCCCTTTATAAGCTTTAATATTAAATTCTGTTCCTAATACATCAATTTCCTGGAACTGATTAAAAACTTTAAATTTTGCTCCTTTATGTTTTGAACTAGGTGACACATCAAAATAGGCCTCACCATAAGCTAATTCTACTTGCCTTGACTGACCTTTAATAAAATTAACAGGATATTTTAACTGAGATTCTGAATTTAACCAAACTTTAGTGCCATCGGATAGTTCTACAACATACTGCCCCCCTCTTGGTATTGTCAATTGATTGTATACTAATTCAACTTGTTTAGCCTTATTTTGATAAACTAATACCTTTCCATTACTTGTAGCATTTTGAGTCTGAATACTATTACCATTTTCCAAGGCTACTTGGGAACCGTTTTCTAAAGTTAGAACAGCTTTGTTTTTCGTTTGCTCTTTATATAATTTTCTTTGTGAAAATGCATCTTTAGCAGTTGTATTAAATAAATTATCCCTAAAGAGATAAGTTGTAGTTAAAATTAACGCAAGAGTGGCAGCTATTGCATACTTAAATATATAATTTGACTTGGCCTTTCTACGATTTATTTGTTGAAGGATATTTTTCTTTGCACATTCAAGATTATAAGTTTTTAAAGCCGTATTGGCATAATAGTTAGCTTTAAAATATTCAGTAAATAAATGCTCGTTTATAGGATTTCTAATCCACAACTCTAGTTGTCTTAATTCTTCTAAATTAGCTTCTTTTGCTAAAAATTTTACGATTAATTTTTTTGTTTTGACATCCATAAAAAACTGTCTATATTATAATAACGAAGTTGATACAGCCACACCACTACACATTTTTTAATTTTTTTTTAAGTTTGTTAACAAGTAAGGTCAGTAAATGAAATGAAAAAACTCTTTAACAACCAAAAAGATTTTATTAAACACCTAAAAAAAGGGGATGATTTTGCCTACTCACATTTATTAGATCTTTATTATAAAGAATTATGTAATTATGCTACTAGTCTCGCTAGAGATGATTTTAAATCAGAAGATATTGTCCAAAGTGTTATTGTTAGGATGTGGGATAAACGTGAAAAATTAAATACCGATATTTCAATTAAAAACTATTTGTATAAATCTGTTTACAATGAATTTATTGATCAGTATAGAAAAGATTTATCTATCTCAATTTTGGAAAGAAAGTATATTGAAGGAATCGATTATTTTATTGAAAATGAAAGTGAGAGTAAAACCAAAAGATTAATAGACCTTGTAAAAAAGGAAATAAAGCAATTACCGACAAAGTGTAAAGAAACTTTTTTGTTAAGTAAGAAGAGTGGACTATCGTATAAAGAAATAGCTGATTTTCAGAACCTATCAGTAAATACTGTTGAGAATCAAATGGCTAAAGCTTTGTCTATTTTAAGAAAAAAGCTTAAAGATAATATGACATTGCTGTTGTTTCTTTTATTGGGAAACAAAACCAAAGAAATCAAAAAATAAGAAATGTCTATGGTTAGCATGTAAAAAAATTACTATTAATATTTTTGGATTTTTTTACTTATTAATAGTTAAAAGTAGTAATAGCAACTTTTCAGTTAACCAAATTTAAAAAATCTTTAAATCAATTAGTTAAAATGGTTTTACGTAGAGCCTATAACATAATAAGATAGGATATAGGAAAAACATTTAATATAATATCCTGAAAATCTTTTTAAGTATTTAAGTAACGCTTATTTACCTTTAAAGTCTAAAGTAGATTTTAAACAAAAAAGCTCCCCATTTTCAGGAAAGCTCTTCATCGGTTTTCTACAAACCTCTTATAAACAAATAAGTTTATAAGAAACACAACGACTACAAATATAGGTTATAGTTAGTAAATAATAAAAAACAAGCTGATTTAATTAAAGATTTAAAGTATCGAATAGAGTTGATAAATCATAAAATATCCTAATTGAAGAACTAATTTTGAGGTCTGGACGGAAATCAAACTAAATTACAACAACCTATTGATTTTATAATTACAAATAATCTGTGAAATTTTAGAGTGAACGTTATACTTGAGTTGAATTCTATATTATAATTCAAATATTGTTCTAGATTTTTATTAGGAAATAAGTAATTACCTTAAATGTACAGTTAACTTAACATTATTTTTTATATATTTGTTAAGTTAACTTAACATATAAAATTAAATGAAACTTAAAATATTAAGAATTATGGCAATAATTACAGGACTAATTGGAACAACTTTATTTAATAGATTTATCGAAGGAGGAGCGCTATTTATGTCTCTAGTCCTTATTTGTTTATTATCATCTATTTACTTTTCAGTAAAATCTTTTTTGAATCTCAGAACTAATATTGAAATTTCAAAAAAAATGCTCAATAATATAAGTAATAGTGGTACGCTTGGTTTAGCTCTTGGTGTCATGGGAGCCTTTATAGGTCTCATCACAGCTTTTGATGTTCTAGAAGCAACTGGCGCGGCAGAACCTGCTATTATAGCAGGAGGTTTGAAAGTAGCATTATTATCACCTCTTTTTGGGCTTTTCACCTTTTCCGCTTCAAAGTTTGCAATACTAGTACTTCAAATTATTCAAAAATAAAATGATGGATCTATCTAAAAAAGAAATATCAATTTTAATTGAAATTATTTATTCAATTGTATTTACATTAATATTCCTTCCTTATTTTTATGGAAACCAAGAAACAACTCTGATTTTAATGGATGGTTTAGTTGAAAAAATAATTCAAATTATAATATGTACAATAATCTATTTTTCAATTGCCTATGCTTTATTAGAGTTTGCTTTTAAAAAAAGGGAAACAAGAGATGAAAGAGATGATATGATTAATTCGAAATCATATAAATTAGGTTATTTACTCTATGAATTATCGTTATTCATTTTTATTGGATATGTCTGTTCTAAATTTCAAAATAAAGAATTATTAAACCTCACAGGAAACCAGGAATTATATAACGGCTTTCAATTAACAGACGGTGGAATTGTTTTTTTTATTATTGTATTACTTGCCTCCATATCAGTAATAAAATCACTGTATCAGTTTTACTTATATAGAACCGTTTAAAATGATATTAAAAAATAACTTGAAAGAAGTTAGACAGAAAAAAGGATTCACTCAGGAGGAATTAGGCAATAATGTTGGGGTAAGTCGACAAACTATTATATCGATTGAAAGATACCGATATAAACCTACTTTAGAACTAGCCATGAAAATTGCTCTTAAATTAAATATAAAGATTGAAAAACTATTTTATTTCGAAGAACAATAAAATAAAACAA
>Ga0228658_1000450_pt1 | contig 13456 bp, 8 predicted proteins | sample 71DmetaG_FD_183040 | JGI IMG/M metagenome (GOLD analysis project Ga0228658, IMG submission 183040) | Seawater microbial communities from Monterey Bay, California, United States - 71D | ecosystem: Environmental > Aquatic > Marine > Coastal | place: USA: California | collected 2016-10-18 | reverse complement strand
TTAGAAATCATAATATTTAGTTTTTGTCAATTAATATTTTGATTATTCAACTGCCTTTGGCCAAGGCAGTTTTTTTAATATATAGGAAACATTAATTTAACATTAGAATTAGTTATTTGCAGTGACAAAAACTAATACATTATGAAAATTAATTACGCATTTCTATGCATTTCTCTATTTCTATGCATGAATTTATCTTCGCAAGAAACAAACGCACCAAAATTTGGCAAAGGACTTTTTAATCTAATTGGTAAGGATAGTTCCTTTTCTATGAATATGAGTGCGAGAATGCAAATGCTGGGTACGTCTAACTGGGATTTAAATAACGGTTTAACTAACCCATCTTCCTCGCTTTTAGTAAGACGAGCTAGACTAAAATTTGATGGTTTTGCTTATTCTCCAAAATTAAAGTATAAACTGGAGCTTGGACTTTCTAATAGAGATATTGGTAAAGCTTCCTCATTTACAAATGAAGCTCCTAAATATATTCTTGATGCAGTTGTTAAATGGAATTTTTCTGGAAATTTTGTGTTATGGTTTGGTCAAACAAAATTACCAGGAAATAGAGAGCGTGTTATCTCATCTGGAGACCTACAACAAGTAGATCGTTCTTTACTAAATAGTAGATTTAATATAGATCGTGATATGGGCTTTCAATTAAGACACCACTTTAATCTTACAGATAAGTTTATTGTAAGAGAAATGTTTTCAGTGTCTCAAGGTGAAGGAAGAAATATAACAACTGGAAATTTAGGAGGTCATCAATACACTTCAAGAATTGAATTGTTACCATTTGGTAAATTTGCAAGTAAAGGAGATTATAGAGGGAGTGATTTAAAATTTGAACCAGCCCCAAAGTTGGCTTTAGGTTTTACTTATGATTTTAATGATGACGCTGTAAAAAATAGAAGTAATCAGGGATCGTATATGATTACCGATACTGGTTTTTATTCAACAAATATTTCAACAGTTTTTGTAGATGCTATGTATAAACACAATGGATTTTCATTTATGGGGGAGTATGCTGTAAGAGATGCAGAAGATGCTTTTGCTAAAAATTCTGATGGAACTTTAACAGGAGATCTAGTACAAGTAGGTAATGCATTAAACCTTCAAACTGGTTATTTATTATCAGAAACCCTAGAAATTTCTGGTAGATATACCAATATAGATTGGGATCAAAATATTACAGGAAAAGGAAATGAAACTCAATATACTTTGGGTTTATCTAAATACATCTTAGGACACAAATTGAAGGTACAAACAGATTTAAGCTATTTAGATTTAGCAACAAAAAACAATCAATTCATGTATAGACTTCAAGTCGATATTCATTTTTAAAAATATAACATAACGATAACATTCATAAACAATAGTCACTATAAATTTGTGACAATAATAAAAACAAGAACATGGGAGATCCATATATTTTAATGTTAATTGCCTTAGCTATTTTAGCTACGGTAGATTTAGTAGTAGGGGTGAGTAACGATGCTGTAAATTTTTTAAACTCAGCCATTGGTTCAAAAGCAATAGCCATAAGAAATATTATGATTATTGCAAGTATTGGGGTATTCTTTGGCGCCATTACCTCAAGTGGTATGATGGAAGTAGCACGTAAAGGAATTTTTAACCCTGGAATGTTCATGTTTCAAGACATCATGTTCATTTTTATGGCAGTAATGATTACTGACATTTTGTTGCTAGATGTATTTAATACCTTAGGGATGCCAACCTCTACAACAGTATCTATTGTGTTTGAATTGTTAGGAGCTGCTGTTGCCATTTCATTAATAAAAATTTCACAAAACGATGCAGAATCAATTAGTGCTATTTGGAATTATATTAATTATGAAAAGGCCTCTTTAATTATATTTGGAATTTTACTTTCCGTAGTCGTCGCGTTTTCTGTAGGTGCTATTGTTCAATTTATTTCGAGGCTAATTTATTCTTTTAATTTTGAAAAAAGACCGAGTTATATTAATGCACTCTTTGGGGGATTTGCTATTACTGCAATCACCTATTTCATTATCATTAAAGGGATGAAAGGGACACCTTACTACAAAGATGTAAAATATTTAATTGAAGACAATACCTTATCTATCATTGTAGGTAGTTTTTTATTTTGGACAGTAATATCTCAAGTCTTTATTAAATTTTTTAATTTAAATGTATTAAAACTAATTATTGGAATTGGTACTTTCTCATTAGCTATGGCTTTTTCTGGTAATGATCTAGTAAACTTTATTGGTGTTCCAATAGCTGCATGGAATTCTTATGAAGCTTGGAGTGTTTCTGGTATAGAAGCTAATGCTTTTTCTATGGAAATATTAGCTAAAAAAGTTCCTTCAAATATTTGGTTGCTTTTAATTGCTGGAGCTATCATGGTAATTACCTTATGGACATCAAGTAAAGCGAGAAATGTAATTAAAACAGGGATCGACTTATCTAGACAAGGTGAAGGTTATGAAAAATTTCAACCCAACCCTTTATCAAGATTAGTAGTGAGAGCCTCTATGGGAATCAATGCAGGATTAACCTATGTGTTACCGGCCAAAACAATTGCCTTTATGGATTCTAAGTTTCAAAAACCAGTCATAGAATTGCCAAAAGATAAAACCTACGAGTTACCTGCATTTGATATGATAAGAGCTTCTGTAAATCTGATTGTTGCTGGTATTTTAATTTCTATTGCCACCTCTTTAAAACTTCCATTATCTACCACTTATGTAACATTTATGGTAGCCATGGGTACGTCTTTAGCAGACAGAGCATGGGGAAGAGAAAGTGCTGTTTACAGAGTTGCTGGAGTTATTAATGTAGTGGGAGGATGGTTTTTAACCGCCATTACTGCGTTTTTAGCTGCTGCACTAGTAGCATATCTTATTAGTTGGGATATGGTAATGATACCTGTATTACTAGTTCTTGTAGCCTTCTTAATAGGGAGAAATACCATCATTCACAGAAAAAAATCTAAGGAAGTAAAAGAACAAGAATATATAGAAAGAGCAGATTTAATAACCATTAACGGAGTTATTGAAGAAAGTGCAGATCATATATCTGGTGTTGCTAACCGTGTGAATAAATTATACACCAATGTAGTGAATGATCTATCAAAGCATGATTTAAATAAATTGCGTAAAACAGACAAACATGTTGAAAAATTAAATGAAGAAATAGATAATTTAAAAGACGGTGTATTCTATTTTATAAAATCTTTAGACGATACTTCGGTACAAGCAAGTAGATTCTACATTCTAGTTCTTGGCTATTTACAGGATGTAGCTCAATCTATCAGTTACATATCTAGAGCTAGCTTTAAACATGTGAATAACAATCATAAAAATTTAAAGAAGAGTCAATTAAAAGACCTCAAGGAAATAGATGATCAATTAACCGAGCTACTAGGAAAAGTAAGTACTGTGTTTGATTTAAGAGCTTTTGACGATTTAGAAGAAATATTAATAGAGAAACAAGATTTATTAAAAGATGTTTCTGACTCTATTGAAAAACAAGTTACACGAATAAGACAAGAAGAATCTAGTCCAAAAAATACGACTTTATACTTTAGTATTTTATTAGAAACTCAAGATTTAATTACTGCCTTAATGAGTTTATTACAAACCTATGAAGAATTTCATATTTCTACCAGAGAAGTAAAATAGAACAAAATATTTCTAAATACATAAAACCCAAGTCATTGACTTGGGTTTCTTTATATTTCAAGGTTAAGAGAAAGCAGTGCCATTCTCAACTCCATAAAAGAATACGATTTATCTACATTCTCTTTTAAATGGGTTAAATTTTTATACTCTACAGCTTCAATTTCTTTTATCATTTTTTGATACCTTTTTAACGGTATTAATTCTAAAACATCTAGCTCTCCAGACGGTATATAACTTGCCAAATGACTTTCAATAGTTCCTGCTGTTAAACTTCTTTCTTTTGCAATTTCCTTAACAGATAATCCTTTTTTAAACAACTCAAAAGAGATTTGTTTGGTTGATTTTTTATCCTCTTTTTTTTGTTCATTAAAGGTATTAATCCCATTTTCTTTGCAATACGTCGCTATGAATTCAAGAATTTCATCTCCATACTTTTTAACACGTATTTTTCCCATACCATTTACTTTTAACAACTCTTTTGCTGTTCTTGGTAAACTATCACATATAGCATACAAGGTGTCTTGTGTAAAAATTTGAAAATGTGGAATATTTTCTGCTTTAGAAATATCATCTCTAAGCTCTCGTAGACCAAGAGCTAAAATAGGATCTCTTTTTGAGGATAATTTTTTCTTTTTAGATGGAGCTGTTTTTTGGAGAACAGAGTCTGCTCTTACCTTTAAGTAAAACTTTACTTTAAAGCCCCCAGTCATTTTTTTTAAGGCGAAAACTTTTTCACTTAATACTTCTTGTAGCTTATCAAACTGAGTTGTAAAGTCTTTTTTTACAGCTTTATTATCTGAGGAAAAAGATAGTTTTTCTATAGGTTGTTGTATATTTTTAATACTCTCAGCCAAGAAATAATTAACTGCTTTTTTAAAACGATCTTGAATTTGAGAACTGTGTTCAGGTAAAATACCTTCTTTAGAAATAGTGTTTAATTGATTTCTAAAGCCATTAGAAACTTTCATCAAAGCTACAAATCCATCATCTTTGATAAGTTGCAAGTGCTCTATGACATCTCCTTTAATACTAGTTCTATTCTTGTAATAAATATCTATTAATCTGCTAACAGGGAATAAAAAAGGTTGGTAATCAAATAACTCTGAAATTAGATTGAGTTGAAACTGTATTTCGGAAGCAGTTAAAACAGTTTCATCTGGGTGGTTTTCTTCAACCTCTTTACTAAAAGTTTGTACTGTATGATCATTAATAATAGCATTGCTCGAAATGGGAGTTTTTAATACCAAGCCTTCTAGAGATCTACATCTACTCAAAGCTACATAAGTTTGCCCGTGCGCAAAAGAAGCCTCAGCATCTATAATGGCTTTGTCAAAAGTTAATCCCTGGCTTTTATGAATAGTTATGGCCCAGGCCAAACGCAATGGTATTTGAGAAAAAGACCCTACAATATCTTCCTTTAACTCTTTAGTTTCCTCATTGATAGAATAATTAACAGTATCCCATTGTTCTTTTCCCGTAACAATTTCATCAATTTCATGAGCACATTGTACCGTTACATTTTCCTTAGAAATAGCAGTTATAACCCCTATTTTACCATTGTAATATTTTTTTTCTGGGGAAGAATCATTTTTAATGAACATGACCTGAGCTCCAACTTTGAGTGCTAATTTCTCGTCATTAGGATAGGCATTTTCATTAAACTTACCAGACACCTCTGCTTTAAAAATATAATTTTTTGTTTTTAACTTATTTAATTCAGAGTCATTTATTAAGCTCGCTCTATTGTTATGAGTAGTAAGCGTTATGTACCCTTCATCTTTGTGAGGAGAAAATGTAGGCTGGTATCGATGATTTAAAATCTTATTAGAAGTTTTTGATAACTGGTTATTTCTAATTTCATTTAAAATCTTAATAAAATCCTCATTCTTTTGTCTATAAATGTGCCTTAATTCTATTGAAACTACTGATGCTTCTTGAAAAGCTTTAGAACTAAAAAAATATACCGTATTGTAATACTCTTTTAATAAACTCCACTCATTAGGTTTTACTACGGGTGCCAATTGTTGCAAATCTCCAATCATTAAAATTTGTACCCCTCCAAAAACCTTATGCCTATTTTTATATCTACGTAGAACCTGATCAATGCCATCCAATACATCAGCACGGACCATGCTTATTTCATCTATAATCACTAAATCTAATGATTTAATAATGTCTATTTTAGTTCTAGAAAATTTTCGTTGTTGGTTGGAGGTATGAGTAATTTGATTGGGTAAAATAGGTCCAAAAGGCATTTGAAAAAAAGAATGGATTGTTACTCCTTTAGCGTTAATAGCCGCCACCCCAGTAGGGGCTACCACTACCATTCTTTTAAGGGATTTTTCCTTTACACTATGTAAAAAAGTAGTTTTACCTGTTCCTGCTTTACCTGTTATAAACAAGTTTCTGTCGGTATTTTCAATAAACTGGAGCGCAAGTTCTAACTCAGTATTTTTAGACATGGTAGCTTTTTATGGCAAGATACCCAATAAAATAGGTTTGGTGAAAAAAGACCATGAAAATGAAAGATCAATACCATATTCAATAAAAGAAGAAAGGCAAACAACGTATCTGCTATCTGCCTTTTAGTGCCAAAAAAGAATTATAATTTCCTCCTCAAAAAATTAAAAAACTATAGATTTGGTGTATTGTGATTATTATTTTTATGAAAATAAATGGAGTTTAGGCCCCCTGCTGTTGAAGTTGTTTCATACTAGGAATAAAAACTGGTTTAGATTTTTCTCGAACATTTACAGCCCTAACCTTATTACATCTAAGACATTTTTGGTGCCATTGGTTTTTTACATCAATAGATTTTTTTCTTCTTGATTTTGTTGAAACTTTTCTTCTGGTTCTACTCCAATTGTGACCAATTACTTTGCAGATGAGGGTTTTCATTGTTGAGGGATTTTTTTGTAAATTTCTTAAAGTAATGTTGATTGCACAATACCCGAAAACAATGAAATTTTCAACCCCCTATTTATGGGGAGTATTACATTAATAAAAAGGTATTTTGACTAAACAATACACCGCTAAAGTATAATTTTTAAGAGGTGGATAGTATTTAGAAAAGTTCAAAAAGTAGTGGAAAAAGTTCAATTTTGTGACTTTTTAAATACTTTTAAGTGGTGTGGGTCACTTACATTTCTAGAGCACTTGTTGGATTATTATCCATTAATAATTCAACAGGATTTTCTAATGCCTCTTTTACGGCAACTAAAAATCCTACAGATTCTCTACCATCTATAATTCTGTGATCATAAGACAAAGCAACATACATAATTGGCTGTATCACTACCTCACCATTTACCGCCATAGGCCTATTAACAATGTTGTGCATTCCTAAAATACCACTTTGTGGTGGATTAATAATTGGTGTAGATAGCATTGACCCAAAAACTCCTCCATTGGTAATGGTAAAAGTTCCTCCTGTCATTTCATCTATGGTAATTTGACCTTCTCTTGCTCTAATTGCTAAACGTTTGACTTCACTTTCTACACCTCTAAAACTCAATTTCTCTGCATTTCTAATCACAGGAACCATTAGTCCTTTTGGTCCTGAAACAGCTATAGAAATATCTTGAAAATCATGTTCTATTTTAAAGTCTCCGTCAATCATTGAATTTACATCTGGATACATTTTTAAGGCTCTTACTACTGCTAGTGTAAAGAATGACATAAAACCTAAACCTACGCCGTGTTTTGCTTTAAAATCTTCTTTATACTGAGCTCTTAAATCAAAGATTGGCTGCATATTTACCTCATTAAAGGTGGTTAGCATCGCTGTTTCACTTTTTACAGCTACCAAACGTTCTGCTACTTTTCTTCGTAGCATAGACATTTTCTTCCGGGTTGTTCCTCTTGTGCCATCCTCTGGCATAGTTCCCATAGAGGGCACTGCTTTTACAGCGTCTTCTTTTGTGATTCTCCCTGCTTTTCCAGTTCCTTTTATTGTTTAAGCATCAATTTCTTTTTCTGCTAATATTTTCTTAGCTGCTGGTGATGCTGTTCCAGTTGCATAGGTTGAAGCCACTTCCTCTTTTACAGGAGTAGCTTTTGGTGTTTCTTTTACTGAAGATGTAGTTGATGCTGCAGATGACCCCTCTGGTTTTTCTGCGGCAGTATCTATTAAACAAACTACAGCTCCAACAGCTACAGCATCACCCTCTTCTGCTTGTAAAGTAATGATACCACTTTCTTCAGCAGGCAATTCTAAGGTTGCTTTATCTGAATCTACCTCTGCGATAGGTTGGTCTTTTTCTACATAATCTCCATCCTCAACTAACCAGGTTGCAATTTCTACTTCTGTAATTGATTCTCCCGGTGAAGGAACTTTCATTTCTAAAACCATAACATCTTATCTTTTATATAGAACTATTTGCCATAAATGCAATCAATACATACCCGACAATAATTAAACACACGATCCACCAATATTTCTTAAACATTGAATAAGTATACCTATTTGAACCCCATGAGTCTAACATAATATAAACTATTTTGTAACTTACAATACTATAAATAAATTACACTTCAAATTTAATATTATAATAAAAACCTACCCAACCTTTTTATAGATATTTTTAGTTTCATGCTTTGAAATCTATTTTTCGCTCAGTTTAAAAGTATACAAAATAAAAAAACCCGCTTGATGCGGGTTTTATATATAAAATATGAAATCTTATTTCAACAATGAACCATTGTAATACATATACCTTTTTGTAATCTTTCCATCATCATTAAAATCATCCATAAAAAGAACCTTTAAAACAATTTTCTTTCCAGTTTTGTTATTGGTCATTCTCATGTTCCACCATGATTGAACTACTTTAGATTGTCTCCAATCATATTCTAAATAATCTGGATATCCAGATTCATCTAGTGCATCTAGAGTCCAATCTGAAAAAATGACTTTATCTCTTTCTTTTCCTTGTTCTAAAGTTAAAATACTGGTTTCATTTATATCTTCAATAACAGCGTTTTCGTCAAAATAACTGTAAGCCTTTTCTCCATCATTATTTAAAAAAGCATACATTAATTTTCTTACCGTATTAATGTTTTCATGATTGATATATATATCTCCATTTTTTCTCTCATTGCCTGGCCAAGCATCCCACATCCTCATATAATTTCTCCTATCAGAATAATCCATTAATGCTACAATTTTTGTTGCATCTTTATTAAGTCTGTAGAGTCTGTGAACAGGCATGTCTAGTTCTACACCCGTTTGTTTATTTACACCATAAACTCTTTCCCAAGTTTGAACCCAAGTCTGATCTCCTTTATACTCAATGGCATCTGGATATGCAGGTTTATCCTGTGTAATCTTCAAATAGTCAATATTTGCATTCCACCATTTAGATTGACCAATAAAATTATTTTTTGGAGTTCCTTTTTGATCTTTGTCAGAGGAAAGGGCATTATAAGCTTTGAAATTATCATCCATAATAGAAGATAATTTTTCGACATCTGCCTCTACAAAGGCTTTATTAAATTCTTCAATTAAGAGAATTCCTGGGTGCTTATCAAAAACAACACCGTTTTTCTTTTTTTGAGCACTCATTGAAAATGTGATGAGTGCAATTAAAATTAAGGTTAATTTTTTCATTTTAATAAAATTTTTCATTGTTATACATTAAGTCTAGCTAATGTATATAAATTAATTGTTTTTTGCAATTAATATTATTTTCAGAAAAATTTATTTAGAAAAAACGCTGTCTATAACTGCTTTATGTCGTTTTTTAAATCGTGTACTTGAACCTGCTGCAGGAACAGCATAATATTTACGAGATCGTACATTTAATTTCACCAGATCTAATCGCTCTAGCATAAAACTCCATGCTCCCATGTTTCTTGGTTCTTCTTGAGCCCAAACATATTCTTTCACCGATGGATATCTATCAATAACGCGTTGAATTTTTTCTAGATGTAACGGAAACAATTGCTCTATTCTAACCAATGCGATGTCTTCTCTTTCCAGAATTTCGCGTTCTGCTAACAAATCATAATAGAATTTACCCATACAAAAAACAAGTTTGGTAACTTTTGAAGGGGCTAGTGTATCGTCAATAACTTCTTGAAACTCACCTGTTGCTAAATCTTCTATGGTATTGACTACTTTGGGGTGGCGCAATAAACTTTTTGGTGTAAAAACAATTAAAGGTTTTCTAAATTTACGTTTCATTTGTCTTCGCAACAAGTGATAAAAATTTGCAGGGGTTGTACAATTAGTCACTGTCATATTATCTTCTGCACACAATTGTAAGTAACGTTCTATTCTTGCAGATGAATGTTCAGATCCTTGTCCTTCATATCCATGAGGAAGTAATACTACAATACCATTTTGCATTTTCCATTTGTCCTCTGCTGCTGATATATATTGATCAAACATAATTTGTGCTCCATTAGAAAAATCTCCAAATTGTGCCTCCCAAATGGTTAATGTATTTGGGTTAGCCATGGCATATCCATAATCAAATCCTAATACCCCATATTCAGATAATAACGAATTATAAATCGTCATTTTCCCTAAATTATTTGGGTTATTATTTAGTAAATTGATTCTTTCTTCTGAAATTTCATCTCTTAAGATGGCATGTCTATGAGAAAAAGTACCTCTTTCAACATCTTGACCAGAAATTCGAACATTATAGCCTTCCTCTAATAAACTTCCATAAGCAAGATTTTCGGCCATTCCCCAATCTAAAGTATTAGTCTCAAACACCATTTTTGATCTTCCTTGTAGAATACGTTCTGCTTTTCTAACAAACTGAACATTTTCAGGAACAGAAGAGACTACTTTCGCAATATGTTTTAGTTTTTCTACTGGATAGGTTGTGTTTTCTTCTTCCAACATTGCTGGAAGTTGCTTGCGCTCAAATCCTTTCCAAGTAGACTGCATAAACTCTTTAACCTTTGAGGTTTTTACTTTTTTAGATTCATTAAATTCTGTTTCTAATAGTTCTTTAAAATCTGTAGTTACTTTTTGAAGATACTCAGAGTTTATGGTATTCTCCTCTAATAACTGAGCAGCATATAGATCTTTAACATTTTTATGTTTAGAGATGGCTTTGTATAATTTAGGCTGAGTAAAACGTGGTTCATCACCTTCATTATGTCCGTATTTTCTATACCCTAATAAATCAATAAAAACATCTGTTTTAAATTTCATTCTGAAATCTAATGCCATCTCCATGGCATGACAAACCGCTTCTGTATCATCTGCATTTACGTGTAATACTGGAGATAATGTAACTTTGGCCACATCAGTACAATAGGTACTAGAGCGAGCATCTAAATAATTGGTGGTAAACCCTATTTGATTATTAACGACTATATGTATTGTCCCTCCAGTTTTATATCCATTTAACTTTGCCATCTGAGTAACCTCATAGGCAATTCCTTGACCAGCGATCGCTGCATCTCCATGAACTATAATCGGGAGAATTTTGCTTTCGTCTCCGTTGTATTTTCTGTCTATCTTGGCTCTTGCAATTCCTTCTGCTACAGCTGCTACTGTTTCTAAATGAGAAGGGTTGGGAACCAAATTCATTTTTATTTGTTTCCCATTTCTGAAGGTCTTACTTAGGGTTAATCCTAAGTGATATTTAACATCTCCATCAATATTTGTATCCTCAAAATCTTTCCCCTCAAATTCACTAAATAAGTCTCTTATGGGTTTTTTAAAGATATTTACTAAGGTATTTAAACGACCTCTGTGAGCCATTCCTAAAACACATTCCTCAACACCATACACCTCAGCCGCATTTCTTAAAGCAACACTAATCCCTGGGATTAAAGCCTCTCCCCCTTCCAATGAAAATCTTTTTTGGCCCACATATTTTGTTTGCAAAAAACTCTCAAAAGTAACCGCTTGATTCAATTTTGATAAGATATACTTTTTTGCATCTTGAGAATAATTAGGGTGATTATCATTTACTATGAGTCGATCTTTCCACCAAGTTATTTTTTCAGGATTTCGCATATACATGTACTCAACTCCAATAGAATCACAGTACGTTCTTTCTAAATGTCCAATAATTTCAGAAAGCTTTTTAGGGCCAATCCCTACTATTTCTCCTGCATTAAAGGTACTGTCTAAATCACTTTTAGAAAGACCAAAATTTTCGATATCTAATGTGGGTGAATATTTTCTTCGATCTCTAACCGGATTGGTTTTAGTAAATAAATGGCCTCGTGTTCTGTACCCATTTATTAAATCAACGACCAAAAATTCTTTTCTAACAGATTGTGGGATTTCAACTGATGTTTCAGAATCATATGTGAGAGAAAAATTTTCATTTGCCAAGTCATAACCCTGAAAAAAACTTCTCCAGCTTGGCTCTACAATGTCAGGGTTTTGAAGATATTTATCATACAAATCGGCTATATAGCCAGTATGTGCTGCATTTAAAAAAGAAAACTTATCCATAAATATAGATTACTATGTATCTAAGCTAATTATTGTCTGTAAAAATACAACTTTTACAAAAAATAGCTATTTATTTAGGCATTTAAATATTACTGAATAAGGATTAGTTTAATGTTGTTTAAATAGCCATAAAGAAGGTAGTCTATTTATGGTTTATAATGTTTAGCAACACAAAAGTTTAATTGGGTATTTTTTACAAAAAAGTTTTTGTGCTTTTTGTAAAAGATATATATTTGCAAACGCTAAAATAAATTTATTTAAGCAAACTCCTCCTTAGCTCAGTTGGTTAGAGCATCTGACTGTTAATCAGAGGGTCCTTGGTTCGAGCCCAAGAGGGGGAGCCATATTAGACAGGAGGTCATTTTTGACCTCCTTTTTATTTTTATTACTTTTTAAAACCTTGCTGGCCAACATAATAGACTTTATCTCTGGAGTGAAAATGTGGTTGCAACTCTCAAAATTGAAATTTTCAAATTTTTCAGTAAAGATGCAACCAAGAATCTTTTGTTTGGTTTTTCCATCTGCCTTATCCCAATAATGACTTAGGTTCTCAATCATTGGGAGAGTTTTATTCAAATACACTTTAAATGGACTCTTCGTGGACTTCAACCGTTCCAACTTAACCTGTTTATGACTTAAGTCTGATTCAATCCTTATTTTCATTTCATTGTAATCAGTAGAGGTGATGTCTCCATCAAGAAATGAGTTTTGTAGGTTTAATTGACGAGTTTTACAAGTCTCTATTTCAGACTCCTTTCTATTAATCTCAGTTTTTCTTGTTACATCGTCTCGGTCAATAAGAGATTCAAGTTGAGATTTATAAACTTTTACCATACCAGCAGTAAATGAAATCTTATCTAATAACTTCTTTATTTGTTCATGGGCCCAATCCACCCCATATCTTTGGCAACGTGGTTTGGTACACAGGTAGTAATGATACCAGTTTTTGTTACGACTTTGACACTTATATGCGGTGATAGTTCTCCCATGTTCGGAACATTTCATAAACCCTTTTAAGGGATATAAATCTGTTTTATCGGACTTAAAATCGAAATTTCTAACCCTACCATCTAAGTAGTCATTAGCCCTCTTAAAAAGGTCGTCTGAAACAATTGGTGGGTGTAATCCTATAACAATCTGCTCCCCTTCTTTTTTGTACTCTTTTACACTGATTTTTCCTGTATAAACAACATTTCTAATGATGTTGTAAAAAGTTTGTTTGGTGATATTGAAGGATTTACCCTTGTAAGGATATTTCTGTTCATTGATATATTTTCTAACTTCATTAGCTGAATAAACTCCCAACACCAACCTATCAAAACATTCTTTAATGTAAGGTGCTGCTTCATTAGGTCTAAGA
>Ga0228658_1000404_pt1 | contig 14435 bp, 17 predicted proteins | sample 71DmetaG_FD_183040 | JGI IMG/M metagenome (GOLD analysis project Ga0228658, IMG submission 183040) | Seawater microbial communities from Monterey Bay, California, United States - 71D | ecosystem: Environmental > Aquatic > Marine > Coastal | place: USA: California | collected 2016-10-18 | reverse complement strand
AAGAAGAGGAAGTGGACGAAGACGGATATAGCGAAGAAGAATGATAAACTGGTACAACGAAGTAAGTAGAAATCTTGATAAAATACCTGACTGCGTTGCATACTTCGATAACGAATTATTAGAAGCGAGAAAACAATGCAAAATATACGGTAACTTAGAAAGAGCCAGTGCGGCATTACCAGGTGTTGTTGAAGAAAGATTTAGTCAATTGCAACAGTTAGAAGCAATACTAGAATACCTTAACATTGAATTAAGAAGATTAAGATCCAAAACTTTTAGAAAATTTTTAGAAAACTACAATAGAGCATTATCAAGCAGAGACGCAGAAAAGTATGTTGATGGCGAAACAGATGTTGTTGACATGACAAAAATTGTAAATGACTTTGCATTGATAAGAAACCAATGGTTAGGCATCACTAAAGGTTTAGATCAAAAACAATGGCAGATAACAAACATTGTTAAATTGAGAGTAGCAGGAATGGAAGATGCCGATATCAAATAATAGAATAATACTCACAGACGTAGACGGTGTACTGTTAGAATGGGAACACCATTTTACAAAATGGATGTTGCAAAACACACTATTTGATGAGAGAGGTGCAAGATATCACCCTTATAGATTACTACCAGACAAACAAAACACATATTGGATGGAAGAAAGATTTGGAATAACCAAAGAAGAAATGGGCAAAAAAATTAGAGAATTTAATAGAAGTGCGTGGATGGGCACACAACGACCCATGCATGAATCACAAACTTGGGTAAAATTATTACACGCAGAGGGATGGACCTTTATACCTATCACATCACAAACATCAGACAAGCCGGCACAAGAATTGCGTAAGAAGAGAATGGGAGAATTATTCGGAGATCATGTGTTTACCAATTACCATATACTAGGCACAGGTGCAGACAAAGATTCAGCATTAGCCGAGTTTCATGGTACTGGGCTATATTGGGTAGAGGACAAGCCTGATAACGCACTAGCAGGGCTTAGATACGGTTTAAAGCCTATATTAATCGACCACCCATACAATAAAGATTTTAATCACCCCGACATTATCCGTGTAAATAATTGGAAACAAATACACGAGATTTTGGTTAAATGAAAGTATACGTAGGACACGACAGCAGAGAAGATATTGCATATCAAGTATGTGAACACTCAATCAAAAGAAGAGATCCGTCAGCAGAAGTTATTCCACTAAAACAAAAACAGATGAGAGACCAAGGACTGTATACACGTCCTGTGGACAAACTTGCATCAACCGAATTTACATTCACAAGATTTTTTGTGCCTTATCTAAATGATTTTAAAGGGTGGGCAGTGTTTTGTGATTGTGATTTTCTTTGGAAAATTCCAAGCCACGAACTTATCAAATATTGTGATAGTTCCAAAGCAGTGGTTTGTGTGCAACATGATTACACACCTAAAGAGACAACTAAAATGGACGGTCAAACACAAACAGTATATCCGAGAAAAAACTGGAGCAGTATGGTACTATGGAACTGTGAACATCCTAAGAATAAAATACTAACACCAGAACTACTTAATGAAGAGTCACCAAAATTCTTACACAGATTCAGTTGGTTAGATGATAACGAAATAGGATCATTGCCTTTAGAATACAATTGGTTAGTAGGTTGGTACAAAGAACCTAGAGACGGTACACCAAAAATATTACACTATACAGAAGGTGGTCCTTGGTTCGACGGATACCGTGATTGTGAATACGGAGACGATTGGAAAAAAGAACTGATCAATCTATTCAGTGCATAATCCACTAAATTAAATCAAGATAAGTACAGTTATGAAACACATGAACAGAATGCTTCAGTGGATCGATGAATTAGGATTAATCGTAGTCCAGTCTGAAATCAAACCATTTGGACCTGGTACACGGAGATACATGGTCGGCAGACATGTTGAAGAACCTAAGCACAATGCATGGCAAATGCCAAGTGGTAAATGGGCGTCAACTCATGGTGTACAAGAATGGCTCACACCAGAACCACTAGATGGCCCGGCTTTAGAAAAATGGTTAACTGAATACGAAAAAAATTCATAATGGACGAACAACATCTAAGGAACTGGCAAGAAACATATGCCATGGCTAAACCGTATATTTCACAAGGCACTGTCGGAATCGATGTTGGTTGTAGAGAAGGTGGATTTTCAGCACAGATGGAACAAGACTTCACACACATATTTGCTTTTGATTTTAGAAATAAAGTCAAGGAATTTAATAAGAATGTTAAGGATATTACAAAGTTTACCTACACTGTTTGTGGTATTGGTGAACAAAATGGTCATTCGTTCACTACCAGTAACAAAGTTGGAAGAATTAAGGATGGAGGCAGTGTGAAAGTTCCTATCAAAACGATTGATAGTTTTAATTACAAAAATGTTGGTTTTATAAAATACGATATCGAAGGTTATGAATTGAGAGCAATCAAAGGAAGCGAAAAAACTATAAAAAAATATTTTCCTGTAATAATTGTTGAACAAAATAAAGGTAACACAGACTCTGTAAAATTGTTACAAAGTTGGGGATATAAATTGAAAGGCATCGATGAAATGTTCAATCAAGATTATATAATGGTGAAAGAATGATATACCAACCAATACCACTGCCTACATCAATAGCATTTGAACCTATAAACTTATGCAACGCAAAATGCTTCTGTTGTCCTTATACTACGTTAAGTGAAGATAAAGAATACCACGGCAAAAGAATGAGTCGTGAACAAATAGAATTTCTAATGAACGACTATGGTAATCTAATTAAAAAATACAAGTTGAAAGACTGGTCGTGTTCTATAAATCCATGGCGTTATTCTGACCCGTTGGTGCAACCAGATCTAGATCTCATAATGTCATTAGCCAACAAATATAAAATAAAAGTTGGCATAACAACTAACGGTGTATCGTTTACTAAAAAACAATGTGAAATTTTAAACAAATACATACACCTTATAGGAAATATTCACATGAGTGTTATTGGACACACAGAAGACGAACTTTGGGAATTCATGAAGATTAAAAAAACTAAAACACTCGAAAGTCTACAATTTATAAAGGACAACTACCCAGAGCTTTCTAAAAGAATAAGAATTGGAATTAAACACAAAGTACAATCAACATCTGCAAGTGCCGAAGTTATTAAAGAATATCAAGATGTTACACTCGGCAAAGTAAAATCCAAGCATAACTGGGTTGAAAATAGAATGGGTGACGGAGATGGAGATTGGACCAAACCCTACAATGCTGTAATTGATGAAAAAAATTATATGCAAGGGTGTGCCATGGGCGGTGGACGTATACTTCGACAGATGGAAGTACTAGTAGAGGGCCAAGCGGTATTGTGTTGTGATGATGCAGAAGGAAAAACAGACTATGGAAATATTTTTGAAATTGGAATAGAAAAAGCATGGCAAAATTTACAGAAAGAACATGATATCATATACGACAAAAAGTATTCTGATAGCAAGAAAAATTTAATATGTAACACATGTTCTAGAGGTAAGTTTATAGGACAATGGACAAATAACATGGAAGCAAAACTACTTGCAAGGCAAGAGGGTGCGGTGGCTGGAATAGGAAGTTTATAATATGATAGGGAATTATTTTTTAGATAGTTGTCTCAATAGCACAGTAATTAATGAACCATGGAGTCATCAAATTATCAATGATACACTACCTCATGAAGATTTTAATACACTTAGAAAAGAATGCGAACGTCTAAGTGTACCTAATGACAAACTAGTTATAATATATCCAAAAGATTTTAATGATTATAATATCTCATTCTACGATCAAATACACGATATAAGCAAAAGTATTATAGATAATGCAAAACAGTTATGTGACAAATATTCCGAGCATCGATGGTTTAAAGATTTGGCTGTGAATGCTCACATATCTGTAACTCCGCCGTTACCATATAAATTCTATATACATCAGGAAGGATTAGAAAAAATATGGAGCAGTGTTACCTATGTTACTCCAGAGAATAATGTAGGAACTAAAATGTACACAGAACAAAAAGAAGATACGTTTGTTAAAGAAGCAGAATGGAAGCCTAACAGCACTTTTATATTTTGCGGACAACAAGGCAAGACTTGGCACAGTTACGAAAGTGACCAAACGAAACAGAGAATAACATTAAATTTATTTCTTATGAAAGATAATAATAAGTGTTTTTATAGAGATTAGTTTATTTTTTCTTTAAGTGCTTGTACGTCTGCTTGTAAATGTCTATCTCTTACTTTTTCCCAGACAAAGTTATCTCTGTAATTAATATTAAGATTTTTACGTATTTGTTTTCCAGCATTATCATCAATAATCTTTTTTGCCTTAAACGTTACTGTTGGCAAATATAAACATCTGTTTAATTTACGTGCAACTTTTTGTGTGTACGTGTCTACGTGCCAGTGCCAAAAGAAAGGAGGTGCTAGATATCCTAACGCAGTGATCCAGTTTTTATGTACTGCAAAATGTGCCGCTGGTAATGGGTTGTCTGGCCAAAGAATCGTGTCTTCACCGTGATTCTTATTGCCTTTATCTCGTCCGTCACTAGGTACTACCATCAAAATTCTATCCTCATATCTGAGAAATTCGTCAGCAATCATTTGATCCCAATTCTGTGTTTGTACTTGTACATCATCTCCCATGAGCATAACAATATCATTACTTGCTTTGTTGGCCAGTAAATTCCAACTATAACAAGTGGATTGATTTGGACCAACTGTATAATGTTTTTCGTCTAATAGATCTTTGTATTGTTCTAACTTTCCGTCGTCATCATTAAGATAAAATAAAAATTCTGTATTGTGTTTTTGTGTTGCAGTAGCAGTATCTACTAGTCTCTTTGCTAGTTCTGGTCTGCCTCTTGATGGACAACAAAAAGAAATCATATCAACTTGTTTTTCCAAGTATCCGGAGTTTGATCATTTATAATTTCTAATGGTAGGTGGTATTGAAACTTTTTTGTACCTCTGGTTCTTATGTATTCTGCTGTCTTCTTAACCGACTGACGCATATTCGTCGCTGTGCTGTAACCTAGTAAATCCCTTGCTTTGTCTGATGAACACACTGCTAGTTTGACTTCTTTAGGTCTATCTTTGTGATGTATAGGATCTAAATTAAGTCCTGTTTCGTTTGCACAGGCCTCTGCTAACTCATTGATTGTTATAGGTTCTTCGTCTGGTCCTATGTTAATAACCTCTCCAACTACATTGTCTTGAAACGCAAGTGCATTCAAACAATACAAACAATCGTCTATGTAACTAAAACATCTTTGCTGTTTGCCATCTCCGTATATGATTGGTTGCTTACCTTGTAACATTCTGTTCAACATAATAGACATAACATTCCTAAACGGATCATCATACTTCTGTCTTGGTCCAACAATGTTGTGTGGTACAGCGATTACATACTCAACTCCGTGCGTTTCACATAAATTTTTAAGCACATCTTCTCCGGCTTTTTTTGCAATACCGTATGGATCTTGGGGACGACATTCGTAAGTTTCTTTGTAAGGCATCTCATCATGATGACCGTACCTTGCCATACTTGAACAATACACAATACGTTTAACTTTGTTTCTTATTGCCGCTGTAATAGTTGTCACTGATGCTTCGAATATATTTCTTGTAACAAGCACAGGAGAAAATACTGACAGTCCTTCATATGCTGTTGCGGCAGTATGATAAACTATGTCACAGTCTTCCATGGCTTTGGTCATGTTCTCTAAATCGCAACAGTCCACTTGGTGAAACTCTACATTTTGGGGGACATTGTCTGTGTATCCACCAATCATGTTATCATTACCAGCCACAGTGTGACCTTCTGATATCATTAAATCTGCTAGATGAGAACCTAAAAATCCTGCAACACCTGTTATAAAAATTTTCATTTTGAGTATTTAATTTAAGTTATGCACGGTAGAAAACTTTATCCGGCCAGTGTTCCATTAACACTTTGAATCCTAAATCTCCTATAAATTTTTCAACCATAATATTATTGCTACCATATTTTTTGGTGTTATTGTTTAATTCAATCATTAGATATTTTACACTTTCTAATGTTTTTGTTGCACCTTTAAGCACTTCCATTTCATATCCTTCAACATCAATTTTAATCATATCAACATCTTCATATGCCATATGATCTAATGTGATCATTCTAATATTACCTCGCTCATTAACTCTTTTTGCCTGTGTAAAATCATCTTCAGTTAATGATACTTCTTGTAGTTGAGCACCAACAGCCTCCATTCTCGGAGTACAATTTATAATGCAATTACGTTGCAAACATTCAAAATGTGTTTTGTCAGGTTCAAATGCAATCACTTTTTTGGCAAATGGTTCAATGGCCTTGGCCCACGTGCCACACCAAGCACCAACATCAATAACTGTCTTCATTTTTTTAGTTTGTGACTCGCAATATTTTATAAACTTGTTGAGGCATTTGTTCTGTGTGAATGGTGCTCCTGCCTTCCATTGTTCTATGTGTACATCATTCGATGGAACCCAAAAGTCATTTACTTTTTCTATCTTCACAGCAATCCTTTGTCCATTAGTATTTCTACTGCTTTACCGTTGGCAATCTCTTCTGGTGTGAATTGTTGATATGCTAGACTGTATAGCCAATCCTCACAGCCAACAAAGTAAGGATTTTCGATGTCTGCAAGTTCTTGTCCTCCAACTTCTTTGGCAAAACTTTTCTCATCACATATGACAGGTATGCCCATACACTGTGCTTCTACTGCCACTATCGAACAACTTGTAACCACGCACCAAGCGTCTTTAAGATCCTCGGATAGGGGAACTGTTGCCTCACTTGGTCCCGATGTTCCCCTGCCCCTAGGCTTGTGTCGAAGTTTTATAGGTCTATCTGTATATCTTTTGATTTGTTCTACAGTTTCTTTTGTCCAATTGGGTCTGTCTAAATAATTGTGTATGCCTGCGGAACTAGGACATACTAATACATAACTTCCTTTAAAGTTAGGTGCTTTAATTTTCATTCCGAATTTATCAAATCTATCTGACTTACACATCTTGATATATGATGCATGAATTTTATTTTTACAAATACGCCAATAATGATTGTCCGGTTTTAAATTATTATTATCAAATCTTCCAAAGTACGGAGTATCTGTAAACCAAAAGTTGTGTTTACGTGCTTCAAGTTTTTTAACCATTGCTCTATTGTTGCCAACAAATCCCCAAAACATACTGTTTGCTACAGGTTCTATTTCAGTTTGATTGTCTAACAATTTTGTTTGTTCGGGCCAAGACTTTTGTACCCCGTCAAATACTTCGTATGCTTTGCTGTTCTTATTATTAAATGGTGCGTAAATTGTTAACATCTATAAACTCTTTTAATTGTTTTGCCCAGTCTTTATGGCCTACTTCATTAGGATGTGGGTCTCCGTCTTTACATTGTTGACTGTTAGCAACTGTATAATCCAAGTGGCTTGTCTCAGGTTTAAAAAATCTTTTTTTATCAATCTTATCAAATAATAATTGTACATCAGGATTGGTAATTTTAGCATCTGACAGTGTGTTATAAAACAAATATGGATATCCTTTGTTTTGAAAATAGTCTTGTAGGTCCAACAAACCTAGTATAGATTCTATCTGTGTCATCTGATCTAAATCTGCTCCCAGCCCAAAAAGATATTTTATAAAATTTGTTGTGTGACTATCTCTGTTTGGATCCCACGTCTTCCAAGTTGTTTCCATTGTGGGGAACTTATGTTTTTTATAACCATCATTGGTTGGGTAATCAAATCTATTACCACCGCTTGACCCTATTAAGAAAAAACATTTTTCTGCTTGTTCGGGAAATTTCTCACACCATACTCTTGTGGTCCACATTAATCTTTTTGATCCTCTTCCACCGTTTGCAAGATTTACTGCTAGGTCTAAGTCCATTAATTTTGCTAGTTCTATACCACAATGTGTGTTAACATTGTCTCTAGGTCTGTAGGTTAAGAACGAACAACCATTAATGAATATATTGGTAAGCATAACACTATAATTATAGTATAGTTATAGGCAAAATGCAAACATGAAAAACATAGATTCAATCAAATACTTTTTAGACAAATGGGAAATGGTAGATAATGGTTATGATTATACAGTGCCATACCATGAAGATATTGATCCAAACTTTACAAGTTTACCAACGTTCGTCGCAGAATTTCATAATGTTAGGGTAAACACTTGTCCGGTATTGGTTACTATGGCTGGCAAACTTATAACAAATTATGTTTGGGGACTCACACATGCCAGCAAACATAAACCTCAAAAGTCGCACAAACTTTGGAGTGACTGGGGTGACAATGTTGATTGTACACTGCCTCCTACCACTGAACACTTTGACAAAAAATATCACTATGTATGGTTACCAATTGATGAAGCAAGTGCAGAAAATCCGTGGCACATTTGGATCGATGTAATATCAAAATTTAGACTTATGGAAAAAAGATGGTCCACAGATTTTACAAGATACTGTTATGTGTTGTCAAACGAAAGCAAGTATCTTCAAAAATGTATCAAAGAATTATTTCCTGAAGTTAAGGTTCTAGTAATGCCAAAAGGCGAAACATGGAAGTTTAATCATTTACTAGTGCCCAGTCTAAGTAATTCTCGAGACGGTGTTATTAATCCGCACTTGGCTCCCTGGCTAAAACATTTTAAAGGACGTCCAGGACTCAAAGGCATAACACCACACAGAAAAATAGTTGTGCTACGCCCGGGTGCTAAAACAAGAAAACTAACAAACTCAGAGGAATTACTGTTAGCACTTAAAGGTTACGAAGCAGTTGCACTAGAAAAAATGAGCATCAGAGAACAAATGAAAACGTTTGCAGAAGCAACACACATTGTTGCGGCCCATGGTGCAGGACTAATAAACTTGTTATGGTGTCATCGTGGAACCAAAGTTATTGAAATACAAGATCCTAAAATGATTCACAAAAAAGTTTACCCAATACTTTCATATCATTTAGGATTGAAACACGAACTATATATGGCAGAAACAGTGCCAATACCAATGGATGGTAAGAAAAAACCAGCAGGTATAAAAAGAAAAAGCGATTTAATTAACTTTAAAGTTAATGTGGCAGAATTAGTTAGACATTTAGACTAAAATAATTTAAAATAGTATTATGATTTATCTAAGTAACACAGACAGAGAAGCAACTGAAAAGTACATGAGAATGACACAGTCTGGTATGCCCGGCTCAACTCTTTTACCTTATCATGAAGTGTTGCGGAAAACAGATGCAACTAAAGTTTGGTTGTTTGGTATACTGCGTGGAACTAACCTAGTGTATGAGCATTGTGTGAAAAACAAAATAGATTTTTATTACATGGACAGGCCTTATTGGGGCATTAGCAGACAACAACCTTATTTCTTAAGAATAGTAAAAAATGATCATGTAAAAAATTTTATTGACGAACGTCCAGATGATAGATTCAAAGCAAGTTTTCCATTTGAAATAAAACCATATCATAAAAACGGAAAGAAAATATTAGTGTGTCCACCAACTAATTCTATTGCAACTTTCTTTAAATGTGAAAATTGGTTAGAAAATACGTTAGCGGAACTTAAAAAATATACAGATAGAGAAATAATTGTCCGGGAAAAACCGTACAATCCAGAAGCACAACGAGGCACTGATGGAAAAATACACACAGGAGAAAACAGTAATAAGGTACCTAAAGAACCAATTGATTGGAATGACATACACACAGTTGTTACTAACAATAGTGCAATCACAATTAAAGCACTTGCAAATGGTGTTCCTGTTTTTGCTGACAGCAATAATTGTGCGTTTCCTATTGCAGGTAAAAGTTTAGCACGTATTGAACAACCAGTATACGAAGATCCTAGACCTTTGTTTTACAGTCTAGCATACGGACAGTTTACAGGAAAAGAAATGGCAGACGGAACAGCATTAAGGATATTAGATGAAAGTTGAAATATTTAGAAGAACAGTAAAAGATAGACGTAGAGGAGCAAGTTATGATCTCTTGCAATACATGGCCGAAGGTATACGAGCTTGTGGTGACGAACCCATAATGGTTAATGAAACAAAAACCGGGGATTGGACTAAAGATGAAATGGAGCCAACAGCACCAATCGGTTGTATGTTTGGATATGGTGGCAGTAATCAAATGCATCACACCAAGGGACGTAGACGAGACCTAGTAGAACGTGCAAAGAAAAAAGGAATTAAAATAATAACATTCGACGGAGGATTACTTTCAAGTTTTGGCAATGTACACGGTGATAAACATCACTGGCGAGTTTCATTATTTTCGCCCATGAACAACGGCGACTTCTTGTCAGATAACAGTCCCCCTGATCGGTGGGAAGCCGCAAAAACCAGATGGAATGTTAAGAGTGAACCATGGAGAAAATCTAATCAAGATGATCCTATTATGTTTGTGCTACAACCTAAAGATAACTGGAGCATGAACAATCTAGATCCTATAGAATGGTTTCATGGAGTGTATGAAAAATTAAGACCTATAACAGATAGAAAATTTATTGTAAGGCCTCATCCTAATCATGTTGCTAACATAGAAGAACGAATGAAGGAATTTCCCGACGATGTTGAGGTTATTATAGGACAAAAATATTTCCAAGGAGATGAGAAAAAGTACTACAGATTTCATTTCCAAGAAGCAATAACTAATATTCATGCTGTTGTTACTCACAATTCTACTGCCGGTGTCGACTCTTGCGTTCGTGGAATCCCTACCTTTAATACCTCAGATCTTGCAATTAGTTGGCCAGTAGCAAACAAAGATTTAAACAATATCGAAACTCCGGAACGTCCTGATAGAACTCAATGGTTGTATGACCTCGGATATAAACTGTGGAGTGAAAAAGAAATCAGAGACGGTACAGTGTTCAAAAGATTTAAAGAAAAGTTAGGAATGTAATGTGTGGTATATACGGTATAACCGAACACAATCCAAAATTTATAAAAGAATTTATAGATATATGTAAGCACAGAGGACCTGACGGATCGAGTGTTTGGCACAACGAAAATATAACACTAGGGCACAACTTGTTAAGCATAATGGGTGAACCAGGTAATGCTACACAGCCATGGACCACACCCAAAGGAAACAAACTTGTCTACAACGGTGAAATTTTTAATTACTACGAACTAAAAGAAAAATATAAAGACTTTACAGACACAACCGGCTGTGATACTGAACTACTTGCTTGGGGACTAGATAAATTTGGCTTATTGTTTGTTGATGAAATAGATTCTATGCACGGGTTTGCATATTACGAAGTTAATAAAAACACACTTACATTAAGCAGAGACCATGCAGGTATAAAACCTGTGTACTACGCAGAGATTGATGAAGGATTAGTTTTTGGTTCTGAGATAAAAGGCATGTTAGATAAAGTTCCTAACAGCAGGACCATGGATAATCTTGCAGTTAGTTTTATGGCAAGGACTGGAATTAATGCTTTACGTAATACATTTTTTACTGGAATAAAAAAACTATTAGCCGGAGAGACCATAGTATACAATATGGTCGATAAAAGAATCACAAAAACACACAGAGTTTATATTAAACCCACAAGCAACAAACAATTTAATGCAGAAGAGTTTAGAACAAATGTAAAAAAAACAGTTGAGATGTGTTCAATAGGTAGAAGAAAAATTGGTGTATTCCTAAGTGGCGGACTTGATTCAAGCATGGTTGCTTATGAGTTAAAACAATTAAAAGGTGAAGCAAATACATTTACAAACAGAATGGAGCCTAATGTACAAGCAGATGAAGATTATAATAGTGATGCTAACTGTGCCAAAATAATCGCACAACAAAATAACTTTAATCATAAAGAAGTTATAGCAACTCCTGAAACATTTATAGAATGTTGGGACAATAGCATATATTATATGGAACAACCTATATACAATCCTAGTATGTCGATGTATTGTTCTACTAATAAATTTTTATCAGAGAACGAAATTGTAGTTACAATGGCTGGGGATATGGGTGACGAGATACTTGCCGGATATCCAAAGTATTGGAAAATGAAAAATCCACAGTGGCTACAAAAACAAATAGATAAAACAAAAATAGAAACATGGGACGATGTTCTAACACTATGGCTAAAGAGAATAAAACGTCCATTGCAATTAACCGATAATCCTATAAGTGATGATGTACTAATAAAAGAATTTCGTAAATGCTATTCAGGAGAATTATGGAATTCCGATGATCCTATAGGATCATATATGGCGTTAGACTGTGTTGCTCAGGTACCGGAAGAAATGTTTAATAGAAACGACAAGTACGGAATGGCCTACAGTATGGAAGGACGTTTCCCATTAGCAACAAAAATGTTTATGCAATATTGTATGAGTATGCACACTGATTCAAAATTAGGTCCTGATAAAAACGATACTAAAACTTTTATTAAGAAGGCATACTTAGGCAAATTACCAAACGAAATTATTAATAAAGTAAAAACTGGGTGGACTGTTCCTGTTGGGCATTGGCTGACTACTAGCACGAGTGCTAAATTAAATAAATTTTACAAAGAAAGAACAGGTGAAAATTCTAAATTAGACGTAACTAAGGCCAGCCAGAAATCCGGCAAGGCACTAATACCTGCATGGATAGTAGGTGACTGGATTAAAAAATACAACATGACCAGGTAGATTAAATATCGATATTATGAAAATCAAAGTTATCACATCATACAAACCCGGCTGTTGGGAACAATACGGCAAAAAAGGTATTGAGTCCATGGCTGAGCAATTTCCAAAAGAAGTTGACATAGTGGTATATGCAGAAGAGCCTAAACCTGAATGCAAATATGACAGGATACAATGGATAGACCTTAACACTGCCGAACCAGAATTATTCAAATTTAAAAACAAACACAAAAACGATCCTGTTGCAAACGGAGAGTTAGAAGAAATAGAAGGCGGAGTAAGACGTCCAGCGGAACTACAAGCCATGGGCGGAAACGACAAAAACAAAGGATCATTTCTTTGGGCCGCTGTGAGATTTGCAAACAAAGTATTTTGTGTTGTGAATGCTGTGCGTAATTCAAAAGAATATGATTATGTTGTGTGGATCGACGGAGATACGTTTTCATTTAGACCTATACCAATAGACTTTTTTAAAAATGTATTACCACAAGACACAATGTTAACATATCTAGGCCGTGAGAATCCAAAACTAAATGACGGCGGAAAATATCCAGAGTGTGGGTTTGTTGGGTATAATATGAAACATCCGGAGATACAAAACTTTGTCAATGATTGGGAAAATCTTTATGTTACAGACAAAGTATTTAAATTGTTAGAATGGCACGACTCGTATGTGTTTTGGCATTTGTCAAAGATATATAGAAAAGAAAAAAACATACAAGTAAATGATATAGGTTACTGGAAAGGTGTAAAAGGACATCATGTGTTTGTTAATAGTGAACTTGGTGAGTACATGGACCACATGAAAGGCAAACGTAAAAAAATTGGAACATCATCACGAAATGATTTACGTAAAGAGCCTACAGTAGATTATTGGAAGAAAGCACCACAATCATAATGAAAATAGAAATTTGGACAGAACACGGACCACAGAATTCAAAACCGATATTCGACGCCTTTGTAAAAAGTCTAGAAGATGCTGGAGAAACAATAGTTTTAAATAGATCTGTAAATGCAGATGTGGCCGTTATATGGAGTGTGTTGTGGCGTGGACGAATGGAACGTTACAAAAGAATATGGGACGAATATAGAGCACAAGGCAAACCAGTAATAGTATTAGAAGTAGGCGGATTAAAAAGAAATGAAAGTTTTAAGATTGGAATCAACGGTATTAATCGAAAAGCAGATTTTGCCAATCAAGAGTTTGACGACAAACGTTGGCCGTTATTCAAACACACATTTAAACCTTGGAACCCAACAGGAGATATTATTGTTATCTGCGGACAACACGATGCTTCAGAACAATGGAAAGGACTCCCAAGAATGTCAACTTGGATTGAGCAACAAATAAAAGAAATTAGGCAGTACACAACAAGACCAATACTTGTACGACCACATCCACGTAATAATATAGATTTTGTAGAATCTGATTTTGAAAATGTAAAAGTGCGTCATCCTAAAAGAGATTTCAAAACATACGACGACACCGACTTTAAAGCCACGCTAGAAAGAACATGGGCAGTAGTTAACCATTCCAGCAATCCGGCTATGGAAGCAGTAATTAACGGTGTGCCAGTTTTTGTATCTGAGGACAGTTTGTGCCACGATGTTGGCAATATAGCACTGCGTGATATAAACACGCCTGCTATGCCAAACAGACACACGTGGGCAAACAAACTTGCATACACAGAATGGTTTAAAGATGAGATTGAACAAGGATTGCCG